>JGI24695J34938_10002373_pt1 | contig 14491 bp, 26 predicted proteins | sample TergutCo191P3_FD_34938 | JGI IMG/M metagenome (IMG submission 34938) | reverse complement strand
TTTTTTTTCCGTTTACGCGCACATGCCCGTGCAGCACAACCTGGCGCGCCTGGCTTCTGGACGACGCAAAACGAAGACGGTATACAATATTGTCAAGGCGCCTTTCCAGCAATACAAACAGATTCTCGCCTGTAATTCCCGGCATACGCAGGGCGCGTTCAAAGAAAAGCCTGAATTGCTTTTCCTGCATTCCGTAAATTCTTTTTAATTTTTGCTTTTCTCTAAGCTGAACGCCGTAATCGGAACGCTTTCCGGCGCGGGATTTCGGATCCTTTCCGGGAGCGGCCCGTTTTTTATTAATCGGACACTTGTCGCTCTTGCAGCGGTTCCCTTTAAGCATTAATTTTTTCTGTTCTACACGGCACAACCTGCAGACAGGGCCGGTGTATCTTGCCATATTCCTTCTCCCTTAATATGTCGCTATGCGATAACTATATGCGACGAGTTTTTCTTGGCCTGCAGCCGTTATGCGGAATGGGGGTAACATCACTTATGGATTTAACCTTGATGCCCATTACGCCAAGCTGCCGTATAGCCGATTCTCTGCCAATACCCGGCCCTTTAATAAATACATGCACCTCTCTTAAACCAGCCTGAAGCGCCTTTTGGGCGGCTGTTTCCGTTACAGACTGGGCGGCGAACGGCGTGGATTTCTTCGCTCCCCTGAATTGCAGCATACCGGAACTTGACCAGGAAACAGTGTTTCCCATCAAATCGGTAATTGTAACAATAGTATTATTAAAGGTTGCCTGAATATAGACATTGCCTTCATAAACTGATTTCTTTTCTTTCTTCTTCTTCGCTGTAGCAGCCAATTCACTCCTCCAAAAAATTAATACCTATTTCTTTTTACCGGCGACAGTTTTCTTTTTACCTTTGCGGGTGCGGGCATTGGTTCTTGTGCGCTGACCTCGCAGCGGCAGCCCCTTACGGTGCCGCAGTCCGCGGTAACAGCCGATATCCATTAGCCGTTTGATGTTCAGAGCGATCTCGGTACGAAGACGACCCTCTACCTTGTAATCACTTTCTATAATATTTCTGAGCTCGTTCAGTTCTTCCTGAGACAGATCATTTATCATCCGCATGGGATCGATTTTTGATTTTTCGCAAATCGCATTGGCGCTGGAATGGCCAATACCGAAAATATAGGTCAATGCGATATTAACATGTTTATTCGGGAGGTCAACTCCCACAAGACGCGCCATGTGTTCTCCTTCCTACCCCTGTTTTTGTTTATGCTTTGGATTTTGACAAATAATACGAACGATCCCATTCCGTTTAATAATCTTGCATTTATCGCAAATGGGCTTAACGCTTGTTCTGACTTTCATCTTTATATATTCTCCTAAATCTCCAACTATTACAAGTTCCCTTCGCAGCATCCGCTAAAGGTTTCTTCCGCGCAGCCGCCCTCGTTTTACAAGACCGTCCTGATGATGCATTTTCAGCAATCCTTCAATCTGACTCATGGTATCAAGCCCTACACCGACCATAATAAGCAGCGATGTGCCGCCCATCAGGTAGGCGACCGATGTCGGGAATTTAAACGCCCATTGAATAAAGGTCGGAATGACCGCTATTAATGCCAAATATAACGATCCTGGAAGCACAATGCGGTTCAGGATTTTTGTGAGGTATTCTTCGATCTTTTCGCTTCTTATCTGCGGAATAGAACCGCCGTGCTCGCGAATTTGCTTGGCTATTTCAATCGGGTTTAATGTCACCTGCGTATAGAAATACGCGAAGAAGATAATAAGAAGCACATATAAAACATTGTAAAGCGAACCGCGCGGGCTTAACCAATTCGCTACCATCGCGAGCCACGCTACATTGCCGCCTACAGTCTGCGCAATCTGAAGCGGGAATGTCAGAATTGACGAGGCGAATATTACCGGAATTACTCCTGACGGATTTATTTTAAACGGAATGTAGGTATTCTGTGCTCCGTACATCCTCCTGCCTACGACTCTTTTGGCGTAATTTACTGGAATTTTGCGCTGCCCCTGCTGTTCAAATACTACCAGCGCGATAACCGCGATAAACATCAGGAAAACAATGATAACAAAGACCGGGTTTAAATTTCCCTTTCTCATCATATCAAGCAATTCCCAAATCGCCTGGGGAAGACGTGCGACAATACCGGCGTAGATCAGCAGAGATATGCCGTTGCCGACTCCGCGTTTTGTGATCTGCTCGCCTATCCACATAAGGAACATGGTTCCTGTTGTGACGGTAATCATGGCAATTATTGTGAAAGGCAGAATACCGATGTTAAGGAGGTTATCTACGCTGCGGGAAATGATCTGCGCGTACTGCGTTACCGCATACGACTGAATAAGGCATACGACAACAGTTCCGTAACGCTGCCATTTTTGAATCTTCTTCTTGCCGCCGTCTTCCTGGGATATTTTTTTAAGCGTAGGAAAAACGATAAGCAGAAGCTGCATAATAATCGACATTGAAATGTAAGGCATAATGCCGAGCATGAATACGGAGAAGTTGGAGAACGCGCCGCCGGCAAAGAAGTCAAGATAATCCACAATCGGGTTTCCGGTGTTTACCTGATCCATAAAATAACGGGATAATTCGCGCACGTTTATTCCAGGTATGGGGAACACAGCGCCAATTCTGAATACCACCAACATTCCGAAGGTAAAGAGAATACGCTCCCGCAGTTCTTTAACTCTGAAAATACCGATTAAGGGATTAGCCATTTATTTTTTCCCGCCTGTTTTCGCGCTTTTATTTTTAGGCCGCGCTTTAGGAAGAGGAGGTTTTAAATTTGCTTCTCCTCCCGCCTTTTGAATTTTCGCTATTGCGGCTGCGGAAGCCGCGGCGACATTGAAAGTCAGCTTCTTTGTAAAATCGCCCGCTGCCAAAATCTTTACCGGCTCCACGCTTTTAACAAGGCCTTTCATGCCAAGCGAAGCAATATCAACGGTTTCGCCATCGCTAAAACGTTTCTCTATTTCGCCGAGATTGACAACTTGCCATTCCTTGATAAAGGGATGATTTGAAAAACCGCGGTGCGCAAGCCGTCTGTAAAGAGGCATCTGTCCGCCTTCAAACCCGACGTATGTTTTACCGCCGGAGCGCGCTTTCTGTCCCTTATTTCCCTTACCGGCAGTAGTTCCCCTTCCGGAACCCTGACCCCGGCCAATAATCCTTTTGCGTTTATTAGCGCCGTCAGGCGCGTGTAAATTAAAATCGTGCGCCATTATTTTACATCCTCTACTTCAACCAGATGAGAGACCGCTCTCACCATTCCCTTAATTGCCGGAGTGTCTTCCTGTTCAGTACAGGAGCCGATTTTTCTAAGACCCAGGGAGCGGACTGTGGCGCGCTGTTTCGGAAGAGCGCCGATAGTGCTCCGTACAAGACGAATTTTTATTTTTGCCATATCATCCCCACAGCTCATTGAGGGACTTGCCTCTGTTTCTTGATACTGTTTTTGCATCCATTAATTTTTTAATGCAGTCAAATGTCGCCTTGACAACATTGTACTGGCTGGATGCTCCAATAGACTTGGAAAGCACATCGGTGACTCCGCCGGCTTCCATAATGGCTCTTACAGGTCCTCCGGCGATGATGCCGGTTCCGGAACACGCGGGTTTAAGCAATACGCGGGACGCTTTAAAAAGACCGGTTACTTCATGGGGAATTGTGCCGTTCTTTACGGGCAGCCTTACCATATTGCGTTTTGCCTTATCGATACTTTTGCGGATTGCCTCGGAAACATCATTGGCCTTTCCAAAACCGTAACCAACCTTTCCTTTTCTGTCGCCGATAACTGTAAGCGCGGAAAAAGAAAAACGCCGTCCGCCTTTTACAACTTTGGCCGTACGGTTAAGCTTAACCAGTTTTTCTATAAATTCCTTTTCCACGTTATCGCGATCACGATCCCGGTCACGCCCGCGGCCTCTTCCTCTTCCTCTTCCCTCATGGCGTTCGCTTTCCATGTTCATTGTTTCATCAGCGCCGGAATCAACTTCATTTTCATCCATTGCTTTATTTTCCACTTTATAATCCACGCTGTTATCCATCATACCCCCTAGAACTCAATTCCCGCTTTCCGGGCTCCGTCAGCAAAAGCTTTAATAATTCCGTGATATAGATACCCGTTGCGATCAAAAACAACAGACTTGATGTTTTTTTCCAAAAGGCGCTTTCCCATAATTTCACCTAACTGCCCGGCTCCGGCGACAGTCGCTTTAATCTCCCGAAGTTCCTTCTCAAGAGTAGAAGCGCCGGCGACTGTATGCCCTTTTGCATCATCTATAACCTGAGCACAGATACGGCGGTTGCTTTTGGTCACAGTCATCCGCGGACGCTGCGCTGATCCATAAACCTTCTTGCGAATGTGTACCTTTCTTCTCAGCCGTTTCCTGTTTTTTTCCAGCATTTTATGTAACATATTCCTACCTACTTAACGCCCGATTTACCGACTTTCCGTCTGATAATTTCATTGTCATAACGGATACCTTTGCCTTTATATGGTTCAGGGGCTCTGAGTTTCCGAATTTGAGCCGCGAATTCACCAACCCGCTGCTTGTCTATTCCGCTGATCGTTACTTTTCCGCCCTCTGCGGTAACGGTAAGCCCTTCCGGAACGGCGATATAAATGTCATTAGAATACCCCAGGCTCATTGACAAGAGTTTTCCCTGCACTTCCGCGCGGTAACCTACGCCGGTTACAACAAGCGATTTGTTAAAACCTGCTGATACGCCTGTTACCATGTTATTCAGGAGGTTCCTGTACAGGCCATGAAACGCTTTTACCTGTTTCTCTTCACTCGACCGGCTGACGATTATTTCCCCGTTTTTTTCTTCAAAAGATATTACGTTGTGGTACTTCTGTTTAAGTTTTCCTTTCGGGCCTTCAACGGTCATTTCATCATTCGCGAATGTAACCTTGACCCCGCCCGGAACCTTAACCGGTATCTTTCCGATTCTCGACATATAACCCTCGATTTTACCCTTTTACCATACGGTGCAGATTATTTCTCCGCCGACTTTCTTTTCAGCGGCTTTTTTGCCTGTTGTCACTCCCTGAGACGTAGAAACGATCAAGGTTCCATAGCCGTTATATACCCTCGGCATATTTTTATAACCCATGTATACGCGCCGTCCGGGTTTTGACACCTTTTCTATACCGTGAATAATCGGGAAGGTTTCGTCATCATATTTAAGGAAAACCCTGATAACATTTGAACCTTCCTGATTGGCCTTTTTAAAATTTTTGATATACCCTTCGGTCTTTAATATTTTGACTATCTCAAGTTTTAACCTGGAGGTGGGAATATCAACTTTTTCATGCTTTGCCATGCCGGCATTCCGTATCTTTGTCAGCATGTCTGCAACGGGATCTGATACGCTCATCCTTTTCTCCTACCAACTTGATTTTGTTACGCCGGGAATAAGCCCTTCGCTTGCGAGTTTTCGGAAGCAAAGACGGCACATTTCATATTTCCGCAAAAAACCCCGGGGCCTTCCGCAGATCCTACAGCGGTTTACTTTCCGCGTTTTATATTTTGGCGTCCTCTGTGCTTTAATTATCATTGCTTTACGTGCCATTATACCTCCTATTTCCTGAAAGGCATTCCGAATTTGGAAAGGAACGCTTTTGCTTCCGCGTCGGTCTTTGCCGTTGTCACGATAACGACATTCAATCCGGCTACCTTTTCAATTTTATCGAAATCAATTTCAGGAAAAATAATCTGTTCCTGAATACCAAGTGAATAATTGCCTCTGCCGTCAAAAGCGTTCTGGTTTATTCCATGAAAATCTTTTACGCGCGGAAGAGCGACGTTTACAAGCCTGTCAAAAAACTCGTACATCATTGTTCCGCGCAGCGTTACTTTTGCGCCGATTTCCTGCCCTGCCCTAATCTTGAAATTCGCGATACTTTTTCGGGCCTTGGTTTTTACGGCTTTTTGACCGGTAATCTGCGTTAATGTGTCAATCGCGGCGTCCAGCAGCTTCTTGTTCTGCAGGGCTTCGCCTACGCCCATGCTTACAATAATTTTATCAAGTTTGGGAATCTGCATCGCGGATTTATAGCCAAACTTGCTGAAAAGTTCCGGCGCAATCTGCTCCTTGTAAATCTTTTTTAACCGGGGCACATAATTTTTATCCATCACAGAGCCTCTCCGCATTTTTTGCAAAACCGCGCTTTCTTGCCGCCGTCAAGTTTACAGCCGATGCGGGTAGGTCCGCATTTTTTGCATACAATCATCAAATTTGAAGAATGAAGCGCGGCTTCGATCTCGACAATACCGCCGCGATCCGTCTGCTTTCTTTTCTTCTTCGCCTTCTTGACGAGATTAACTCCCTCTACGACAATTCGATCCTTATCGCGGATAATCTTTAATATTCTGCCGCGTTTGCCTTTATCCTTGCCGGCGATTACTTCGACAGTATCTTCTTTCTTCAACTTAAACTTATGCACAGCTTCAGTCATATACTTCTCCTATAAAACTTCCGGGGCAAGAGATACAATCTTCATAAATTCGCTTCTTTCCCTTAATTCACGCGCCACCGGCCCGAAAATGCGCTTGCCTTTCGGATTGAGCGCGGCGTCAATAATAACGCATGCGTTATCATCAAATCTGATATATGTGCCGTCCGGCCTTCGGTATTCCTTATGGGTGCGAACCACAACCGCTTTTTCCACAGTTCCCTTTTTAATGGTGGAAGTGGGCAAAGCCTCCTTGACAGCCACTACAACGATATCGCCTATGCTGGCGTACTTGCGCCTGGTGCCGCCTAAAACCTTGATACATTGAACCAGTTTAGCGCCTGAATTATCCGCCACATTCAGGAAGCTCTCTACTTGAATCATTTTCTTCTCCCCTTACCTGGCGCGCTCAATGATTTCAGCCAGCTTCCAGCATTTTTCCTTGCTGATTGGCCGGCACTCTATCACACGGACACGATCGCCGATCTTCGCTTCATTCTTTTCGTCATGCGCTTTAACTTTTTTTGCGCGTTTAATATATTTCTTATAAAGAGGATGCAATTTTAGTGTTTCTATGGAAACAACAATGGTTTTTTCCATTTTATCGCTCTTTACAATTCCGATAAATTCTTTTTTACCGCTTTTAGCCGCAACTGTCTGGCCTTTGTTATCTGTCATTATTTGGCCTCCTCAAGCTTCGTTTGGGTCTTCTGCGCAGCCGCAGCGGCGCCTGCCGAAGTCTCATGCGCATGGATTAATGTATTAAGACGCGCAATCTGACGGCGCATAACGCGCTTTTGCAGAGGATTGTCAATATGGCTGATTACGACTTTAAAACGGAATTCCATGTACTTCTTTTTAAGATCGTCCCGTTTGGCTTTCAGTTCGGGGTAAGATAAATTTTTGAATGAATTTTTCATATTCCCCCCTATGCCCCAAGTTCCATTTCCGAGCGGGCTACAAATTTTGTTTTAATCGGCAGTTTTGATCCTGCCAAAGCCATCGCTTCTTCCGCAAGAGCGCGGGCAATTCCTCCGCCCAGTTCAAACATGACTGTTCCAGGTTTAACAACCGCTACCCAATACTCCGGAGCGCCTTTTCCTTTGCCCATGCGGGTTTCCGCGGGTTTCTTGGAAAACGGTTTGTCACAGAAAACGCGTATCCACATTTTGCCGCCGCGCTTTACATGGCGGTTGATTGCGATACGGGCAGCTTCTATCTGCCTGTTTGTGATCCACATTCTGTCCATAGAAACCAATCCGTAATCGCCGAACACAACACTGTTGCATCTGGTGGCGTTTCCGGGCATATTGCCTCTTTGCACCTTTCGGCGCTTTACGCGTTTAGGACTCTGCATATACCTAACCTCTCGCGGGAGCCCGTTCCCGCCGTTTGCGGACTAGAGCGCCTGCGTCTTCTTTCTGTTCTTTGCCGTATTTCATGCCATTATAAACCCAAACTTTGACGCCGATTGAACCAAATGGGGTATGCGCTTCGGCAAAACCATAATCAATATCGGCTCTTAAAGTATGAAGAGGAATGCGGCCTTCTTTCGCTTCTTCGGTGCGGGACATTTCCGCGCCGCCAAGACGGCCGGAAAGACGAACCTTTACGCCCTGGGCATTGCCCTTCTTGATGGCGTTGGAAATAGCCTGCTTCATTGTGCGCCTGAATGAAGAACGCGCCAAAAGCTGGCGGGAAATATTCTGCGCTATGATCTGCGCGTTATTATCCGCGTTTCTTACTTCTTTAATTTTTATCTGAACTTTTTTACTGACTTTCTTTTGCAGATCGCTGCCGATTTTTTCAATGTTTGCGCCTTTAACTCCGATTATTACTCCCGGGCGCGCCGTATGTATTGTAATTGTTATGCGCTGCGGATGACGGATAATTTCCAGTTCGGCTATATCGGCACCCTTGGTTTCGGGCATATCCATTATTAATTTGCGTAACTGAAGATCTTCGTGAAGCGCGTCGACATATTCTTTAGGATCAACATACCAGCGGGAACCCCATGTCTTGTTAATGCCGATCCTGAGCCCTGTAGGGTTAACTTTCTGTCCCATTATTTAACCGCCTTTTCTTTAACGTCCGGCTTTGCGGAACCGCTGTTCAGCTCAGCGCCGGCCGTTTCATCAACTACAACTGTTATGTGACACAACCGCTTTAACTGCATATCCGCGCGGCCCCTTCCGCGGAACCAAATTCTTTTTAAACGGGGACCTTCGTCTATGAAAATCTCCCGCACATAAAGCATATCTTCGTCAAGTTTCTTGTTATCTGCAAGCGCGTTGGAAGCGGCGGATTTAACGGTTTTCCGGATGAGCCGCGCTCCTTTGTGTGGCATATTTTCCAGCAGGGAAACCGCTTCCGGATACGGTTTTCGGCGGACAATATCCGCAACCGGCCTGATTTTATAGGGCGAACCGATTAAAAATTTACTGACTGCCCTGTAACCTGTTTTAGTATTCATCATCATCCTGCCTATTTCGCCGCGGCTTTCTTGTCAGAACCCGCGTGTCCGCGGAAAATCCGCGTGGGGGCAAACTCGCCGAGCTTATGGCCGACAAGATTTTCCGTAATATAAACGGGGATCCATGCCTTGCCATTATAAACGGAGATGGTTCCGCCAACCATTTCAGGAATAATCGTGGAACAGCGGGAATAGGTTTTAATCATTTTCCTTTCCCCGGACTTGCTCAACTCCAGCACCTTTTTATACAGGCTCTTTTCTATAAAAGGACCCTTCTTAACGGATCTTGACATAATTCTTTCCTACCTGCTCCTGCCTATTTCTTTTTACCCCGGCTGACAATAAACCTTGAAGACGGTTTATGCTTTTTGCGGGTTTTATATCCCTTTGTCGGCTGACCCCACGGAGTAACAGGGTGAATACCTTTGCTTCTTCCTTCACCTCCGCCGTGCGGGTGGTCCACCGGGTTCATCGCCATACCGCGGACTGTCGGGCGGACACCCAGCCAGCGCTTGCGGCCCGCTTTACCCAGCGTAGTGTTCATGTGATCCTCATTGCCCACGCTGCCGATTGTCGCATAACATTTTTTGAAAACCATCCGCATTTCGCCGGAAGGCAGCTTTAAGGTAACATAATCGCCCTCTTTGGCGGCGATTAACGCGCCCGCTCCGGCAGAACGCGCCATCTGGCCGCCTTTGCCGAGAGTAAGCTCTATATTGTAAACGTTAAAACCCAGAGGAATATTTTCCAGAGGAAGCGCGTTCCCCGCCTCAATAGGAGCGTCAGGGCCGCTAATTACAGAAGCGCCTGTTTTTAATCCTTTCGGCGCGATGATGTAGCGCTTCTCGCCGTCTTTGTAAAAAATGAGGGCGATGTTCGCGCTGCGGTTAGGATCGTATTCCAGCGAAGCGACCTTGCCGGGAATGCCGATTTTATCGCGTTTAAAATCAATGTCTCTGTAGCGCCTCTTGTGTCCGCCGCCCTTGTGCCTGACGCTGATTCTTCCGAATGAATCCCGTCCCGCATTTTCTTTAATGCCTCTGGTCAGGGATTTTTCCGGTTTTTTTCCTTTGGTTAATTCCGAAAAATCAAGGCTGGTATATTGCCTCATTCCCGGCGTAATTGGTTTGTATGTTTTAATAGCCATAATTTATTACCTTTTCACCTTACTTATACGCCTTCGAAGATTGAAATCTTCTCGTCCTTTGGAAGTTTTATTATCGCTTTCTTCCAGGAGGAAGTATAACCTCTCCGGTAACGCTGTCTTTTTGGTTTTCCGCCTACCACCATTACCGTGCAGGAAATCGGGTGCACATTGAATAGCTTGCGCACAGCTTCCTTAATCTGCGTCTTGTTAGCCGACTGGGCTACCTTGAAAACATACTTTCCTTCTTCGCGCAGGAGATTCGCCTTTTCTGAAAGCACCGGCTCCAGTAAAATATCCTCGTATTGAATCACTTTGCCGCCTCCTTGTCACTGTAAAATTCATTCAGGTTTTTCGCGGCGGTTTCCAGCATTATCACCTGGCGGCCGTAAAACAGCTCGTGCGCTTCCAGGCGGTTATATGAAAGATATTTAAGCCAGGGAATATTCGCGGCTGCGCGTTTAATCATCTGATCATCATCTTTGAGGATTAACACCGTCCGCAGACCCGGTTCAAAATTATCAAGCAGCTTTGCCAGATCTTTTGTTTTCCCCGACTCGATAGAAAAGTCTTCGATTATTTTTAATGTATCGCTTTGGGCTTTTAAACTGAGAATTGTTTTAAGAGCCGCTCTTTTCGCTTTTTTTGGTATTGAATAGGAATAATCTTTTGGTTTGGGTCCGAATATTGTGCCGCCGCCGACAAGGATCGGAGATTTTTTATCGCCTCTCCGCGCGCGTCCTGTTCCCTTTTGCTTGTACGGTTTCGCGTTAGAACCGTTTATCTCGGCGCGTCCTTTTGTATTGGCGCTTCCCTGCCTTTTATTGGCAAGCTCGTTATTTATCGCGTACCAGATTAGGTCGTCATTTACAGGAAGGCCGAAAACATTATCGTTCAAAACCACTGTACGCAGTTCCTTGCCTTCTTTTGAAAAAACTTTAAAGTCCATTTAACGCCCCTTCTTGACAGCTGCCCGCACAAGCACCAGTCCTTTGTTGATGCCCGGTACGGCGCCCCTGACCATAATAAGCTGTTTCTCGGGGTCTGTTTTTACCACTTTCAAGCTTAAAACCGTAACGCTCTCACGTCCCATGCGTCCCGGCAATTTTCTGTTTTTAAATGTTTTATGCGGGTATGTGTTCTGACCCGTTGAACCAGGCTCACGGTGAAATTTGGAACCGTGGGTCTTGCGTCCGCCGCCGAAACCGTAGCGTTTAACAACGCCCTGGAAACCTTTTCCTTTGGAAACGCCGGATACGTCAACGTACCTTACGCCTTCCAGCACTTCAATTCCAAGAGAATCTCCCACGGCGACATCCTTCTTCCATGAAAGCTCAAAATCGCGCAGCTCGCAAATCTTCTTTTTGGGCGGAATATTTTCTGGAAACTGGCCTGCCCTGGCTTTTGTTACGCGATTTTTCTTTTCATCGTCAAGCCCGACGACAACAGCCGCATAACCGTTTTCTTCTTTTGTTTTTCTGGCAATGACCACGTTCGGGTCGAAACGCATTACCGTTACAGGCAGCAGGTTCCCCGACTCGTCAAAAACCTGGGTCATTCCAATCTTTCTGGCATAAAGCCCTAACATTGTAGCACTCCTAGCATGCCGCAGAGCGGCCTGCAACGCACGTTATTCAGGGGATACACCCCGGAACCGTCTACGTTTAATACAAAGACAAAAGTCCCCGTGTATGCCGGTAAGCGGCGTTTTAACGCCGCCTGCCGGTTACTGTTTGATCTCCACATCAACGCCTGCGGGAAGTTCAAGCTTCATTAAAGAATCCATAACTTCCGCGGATGGATTGATAATATCGATCAGCCGTTTATGAGTCCGCATTTCAAACTGTTCGCGGCTCTTTTTATTCACATGAGGTGAACGTAAAACTGTTACTTTATTGATTCGGGTCGGCAACGGGATAGGGCCGGTGACTTTCGCTCCGGCTTTACGCACCGCTGTTGCTATTGATTTTGCGCTTTGATCTATCAGCTCAACGTCAAAACCGCGCAGCCGCACACGAATTCCTTCTTTAGCCATCATTCCTCCGAGTAATCCTTTTCCTGTTATTCAATAATATCGGTAACCTGGCCGGACGCTACAGTTTTGCCGCCTTCGCGGATAGCAAAACGAAGCCCCTTTTCCATGGCAATCGGGTGAATCAATTCGCCGATAATTTCTGTATTATCGCCGGGCATGACCATTTCTTTGCCTTCCGGAAGTTTTACGGTTCCGGTGATGTCGGTTGTGCGGAAATAGAACTGCGGTCTGTACCCTGTAAAGAACGGGCTGTGGCGTCCGCCTTCTTCCTTGGACAGACAGTAAATCTGACCTTTGAATTTGCTGTGCGGCGTAATTGAACCTGGTTTTGCCAGAACCTGTCCGCGTTCAACTTCCTTTTTCTCAATACCGCGCAGAAGCGTTCCAACATTGTCGCCGGCCTGGGCTTCGTCCAGTAATTTATTGAACATTTCGATACCGGTAATAACGGTCTTCTTTGTGGGTTTGATACCGACAATTTCAACTTCTTCGTTAAGCTTAAGAACGCCGCGTTCCACTTTTCCGGTTACGACTGTGCCGCGTCCCTGGATTGTAAACACGTCTTCTATCGGCATAATAAAGGGCTTGTCCGAATCGCGTTGCGGATCGGGGAAGTATGAGTCCATTGCGTTTAACAGCTCGTCGATGCATTTTGTTTCCGCCGCATTGTCAGGCTCTGACATTGCCTTGAAAGCCGAACCTTTGATAATGGGAGTTTTGTCGCCGGGAAAACCGTTCTGCGTAAGCACGTCTTTGATTTCTTCTTCTACCAGTTCCAGAAGTTCTGGATCGTCAACGAGGTCTACTTTGTTAAGAAAGACGATCATGTGCGGTACGCCTACCTGGCGCGCGAGGATGATATGTTCGCGGGTTTGGGGCATGACTGAATCAGGCGCTGAAACAACAAGAACCGCGCCGTCCATCTGGGCCGCGCCGGTGATCATGTTTTTGATATAGTCGGCGTGTCCGGGACAGTCGATGTGCGCGTAATGGCGTTTGTCTGACTGATATTCGAGGTGTCTGGTATTAATGGTAATACCGCGCGCTTTTTCTTCCGGCGCGTTGTCAATGTCATCATAATTCATTACCTTGTCGCCAAATTTCTTTGCGCAGTGCATGGTAATAGCCGCAGAAAGAGTGGTCTTACCGTGATCAACGTGACCAATCGTTCCGACATTCATGTGGATCTTTGTTCTATTAAATTTATCCTTTGCCATTTTGTGTCCTCCTTCATGGGCACTAAATATTTTCTTCGTACTTACAGTACAATTAATACTAATCCTGAGCGGGGGAACGATTAATACAAGCCGCGCTTGTTTGCGGAAAATCAGCAGGTTAACGCATTTAATGCGTTACTAATCTATCCACATCGTTCCACCTATCTCATTCCTGGCTGACAACCTGCCGGTTAATAAGCCGGTAAGCCGCACTAACAGCTTACAATGATCGGTTTGGAAACCTAATAAAATTACCAGCGGTAATGGGCGAAAGCTTTGTTTGCCTCGGCCATTTTGTGGGTATCTTCCTTCTTTTTGAAGGCAGTACCGGTATTATTATAGGCATCCAGAAGCTCCGCCGCAAGACGGTCTCCCATGCCTTTTCCTGATCTGGCCCGGGCGGCGCTGATTATCCACCTCATACCAAGAGCTTCGCGCCTTGTTTCCCGAATCTCTACAGGAACCTGATAAGTCGCGCCGCCGACACGCCGGGACTTGACTTCTATAACAGGTTTCACATTATCTAACGCTTTTAAAAAAACTTCAAGGGGTTCTTTTTCGGTCTTTGTCTGAAGAATTCCCAAAGCATCATGAATAATTCGCAGCCCAAGAGAGCGTTTGCCTTCCCACATCATTCTGTTAACAAATTTGGAAACCACAACGCTGTTGTACTTTGGATCCGGTAAAATTCCCCGGTCAATGGTTTTTTTCTTTCTTCCCATACCTATACCTAAGCCTTAGGCCTTTTTGCGCCGTATTTTGAGCGGCTTCGCTTACGATCCGCCACGCCCAATGTGTCTTTCGCGCCTCTGATAATATGATAACGAACACCGGGAAGGTCTTTTACGCGTCCGCCCCTGACTAATACTACAGAGTGTTCCTGTAAATTATGTCCAATTCCGGGAATATAAGCGGTAACTTCGGTTCCATGGGAAAGGCGCACACGGGCTACTTTCCTAAGCGCTGAATTGGGTTTTTTGGGCGTTACGGTCATTACGCGGGTACAAACCCCCCGCTTTTGAGGACAGGACTGCAAGGCCGGAGACTTCGTCTTGGATGTTACCTTTTGCCGTCCAGAACGAACCAATTGGTTAATAGTGGGCATTCGAAAAAAACTCCTTAGGCGTGTCCGCACATAAATCGGACGCTATCAATAACTCCCTCA
>JGI24695J34938_10002372_pt1 | contig 14495 bp, 11 predicted proteins | sample TergutCo191P3_FD_34938 | JGI IMG/M metagenome (IMG submission 34938) | reverse complement strand
CGTTAAATCCTTCGACAAGGAAAAAAAAACATTTGTATTGACGACCAGCGACGGGCGTGATTTTTCTATTAAGCTGACCCCCACAGTTTACGCCAAGATGGCGCGTAATCTGGGCGAGCCCTGGCAGGATGCCAGCGGCATGATGTACAACATGCTCGTTCCCGGACGCTTTTTATTCGCGTACGGCACTTATTACCCCGACGCGCCGGAAACACTGGAAGCGCAGTATATCGACTTTCAAGGTAAAGCCATAGATAAGTTCCGTTTTGAGGAGCCGGACTGGTGGATCAAGCAGGCAAAGAGCATCGCGGAATTTTTTATAGACGCGCAGTTCGATAAGGACGGCGATGAATATAGAATCAATTACGATACTTACCGCACTGAGATCAGTATGACGGGCGAGCGTCATGATACCTTCCGTCAGGAAACCGATACCATTTCACGTATGGTTTACGGGCTTGCCAGCGCCTATATGCTCACCGGAGAGGAAATATTCCTTGAAGCGTCTGAAGCGGGAACAAAGTACCTGCATGACCATATGCGTTTTTATGATACTGATGAAAATGTGGTTTATTGGTATCATGGCATTGACGTAAAGAACGGCAGGGAAACTAAGATATTCGCTTCCGAGTTTGGTGATGATTACGAAGCGGTTCCGATGTACGAGCAGATATACGCTCTCGCCGGTCCAACTCAAGTCTACCGCGTAAACGGCGATCCCGCGATAATGAAAGACATTAATCTTACAATGGATTTATTTGAGCGGTTTTTTAAAGACAAGGAAAAAGGCGGCTACTATTCACATTTAGATCCCATAACACTGAGCGCTCATGCTGAATCGCTTGGAAAAAACAAGGCGAAGAAAAACTGGAACTCGGTAGGCGATCACGCTCCCGCGTATTTAATAAACCTTTGGCTGGCTACAGGAAAAGACGAGCATAGGGATTTTCTAAAGTACACCGCTGATTGCATCGCGAAACATTTTCCTGATTATGATAACAGCCCGTTTGTGAACGAGCGTTTTTTCGATGACTGGAGCCACGACCTTACATGGGACTGGCAGCAGGACCGCGGCGTAGTGGGGCATAATTTAAAAATCGCGTGGAACCTTATGCGTATTTTCAGCATTGCGCCGGAAAAATCCTACGCTGAGTTAGCTGAAAATATCGCCGGTTTAATGCCGGAATACGGAATGGATAAACAGAGATGCGGCTGGTATGATGTCGTTGAACGGAAAATAAAGGAAGGCGAAACAATGCCGCGTTTTGTGTGGCATGACCGCAAAGCGTGGTGGCAGCAGGAACAGGGCATTCTAGCGTATCAGATTTTATACGGAATATTGAAAAAAGACGTTTACTTAAAATACGCGCGAGAGTCCGCGGCGTTTTACAATACTTATTTTCTTGATCATTACGACGGCTCGGTTTATTTCAATGTGCTTGTCAACGGCTTGCCGTACGCTCTCGGGACAGAGCGTTTAAAAGGAAGCCATTCCATGAGCTGCTATCATTCAATAGAACTGGCTTATTTAGCGCAGGTGTATACAAATCTGCTTTCAACAAAAAAACCACTCGACCTGTATTTTAAACCGGTTCACGGCGGTTTTGCTGACGGCATACTGCGCGTTTCCCCGGATATTTTACCCAAAGAGAGCGTAAAGATCACATCTGTTACGGTGGATGACGAACCTTATAAAGATTTTGACGCTGCCGGTTTAACCGTAAAGATTCCAAATGTCAAACATCGTCCAAGGATTAAAGTAACATTAATGCCAATATAAGGAGCTTCGCAATGGAAATTGTAATAAAACAAATTGATTCAGTTGATGTGTTTGAAATACAGGGCAAGCTTGATGTTCTCGGTTCAAAACAGGCGCAGGATCAAATAATCCCCGCGCTTGTAAAGGACGGCAAGTATATTATTGACATGTCGCGGTGCGTTTATGTCGCGAGCTCGGGACTGCGCGTTCTTTTGATCATTGCCAAGCAGTCCGCGGCGGCGGGCTGTAAAACTGTTCTTGCCGGTGTTCAGGAAATGGTGTGGGAAGTGATAACCTCAACCGGTTTTGAGGATGTGCTGCAGGCTTATCCGTCGGCGGAGGATGCTGCTAAAGCGCTAAAAAAGAGGTGACGCGATGAATAGAGTGGATTCATATCCTACCCATGAATACAAGGGTTTTAAACTAAGGCCTGGCCGCGTCCTTCCGTTCGGCGCGGCAATAGTGCAGGGCGGCGTAAACTTCAGTGTCTTCTCCAGCGCCGCCGCGGCTTGTTCACTTGTGTTGTTTAAAAGAAACGAAGATGAAGCTTTTATAATCATTCCCTTTTTTGACGAGTTCCGCATTGGGAATGTTTACGCCATGACGGTTTATGATCTTGATTATGAAGAAATCGAATATGGTTATATTTTTGACGGCCCTAATGATTTTTCTCAGGGACACTGGTTCGATAAAACAAAAGTCTTGCTTGATCCTTACGCGAAAATAATTTCAGGAAGAGATAAATGGGGAGAGGTTCCTCTGCCGAATCACGGTTTGCGTCCGTACCGCTCGCGCGTATTAATGGACGATTTTGACTGGCAGGGTGACAAGCCTCTTGAGATTCCAATGCGCGACCTGATTATCTACGAAGCTCATGTACGCGGGTTAACAGCGCATAGTTCCGCGAAAGCAAAACATCCCGGAACCTTCACGGCAGTCCGTGAGAAAATCCCATATTTTAAAAAACTCGGCGTCAACTGTATCGAGTTTTTACCTGTTTACGAATATGATGAGTTTGAGAACTGGCGGATGAGCCCTGACAATAAAACTAAATTATTGAACTACTGGGGATACAGCACTGTCGGTTTCTTCGCGCCAAAGACTGGGCTTGCGGCTACAGGCAAGCTTGGTATGCAGGCGGACGAATTCAAAACATTGATAAGGGACCTGCATAAGAACGGAATCGAAGTGATTCTGGATGTAGTGTTCAATCATACTGCGGAGGGTAATGAGAGAGGTCCGTATATCTCTTTCAGAGGCATCGATAATAAAACATATTACATATTAACACCCGAAGGCTGGTATTATAATTTCTCTGGATGCGGCAACACATTGAACTGCAACAATCCCATCGTCCGTAACATGATTCTTGATTGTCTGCGTTACTGGGCATCGGAATACCACATAGACGGCTTCCGTTTTGATTTGGCGAGTATACTGGGGCGCGATCAAAACGGCGCGCCTATTGAAAATCCGCCTTTGCTTGAAAACCTCGCCTTTGATCCGGTTTTGGGCAAATGCAAGCTCATCGCGGAAGCGTGGGACGCCGGCGGTCTGTATCAGGTTGGATCGTTTCCGTCATGGGGTCGATGGACGGAATGGAATGGAAAGTACAGGGACGATATGCGCAAGTTTTTGAAAGGCGAGGAGGGAAAAACCTGGCTTGTCGCGCAGGGAATGCAGGGTTCCCCTCATGTGTATAATCCTTATTACCGCGGAAACTGCGCTTCGGTGAATTTTATCACCTGCCATGACGGGTTCACCATGATGGATTTGTTTTCATATAACAATAAAGAAAATTACGCCAACGGGGAAAATAACAACGACGGCGCTAACGATAACGACAGTTGGGATTGCAGGGTTCCCGGTTTTTCCGAAGACGAGGTGCAGGCTCTTCGTAAAAAAATGATAAAGAACGCTATGTCCATTCTTCTGCTCAGCCACGGCGTGCCGATGATTCTCGCCGGTGATGAGTTTGGCAATACGCAAAACGGCAATAACAACACATATTGCCAGGATAATGAGTTATCCTGGTTAAACTGGGATGATCTGGAAAAAAACAAAGACATATTTGAATATGTATCCGCGTTAATCGCGCTGCGTAAATCGCGCGATTGCCTGCGCAGCCAGGATAATTTGCGTAACGGCGCGTCAACCGGATATCCGCGGGTTTCGTTTCACGGTGTGTGTCCCTGGAGCGCGGATTACAGCGGGAACACGCTTGGCGTTATGTTCTGTGGCGATAATGATTTCGTTTATATCGGGATCAATATGCATTGGGAAGGGCAATATTTTGGTCTGCCCTTGCTGCCGCCGGATTTCCGGTGGTCATTATATCTGGCATCAGAGCCATCGCCGGGGGCGGACACGGTTTTTAACAATGACGGCGGCATTTATATCGCGCCGCGTTCAGTTGTGATATTAACATCAATTAAATAATATATAGGAGGAAAAATTATGCGGTTTATACAATCAGCGGGAGTGAATACAGTCATAAACATAAGCGGTAAACTTGACTTCGCTGTCGCGGGTGTTTTTATGGAAGAATTAAAGACGCTTGTTGATAAGGGCGTAAAGAGGATCGACATTCATTGCGCGGGGCTGGAATACATATCCAGCGCGGGAATCCGGGCGATGGTGTTCTTAAAACAAAAAATTGACAAAAATGTTGATGTCGAAGTATATTTGCATAACGCCATACAGCCTGTAAAAGAGGTTTTTTCCCTTAGCGGGCTTGACGGGTACTTTGAGTTTGTCAATTAATAATGTGTATGTTCTCAGATAAAAAAACATTCAACGCGAATCTTGATACCGTCCCGCAGGTGATGTCTCTAGTTGCGAAGTTATGCGAAAATCTGCCTGAAAAAACCGCTTACGATATAACCCTTATATGTGAAGAAATCCTTGTCAATATCGCGAGCTACGCTTACCCCGGCGGAGAAGGCAGCCTAACTCTGTCTTTGGAAAATGATACGGAACGCAGGACGCTTACGCTTGTCTTCGAAGATTCCGGTGTTCCCTTCAATCCGCTGCTGCAGGACGAGCCTGAACTGCCGGTCTCCTTTCAAGAACGAAAAATCGGCGGGCTTGGCATTATGATGGTTCGCAAACGCGNGGATGATGTTCAATATTCTTACACAGATGAAAAGAACATACTGACAGTTAAAAAATATTACTAGAATAAAAAAATGAAATTTTTTAAATTCGCCGCGAAATTAAAGTTCATTATACTAGGCGTATCAATTGTCTCGATGACCGCTATTTTCAGCGTGTCGTATAACGGATTGCTGAGGGTATCATATTATTCCAGAGAAATAAACGAGCAATTGGGAGGGAGGACCGCTAGCGACAGCAAAGACGCTCTTATTGATCAGGCGGAGTATTATTTATTAAGACTGTCGAAATCCCAGGCGGACGGATATAACGCGGTACTTCTGCGGACGCAGAATAACGTAGCGGCAATGGCAGGCTACATGGAAGCTCTTTATCGTAATCCAAATAATTTTACGGGAAGGAGACTGCCTTTGCCCAATGAAACGCCGCCTGGAATACCGGCGGCGTCAATAATGACCGCGGGAAATGTTATAAGATCGACCGCGCTGGAAAATGAGATGCTCCTTGTAAGTAACGCTGAGTATATGTTTGAGAATATATATGATACAAACCCGCGCCTGTCTCTTGTTTATCTGGGAACGGAGACAGGGATACATTTCAGATACACAGCCGAAGACATATATGAACCGAATTATGATCCGCGCGTACGCCCGTGGTATGTTTTAGCGCGTAACGCGGGTGGTCCTGTTTGGACCAATACGTATGTAAGCTCTTTTAACGAAGAATTATGCGTTACCAGCGCCGCGCCATATAAAAACGCGCAAGGTCAAACGGCGGGCGTTGTCGCGGCAGATATTCTTCTTACGGATTTAATACACGAGATTGTCGGACTGCGTATCGGCGAAACAGGATACGCGTTTATGCTTGATAATTTAGGCAGTTATATAGCGCATCCGTATTATAACGATATTGATAAAAACGAACTGGACAACGACAGCAGTTATAAAGAAGTTTTAGGAAGCATGGCAAACGGCGGGTCCGGTGTCCGCGGCGTTTCAATTGACGGGGCTGATTATTATATAGCTTACGCGCCGCTTCCTGTAACAGGCTGGTCGCTTGGCATTGCCGTAGAGCATGAGGAGATAATCTCCGGCGCGCTTCTCATGATGTCAGTTATTGACAGCCATGTATTGGAGGCGGAACAGCAAATCAATGAAATGATCAATGCGGCGGGATTCAATTTTATTATTTTATTATTCGGAATCATTATTATAGTGCTGATTGTCTCAATCTTGGTTTCAAACTCATTCACCAGACCCATTATAGAATTGACGAACGGCGTTATCAGTGTAGGAAACGGAGAACTCGACAATAAATTGAATATACAGACAAAGGATGAGATCGGCGTCCTCGCTCAATGTTTTAACAAGATGACTGATGATCTGAAAAACTATATAGAAAATCTGTCAAAAGTTACAGCCGAAAAAGAACGCATCGGCGCGGAACTGAGCATCGCTACGGAAATACAGGCCGATATGCTGCCGAAGATTTTTCCGCCGTTTTCAAACAGAGATGACATTCACATTGCGCCGATGATGCAGCCTGCCAAAGAAGTCGGCGGAGATTTTTACGATTTCTTCTTCCTTGATGACGGGCAGAGCAAGCTCGCGTTGATTATCGCGGATGTTTCTGGAAAAGGCGTGCCGGCAGCCCTGTTTATGGTTATCGCCAAAATAATCATCAAAAATAACAAAGACCTGCCTGTCGATCAGATTTTAAGCGCGGTCAACAATATGCTTTGCGCTGATAATAATTCAAGTATGTTTGTAACCGCTTTTTACTCGGTTCTTGATCTTGCGACAGGCGAGTACGCGTACTCAAGCGCGGGGCATAATCCTCCTGTTTTATACCGCGCTTTCGATAATACCGCCGCGTACCTTGTTTTACCTAAAACCCCTCCGCTGGGGTTATTCCTGAACAAAAAATTTCCCGCTCAGACAGAAATATTAAAAAACGGCGATATGATTCTGCTTTATACAGACGGTGTCACAGAAGCGTTTAACACAGAGTCAAAGATGTATGGCTCAGAGCGGCTGCTGGCGAATCTATTAAGATTATCCGGGAACGGTGTTGAGAGCATAGTTATTGAATTGAATAATACAATAAAAGATTTCGCGGGAAGCGAGCCGCAGTCTGATGATATAACCATGGTCTGTTTTCGTTTTTTGGGGCAAAGATAACAGCTCTCTTTATATGCCGTTTTTGCGTTAATTCTCGTTATCGCTCCGCGCGGCTTAAAAAAAGTGATAAAATATGATAATATTAATATCACTGGAAGCAGCTTATGGAAAGAAAAAGTAACCCATTAATTATTTTCTCGTTTTTATGCGCGTTTGTTTTTGCCTCCTGCGGCAGCAATGAAGATTCCGGCGCAAAAAGGCAATACCTTGAGAATTTTCAAATATTTTCAGGCGTAAACGCGGACAGAGAAAGGCTGCTTAAAAGTAATTTTGAATCAGATGAATTTAAACCATACCACAAAGAATTGCTTGTGAATAACGGGCAGACAGGGTTAGCGGCAGGCGATAATTATCATGTGTTTAAAACTTATTTTTCTATGCCTGAATATTTTAAGGATAAAAATTTATCTTTTTATTTTGACATTTTTGATATGCCCGTTATAATCCGCGTAAATGATATTGTTGTATATAAGAAAGGGCTTAGGCCGGAAATTGAAGGCGTGTACTCCACAGGAGAAACCGCTGTATCGCATGTGCCTCTTGAAGCGGGAACAGTAAGCTTTGATAAATTTAACAAATTAATTATTGAGGTTTTTCCTCAATATGAGACCAATTCACTGCCTGAAATTTCAATCGCTGAATATAAAGACAATGAAGCTAAGGTGTTTTTAAAAAACCTGTTTAACAAGTATCTTATTATCGCGGCGCAGTTTCTTGCCGTACTGGTCGCCTTTTATCATTTTGGATCATTTATTTCCAGAGGCTGCAAGGACGCGAAATATATTATCTTCGCTTTCTTCTCATTGTCTTTCGCTCTCGCTTATTCCAATATTGGTTTCGCGTTTGACTCAAAAAGCTATACCGTTCTTGTAAAATTAACGCGCGGTTTTCAGCTCCTCTCGCTTGGTTTTTATCTGATGTATATTATTGAGTCAACAGGATTTCTTGTTAAACAAAAAAAATATATTTTTACAGGACTTATTATTTACAGTGTTGTGTGCGCCGGATATCCTTTTATTCAAAATGATAAATTTTCTATAAACGCCGCGTTTAATTTAATGACGAATTTCTATTTTATTCCTGTATTGCTTGCCAGCCTTATAATTCTGATTATCTCAATTATTATTAAAAGAAATATTGTAAATTTTTTCTTGCTGATTACAACGTTATCGGTTATCGCCGCGAGTCTGCGCGATATGCTGCTTCTGACCGCGGCGGCGTTTCCTTTATTCTGGTTTTCCCCGTACGCTTTTTTCCTTATTGTTATTGTCATTTACGGGATTCTTGTTCATGAGGAAAGCAGCCTGTTTAAAAATTTCAAACGGTATGTTCCCGCGGACCTTGTAGTTCAGTTAATTAACCAGAACATCAAGCCTGATTTAGGCGGCAAGCAGCAGGAACTGACAGTTTTTTTCAGTGACATTTCCAAGTTCACTTCTATCGTAGAAAAGATGGAACCTCAAAAACTTATTCAGGATCTTTGTATATATTTTGAGAGCATTTCTAAAAACATTCTCGCGAACAAGGGCACAATCGATAAATATATCGGAGACTCTGTCATGGCTTTCTGGGGCGCTCCATTGCCGATGGAAGATCACGCGCGTAAAGCCTGTTTAACCGCGCTTACAATACAAAACAATCTGCGTAATCTTTTCAATCAATGGGATAGTTTGGGAAAAGTTCCGTTCCTGACGCGTATCGGAATACATTCAGGCAGCGCGCTTGTCGGAAATCTGGGTTACAAAGAAAGGCTGAATTATACAGTTGTCGGCGATACTGTAAATGTTTCCAGCAGACTTGAAGGAATTAATAAAGTTTATGGTACTGAGGTTATTGTCAGCGAAAATGTATTTAAAAAATGCGGGGCGGATTTTGAATTCCGCATGCTGGATCGCGTCTCGCTTCTTGGACGCCGCGAGGGAATGAACATTTATGAATTGCTTTCAATCAAAGAGGGAATTGAAAAAAAAGAAAAAAAGATCAATGAGTATTACGAAGCCGGTTTAAAATATTATTTTGAGCGAAATTGGCAGGAAGCGCTTAAATACTTTAACACTGTTATCAAGTACCGCGCGAATGATCTGCCTGGAAAACTTATGAGAGAACGCTGCCTGCTGTACAGAAAAAATCCGCCGCCAGCAGACTGGGACGGCGTCTTTATTCAAACTGATAAGTAATAGCAGGAAATATTGGTTTGTCTCCGTTACTTCCCTTGCGCGTTAAGCAGATGCCTTTTTCAACGACATGGTGTTTTTGGCGGCTGACAGGGCGCAGCTTGATGTGAGCAGTGATGAGCTTAATTTCCAGTTGTCAGGCGAAGTGAGAAAATCGTCAGCTCAGTCTATCGGGCAGATGTTTAGAGCGCATATAAATGCGGCGCAGGGTCAGTGGAGCCGGACTGTCAGCGGCGGCGAAACGCTTGCCGCTGCTCTGACGCGGAAGACCGCGCCCGCGGCGGCTTCATTATCTTTCAGAATATGACTGCTGCGCGGTTCAGCCTTACACAAACGCGCGGCAATCCGCCATGTGTCTTTGATGAAATTATTTCAGGTGAGCCGGATTAAACGCGGGTTAATCCGGGGTGTTAGTATAAATTTGGCTTATAAAACACCATTTACTATTCATAATGTTTTTATTTTCGCTTGTTTTTATTTTTCTTGGAAAATTATAAAAAATATTTTTAAAATATTTTAAAACCTCTTGTCATTAATTTGTAAAAAATATAGAATGACCTGAAATCAGTTTGTACTGGGGGGGAAAACTGAAATTTTCTACACTTGCCTTGCCCGTTTTTTGGGTATGGTTCTTAATTCTAATACCATCAATCTCAGCGCAGGAAAGCGTCAGCGCGGAGATTCTTCTCACTGAAGAAACGCCGGCTGCCGGACTGAGATTCGCGGAAGCCGCGCCTCCCGAGTCTACGCCTTCGGGCGTGAATACATGGGCTATTGTCAGAATGATACTGGTTCTTGTACTCGCGGCTGCCGCTGTATACGGCGTTGTTTTTATTTTCAAACGCGCGTCAAAACGCGCGCCCGAAAGCGATCCTTATCTGAAAATATTAGCCGCGTCTCATCTGGGCTCGAACCGTTACGCGCACATTATCTCTGTCGGAAGCAGGGCGTGGCTTGTCGGGTCCGGCGAAAACGGAGTAAGCCTTATCAGCGAGCTGGATGATAAAGAGATTATCAACTCGATGCTTCTTGATGAATCGCAGCAAAGCGCTGTGACAAGACAGGGGCGTTTTCCTGATTTTATCGCCTTCCTCCGCCGCGCCGGAGTTTCAGCGAATAAACGCGCGCCGGGAGCCGATGTGATCCGCAAACACCGCGAGAGGCTGAATGGCTTATGAAATACAACAAGAAAGCGCTAAAAATAAATATCGCGTTTTTAATCTGGCTCGCGGCGTTTAATTTTGTTCCTATTGCAGCTAACGCGCAGGATTTCGCTACCGCCGAAGACTGGTTTCCTCAGATGTCTACAAGCGGAACTATGGATATTCTGGATTCGCAGGGCACGCCGGTTATTCCTTTTGTTGATTTGACTATACGAAATCCTCAGGGCGGGCAGGAAGTCGCTTTTTCTTTACAGATACTGCTTTTGCTGACAGTGCTGTCTCTTGCGCCCAGCATCATCATTTTAATGACAAGTTTTTTGCGCGTTTCCATAGTTCTAGATTTTATTAAACGCGCGCTTTCGCTGCAGCAGGTGCCTCCCAATCAGGTGATTCTTGGCATTTCGCTGTTTCTTACCGTTTTTATTATGTGGCCCACTTTCAGCGCGATTTATACTAACGCTGTTCAGCCTTTAGCCGCGGGGGAGCTTTCTGTTGAGAACGCGTACAGGCAGGCTGAAGCGCCGCTGAGAAATTTTATGTTCAGCCAAATGTCACGCGAAATCACCGGACAGCAGGGCGTTTTGCAGCGTAACAGCAACATTGAGCTTTTTATGGTTATGCGCGAACTTGATCCGCCGGACAGCCCGGATGACGTTCCGACATATGTTTTGATACCAGCGTTTATCCTTAATGAACTGACTGTCGCTTTCAAGATAGGAATACTTCTGTTTATTCCTTTTATCGTTATTGACATGGTGGTAGCAAGCGCGCTCATGTCGATGGGAATGATAATGCTCCCTCCAATCATGATATCTATGCCGTTTAAATTAATACTTTTTGTTTTAGTTGACGGATGGGGGCTGTTAACGGATCAGCTGACCCGTTCATTTATGTAAGGAGAAAAAGTGAGTATAGGTGATTTAGTAACACTGTTACGGGGCGGAATATTTCAGGTATTGATAATCGCCGCGCCTCTTCTGTTATCCGCTCTGGCAGTCGGCCTGATTGTCGCTATTTTACAGGCGGCGACATCAATACAGGAGCAGACGCTTACCTTTGTGCCAAAGATGGTGGTAATACTTGTAATGCTCGCTGTCTTCGGCGGATTAATGTTTACATATCTTGGGAATTACACGACAGAGTTATTTGAGCGTATACCCGAAATGGCCCGGTAATAATAACGGAGATAAAGGAGACTAAATAAACAGTAAATGATAGAAAGCGGGATGTTACAGAATATTCTCTCATTCGGACCGGTGTTCCTGCTGATAGCGGCGCGCGCTTTCGCGATGATTCAGACCGCGCCTTTATTGTCATCGGACGCTATTCCGATGGCCGCGAGAATGGCGCTTGCCGGTCTCGCGGCTTTCGCCGCTCTTCCCACATCGGAGGTATACCTTGCCGCTGACGAGGCCTCAGGAATTATTACGCTTCCCGGAGGTACGTTAAGCGATCTACGTTATGAGACATTCAGCCTTCGTTTCGGCCTTTTATTAATCGGAGAGGCTGTAATCGGAATTATCATCGGTTTTTATATGACAATAATTTTCGCGGCTTTCTCAACGGCGGGCCAGTTCTTCTCGCTGCAAATGGGTTTTGGAGCGTCTGAGACTTTTGATCCGGTCGCTCAGATAGAGAATCCGCTGATGGGTCAGTATTTCAATCTTGTATCAATGGTGATTTTTGTCACAATCGGCGGTTTTCACCAGCTTTTCCTCGGCGGTTTCTGGAGATCGGTGCAGACCATCAATATCATCTCCCTTATTAACGGAAGAGAGCCTGTAGTCACAATGATTGTCTCAGGTCTTTCGCGCCTTTTTATGGACGCTATTATTATAGCGCTTCCGATACTCGGCACTCTATTTTTAACATCACTTACAACCGGCCTGATTTCCAAAGCGGCGCCTCAGATTAACATTTTATCGGAAGGTTTTCCCATTTCGATATTAACAGCCTTCATGCTGCTTTTAGCCTCGCTTCCTTTTATGATAGAAGCGTTTACACGGGTAATCGATTCAGGCTTCAGCAGTTTTCAGACGCTCTATACGCAAATCGGACGGCAGATTACATCAGGAGGGGGCTACTGATGAAAAAAGAGCGCGTAACAAATTTAAAAGAGCGGATACTGGATAATACAGAAGATATGCAGGATAACTCGGAACGCGCCGCGCCTTTAATCTCTTTAAATTATTCTTTGATAATCGATCTCCAGTGGTTCGCTGATGAAAACGATGAAGACGCGCCAGGAAAAACAGAGCAGCCGACAGACACAAAATTAAAAAGACTGCGTGATGAAGGACAGGTAGTTAAAAGCCAGGAACTTATAGGAGCTATTGGCTTATTGCTGCCGGCTCTGCTGCTGCTTTTCCTCGCTCCTTCGATGCTGCGGACATTCGCTGAAATGGTGCGGTTTTATTTCTTGCGCGTAACGGAAATGGATCCGACAAAAGACGGTCTTATCGCGGGAGTGTTTTTAAGGTACTTTATCAGGCTTACGGCTCCCATCCTTGCTGTCGCGCTTTTATCGGCTGTAATTTCGAATATCGCGCAGCTTGGAGGATGGCTGTTTACCACAAAGCCATTAGTGCCCAACTTTTCCAGGGCATTGCCGAAATTCAGCCAGTATTTCAAGCGTATCTTTTCGATAGAGGGGCTTGTCAATCTTGGCAAATCTCTCGCTAAAATTATCATCATCGGGATTGTGGCGTTTTTATTTATCAGCTCTGACATTGAGCTGCTCTTAAATCTGCAGAAATCCGATCTTTATTCGGGGCTTGTCATTGTCGCGAGAATCGCGGTGCGGATGATAATTGTTGTAGCGGTGCTTCTGCTTGCGCTCGGAATCGTGGATTATTTTTTCCAGAGATGGCGTTTCCGCGAAAGGCATAAAATGACGCGTTACGAAGTAAAAGAAGAATTAAAGATGTATGAATCTGATCACATGATTCAGAGCAGAATCCGCAGCCGCTTCCGCGAGATGCTAAAGCAGAATTTAAACGTAACAGTTCCTCAGGCGGATGTTGTAATAACAAACCCGACTCACATTGCTGTCGCGTTAAAATACGACAGGATGATGAGAGGCCCGCAGGTTATCGCTCTTGGAATTGACACAATGGCCGCGCGGATCAGGGAAATAGCCGAAGAAAATGACGTGCCGCTTGTTGAGAACAAGCCTCTCGCGAGGGCGTTATATGAAAGAACGGATGTCGGGGACATTATTCCCGAAGAATATTTTTACGCTGTAGCGTTAATCTTAAAACAGGTTATGAATATTAATGAAATGCGAAGGCGGAATTTTATAGACTGACCGTAAATCATTGTTATGTGCAATATTTACGGCAGGCTTAAAGGAGGTTTTATGAGAGGCGGAAAATGGCTGATCTAGCGCAAAAGGGCGGCGGTAAAACGGTTTCGCGCAACCCATTGGGATTTTTAAAGGATAACTTCCCGGCAGTCGCGGTAATCACTATTGTGCTTGCTTTTATTATTCCTATCCCGACAGTTCTGCTTGACACGTTAATGGCGTTTAACCTGATATTCGCGCTTCTAATTTTATTAAACGTTTTAATTTCGCATAAACCCACGGAAATCAGCCTGTTTCCGACACTGTTGCTTGTTTCCACGATTTTCAGTTTAGCGCTTAACATCTCATCCACCCGCGCGATTCTGACTCAGGGAGCGCGTTTTGACGGCCGAATGATAAGGGCGTTTTCTACTTTCGTTGTAGGTTCAAGCGGAACGCAGGGAATTGTGGTAGGCTCTATAATTTTCATCATTATCATCCTGGTGCAGATAATTGTTATCACAAAAGGAGCGACCCGCGTTTCGGAAGTCGCCGCGCGCTTTAATCTTGACGGCATGGCGGTAAAGATGATGGCTGTTGAAACCGAGTACAGCTCGGGAGCTATCACAGAAGAAGAATCCAAGAGGCAGAAGGCTGAGATAAAACAGGAATCCGAATTCTACGGAGCGATGGACGGCGCGAGTAAATTTATTTCAGGTAACGTTAAAGTAGGCGTTTTCATTATTATTATTGAAATGATCGGCGGCTTTATTATCGGCTCCGCGCTGTACGGCGAGCAGGATGTAATTACTACATACATCA
>JGI24695J34938_10002369_pt1 | contig 14505 bp, 7 predicted proteins | sample TergutCo191P3_FD_34938 | JGI IMG/M metagenome (IMG submission 34938) | reverse complement strand
CCGGGGCCTGTATCCGGATGATTTCAACACGCCGGCGGTTCGTGTCGCCCTGAGAAACGCCGCTTTTACCTGGTGGAACGTGTACGAACAAAGGGGCGGCAACTATGAGCAGGACAGTTTCAACAGTTGGACTGCCCGCCCGCTGGTATTGTCATTCGACAGTTTTTCCGCAGATGTAGTGTGGACCAATTATTTTTTCCGGGTGGCAAGTTCTACAACGGCATTTCAGACCGATAAAATCAGCCTGTATTCGATATTTGACGAGGTAATGGATGCCGGTGACCGCTGGTATGTCCGCAGATCCGCGACCCGCGCCCTGTGGACTGCCGACCGCTATAATATACAGCAACTGCCCATACTTAAAAGCAGGATCGCGCGGGATTATATTGACGAAGATTACCGTTCGTCTATTTCCGGCGATCTTGCCATTGGCGCGGAATTCAACTGGATCAGCGCGGCCCTTAAAACCGCCTCAGCCAAAAACGGCAGGGACAATAATGACAATGCCTGGCTGGTAGGCGCGGATATTGAATTGGTCCCCATAGAGAATTTCAGGTTTGGCTTAACCGGTTTTGTCGGCTTTAACTTTGAAAGCAACACCGGCGCGAATACCGCAGGGAAAAACCCGGCAAACTTCGGTATTGTGGCGGAATACCGGCTGCCCCTTTCGGATCGTTATATCGTAACCCCCAGAGCGGGGTATGATTTTGCCATGGACACCGTCGCGGAAAAAAGCGAGTGGGAACTGGGAGCGGGCGTGCTGATCCACACACGCGGCTACGATAATCTCGATTCCAGCCGGTTGCTGGACTGGGACGAGGTAATCCCCATCGGCGCATCTCTTTTTATGAATGTCAACAATGATTCTTCGCTTAACATGATGCTGTCCGTGTTTGAACCTGCCGGAACGTATTCGATGCTGCCCAATTTTGGCGGCTTCATCCAGCTTGAATTGTCCAACCTGCTGGGGAAGGGCGGCACTCCTTCCAGTTTTGCGATCCTTACCCAGCTTGAGTATATTATAGCCGGAAAGTTTACCCCGTATATCCGGGGCGGGTACGCGCCGGAATTCCAGTCCGGCAGCACGTCTTTAATAACCGGCAATTACCTGGTAAAAGCGGGTCTGGGCTGTTACCTGACATTGATACACTTCCTTTCCGTTGACATCCGGGGCGAAATGGATACCAAGCTGCTTGACAGCGGGGGTACCGAAATGGGAAGAAGCTTGTTCAGCACCGTGTTTACCATCCGGATGTAAGCGGGGACAGCCATGAAAAAAATCATAAGCGCGGCGCTGATCCTTGCGGTAGGCGCTTTTGCATTTGCGGAGCTGCCGGTTCCTTTTTTCGGCAATAATAATTTTACCATCGATGTTGACACTACCTTTTCTTCGGACATGAACGACGGTTCAACCGGGCTGGCAACCGATGTGGGAATAGGGCTCTGGTTCGAGTTTACCCCCTACGCCGACCGGAATATCACCCCCCAGCGGGATGTTCTTTCGGTTTCCCTCAAGCTGGCCAATTCCGCCTTTTATGCATGGCGCGGCTACGGCATAATCAATAACGGCATTTTAGCCGACGGCGATCAGGAACCGTCCGATGTCACCATGGATCAGGCAAAAAGCATCTGGTTCGATACCTTTATCGCCCAGCTTGAGTATAACCAGTGGTTTGTACGGATCGCCGGAATAGAGCCGGAAATAAGCATTTCCCAGGCGTCAATCAGGTCCGTATTCGATCCGGTTATTGCCAACCGTACCGATATTGCCAAAAACCGGCTGCCCCTGCCCCTGTTCTATGCCCCCGGCAACACCGTCGGCGGCAGTTGGTCCCACGGCCAGCCCGGCATTACGGGCATGTTGGGCCGAGACATCGTTCACCTTAACCGGCGCGAAGTAGTGATAGCGGGAAACCTCTCGGCGGGAATGAAGGGCGAAATTTTCGATTTCGGGCTTAAAGCGGGTTCATGGTTTAAGGCCGAAGAAAACGCCAAAAATTCCTGGGTGGCGGGAGGGGACGTTTCCTGGCGGCCCGACCTGTCCCAACTGATCAACTTTACCATGCTGACGGCGGTGAATTACGGGACGGTCACTGTGGAAAACGGCGACCCGCTGGCAGATCCGGCAGCGCTTGAAGAAAACCCGCTGGCGCTGGGCCTGGGTTACGAGTACCGCATCAATTTTCCCAACCGCATGGTAGTAAAACCCTACGCGGGGATTGATTTCATTTACGAAACAAGGTCTAACGAATTCAATTTTGAAATCGGTGGCGGCCTCCAGTGGTATTTCCGAGGCACAAGTTCCGCATTCAAACGCAATTCCGCAATAGGCGGCAGGAGTATCCAGGAAAGCTCGATAACAACGGGGCATTTTGGCGATGTGGAAATTCCCGCCGCCTTTGTTATAGGCGCCAATGTCGATAAAAACGGGCTGGTCAACATGGTCATCAGTTTTAACGAGGATCCCAACGCATCCCCCCTGCCCAATGTCGGCGGCTACCTTCAGGCTGAACTGATGAATATCGGCGGAAAGGAATACCGGGCGCCAAACAACGTGTATTACAATGACTTCCTCTGGGCCGGCATTATTCAGATTGAATACCTGATTCATCGGAAAATAATGCCCTATGTTTTTTGCAGGTATATTCCGGCGGATATGAGACTCATAACAGAATTGGCCACTGCGCCGGTTTACCACAAGGACCTTGCAAGCATTACATCCAAATTCGGGTGCCGTATAACGCCTATTAATTATTTTTCCATTGACGTGTGGTATGAACGGACCGATGTGCGCAAAAACAACGAATGGTCGGCGGACAACGGCCTCTTATCCATTAGTTTTGGAATCTGGACATACTGATGAAAAACCTTTCCGCATGTATAATAATATTGCTAATGCCGGTTCTGTTCCTGGCGGTTTCCTGCCCCGGCGAGGGGGACATAGACGATAATCCGGAGACAGCCGCCATCCTGGTACGGGATATGCGCATGGGCATTAATATCGGCAACACCCTGGATGCCATTGGCACATTTAACTGGCATGCAGGGGAAAACGGCTGGGGAAACCCCTCGATAACCCGCGATTTAATTAAGGTATATAAAAACTACGGTTATACAACCATCCGCCTGCCGGTTACCTGGGCGGAATATATCGGGCCGGCCCCGGATTATAGAATCGGAGAATGTGTTTTTCCGGATTGTTTCAAATGCCCCGACCGGATGGATCGCGTGGAAGAAGTGGTAAACTGGATACTTGACGAAGGCCTGTACTGCATCCTCAACCTGCACCACGACGGCGGGGAATCTGACAGGAGCTGGATTCTGAAAGCGGCTGATGATCCCGACGGGGTAAAAACGCAATTTACCGCAGTGTGGAATCAAATAGCGCGGCGGTTCTCCGGTGTTTCGCAGGGCAAGCTTATTTTTGAAGCGATGAACGAAGTTGGTTTTGACAAACTCTGGAACCAATGGGGCGGCAATACAAACAGTAAGATCGAAGCATACCGCATCCTGAATATGCTGAATCAAACCTTTGTTGATACGGTTCGCGGAACGGGCGCCGGTAACGCGGACCGTTTTCTGCTTGTTTCCGGTTACTGGACAGATATTGACCGAACCGTCGATCCGCTTTTCGCCATGCCGTCGGACACGCAGAATGACCGGCTGATACTGTCCGTTCATTACTACACACCGGCGACATTTTGCATAGCAGAGCGGCCCGATAACAGTTGGGGTTTTAAAGCCGACTGGGGAAACGGAGCCGCAGCGGATGCGGATTATGCGGAGCTTAACCGCCAGTTTGAAAAATTAAAAATCAATTTCCTGGATAAAGGCATTCCGGTGATTTTGGGTGAATACGGTGTAACGGATAAAGAAACCAAGGCCGAAGACGGCCGCATACGGTGGCTTGCGGCTGTAACGCAGATATGCCTGGATAACGGTATCTGCCCGGTGTTATGGGATACCGGAAACGATATAAAACGCCAGCCTCCCTATCAAATGAGCAACGCCCTTACACAGGCCTGGGCAGAAATTAAGACTGGAAAGAGGTAAATATCGTTGAAGGGCTCACCCCATCTCCTCATTTTTGACTCCCCGGCAACAGGGTGGGAAGAGGCCCTGCCGCTGGGAAACGGCAGGATGGGGGCGATGATCTTCGGCTCGCCGGATCGTGAGAAAATTCAGTTAAACGAAGATTCAATCTGGTCAGGGCCGTACCGTGACCGTAACAATCCGGCGGCGCAGGAGGCCCTTCCTGTAATACGGCGGCTGTTAAGCGATGGCCGCATACAGGAAGCGGAAGAACTCTGCCTTGAATGTTTCAGCGGAATCCCCCCTGCCCAGCGGGTATACCAAACCGCCGGCGAACTGCAGATTGGTTTTTCCCCCGAAGGCGGCTTTGGAAACCCCTGGTCGGGGACACGCGGCGGCCCTTTACTGGATAATGTAATAAATTACCGCCGGGAACTGGATATTGCCCGCGCTGTCCACACCCTCTCATTTGAATACGAAGGGGCGGTATTTACCCGTGAGTGTTTTATTTCCGCTCCGGCGGGACTGCTGGCCCTCCATTTCAGCGCCGCAGATACATCGGGCAGGCCGCTCTGCGGCACAATTTCTTTCCGCGCCTGTCTTGACCGGGGTGTTTTTTATGACAGGAAAGGGAACATTGAAGATGCCGCTTTTATCAGCCGTGACGGGGATATCCCCTTTTGCACCATGATTAAAGTTGTACAGACAGGCGGGACACAGCGCGGCAGGGGCGGNTTTATTACGGTAGAAAAAGCCGACGAAGCCCTGCTCTTTGCCGATATCCGTACCGGTTTCAGGGAAACGGATTATATATCAGCCTGTATTGCCAATATAACACGCGCACAAGCACTGGACTGGAAGCATCTGCTGGAAGAGCATGTTGGCGAATACCGAAGCTGGTACAACCGGATGGAACTGGAACTGCGCGGCAATGAGGATACGGTACGGTACTATAACTTCTGCCGTTACGCGCTTGTTTCATGCAGCAGGCCCGGCGCTCTGCCTGCCAATTTGCAGGGCGTGTGGAATCCCCATCTGGACCCGTCCTGGGGTTCGGATTATACGATCAACATCAACACCCAAATGAACTACTGGCCCGCCTGCATGTGTAATTTGGCGGAAACCGAATATCCCCTGTTTGATCTGCTTGAACGGATGTACCCTAACGGAAAAAAAACCGCAGAAACCATGTACGGCTGCCGGGGTTTTACTGCCCATCACAATACCGATCTCTGGGGGGATACTGCGCCCCGCGATTACTGGCTGCCCGGTTCATACTGGGTTCTCGGCGCCGCCTGGCTTGCGCTGCATATCTGGGAACATTACGAATATACCCAGGACAGAAATTTTCTTAGCAAATACTTTTATCTGATTAAAGAAGCATGCGTTTTCTTTCTGGATTTTTTAATCCCAGGAAGTAAGACAAATGAAGCGGGGGAACCATACCTTGTCGTTTCCCCCTCGGTTTCGCCGGAAAACAGTTACCTGCTTAACGGAACCGCCAGCCTGTGCGCCGGCTGCGAAATGGACAACCAAATTCTCCGCAAGCTGTTCCAATCGGCTGTTCTCGCTGCAGAAATCCTGAATGACCAGGATACGGCAATCGAACAGTTCCGTTCAACCGTGGGCCGCATACCTGCACCAACCGTTTCTCATAACGGAAGCATCGGCGAATGGAATGAACCATACGAAGAAGCCGAACCGGGCCACCGCCACTTTTCCCATTTGTGGGCTCTCTGGCCCGGCGGAGCGATCACCGCAGATGAAACGCTGGAACTGGCAGATGCCGCCCATAAAACCCTGACCGCCCGCATTGCCGCTAACGGCGGCCAAACCGGCTGGAGCCGTGCATGGCTAATAAATTGTATGGCCCGCCTTGGAAACAGCGACGCCGCGCTGGAAAATCTTAAGGCCCTGTTCAGCCAGTTCACCCTGCCTAACCTTTTTAACAACGGCCCGCCGTTTCAAATAGACGGCAATTTCGGCGCCCTTGCGGGGATAACCCAGATGCTGGCGCACAGCCGCATCCGTTACAAGGAAGGCGGGTTTCAGGTCATACTGGACATACTCCCCGCCCTGCCGAAAGAATGGGCATCCGGCAGCATCAGGGGCATACGCGCCAGGGGAAACATGGAACTCGACATTGAATGGCGGGACGGGCAGGTTTCTTCGTTTACGGTGAGAAACAGGGGATCAACGGCGGTCCCGGTTGTAATTCGCGGCGGGGGCCTTGATCAGCGGGAGATAGTTTTAGAAAGTACCATCACTGCGGCGGTCGGAAAAATGTAACGCTCGCCTTCAACAAAGTCCCTGTCGGCAAGGAGATCCCTGCAGGCAAAGGGAATAACAATTTCGGTTTCGGTTTTGTTGTGATTCAACACAAAGATAAATTCCGTCTTTCCTTTAATCCGGCGGGCGGCTTCGATTCCTTCCTGAGCGGGGAATACCGGCTTAATCCCGCATTCGCCGCATATAAACGCGGTAAAGCGATCCAAAAATGCCGCTTCCGGACGCGAGCCGAAATACCAGGCCTGGCCTTTGCCGTAACGGTTGCGGCAGACGGCGGGGGTTCCGGCATAAAAATCATCCGCATAACGGGCTACGGTTTCGGCGCTTTCGGTGTGGATAATGTCGCAGAGTAAATCCGCCTTCCATGTTCCGGACAACGGGCCGACGGCCCAGGAATCTGCGGAATGGATGAGCCTGTGTTCGCCAAGCGGCAGTGCATCGGTTTCTTCTACCCATAAACCGCAGAGGGGACGCAGTTCGCCGGGATAACCATCCTGGGTAACCAGGTCGTTTTCATCCGTCATGCCGGAAAAGTAGGTAGTGACCAATATGCCCCCTTCCCGCACAAACGCCTTAAGTTTATCCGCGTAACCCGGCTTTATCATGTACAGGATCGGGGCATACAGAATTTTGTAAGAATCAAGGGGGGTATCAATGCCGATTACATCCGCAGAAATATTGCGCCTCGCCAAGGCGTCGTAAAAACGGAACACCTCGTCGGGATACCGCATGTCAACTGTCGGGCCGGCGGATAAAGACGCCGCCCACCAGTTATCCCAGTCAAACAGCACAGCCGCTTCGCTGGCTAGCTGGCTGTCCAGAATTGAATCCCCCAGTTTTTTCAACTCCGACCCCAGAGCGGCGGCTTCCCGGAAAACGCGGGTATTTTCATGGCCGCAGTGATCGATAATCGCCCCATGGAATTTCTCACAGCAGCCCCGTGAACGGCGCATCTGAAAAAACATCACCGTGTCCGAACCGTGGGCAATGGCCTGGTAACTCCACAGCCGCATAATGCCCGGCCGTTTAAGTGAATTATAGGGCTGCCAGTTGGTTACGCTGGGCGTTTGTTCCATAAGGGAAAAAGGCTTTCCGCCCCCGCAGCCCCGCATAAGCGCGTGATTCATGGCGGTGCGGGTATAGGGCGTGTCAGGCGAAGGATAGTTATCCCAAGCGATAAAATCCAGGCTCTTCCCCCACTTGAAATAATCCAGATCCCAAAATGCCCCCATCATATTGGTGGTTACGGGAATATGGGGCGTTACTTCTTTGAGTGCGCGCGCTTCGGTAAGGTAACACTCAAGCAGGCTGTCGGAATTAAAGCGCCGGTAATCAATCGACTGTATTTGGCAGGAGGCGCGGTTTACCGGCCATTCCCCGCCCAGGCCGCTGGGTATAACAATATCTTCCCAGTCATAATAGGTATGCCCCCAAAAGGAAGTGTTCCAGGCATTGTTCAGCGCTTCAATGGTTTTATACTTCCGTATCAGCCATCTGCGAAAGGCGTTTTCACAATTCGCGCAGTAACAAAAGCCGCCGTACTCGTTGGAAACATGCCAGGCAACAAGGTTATCCAGTTTGCCGTACCGTTCCGCCAGCCTGCTCGCCAGCTGGGACGAAAGCAGGCGGTACACGGGGCTGTTAGGGCAGGAATTTTGACGGTCGCCGAACTTGCGTTTCGATCCGTCGGTGTTAACGCGGAGCACTTCGGGGTACTTGCGGGCCATCCAGGCGGGATGTGTTGCCGTTCCGGTAGCCATGCATATCTTCATACCTGCGGCGCTTACCGTTTCAATAATGGCGTCAAGGGTAGAAAAATTATACTCCTCTTCGGAAGGCTGCAACGCCGCCCAACTGAAAACATTAACGGTCACTACGTCAATTCCCGCCAGCCCAAGAAGCCGCATGTCTTCCTGCCATATTTCACGGGGCCATTGTTCGGGGTTGTAATCGCCGCCGTAGAGAATCTTGTTAACCGCGCCTGCTAATTTCATATTTCCTCTCAGTTATTCCAGAGTTTTATTTTATCCTTAATCATATTTGTCAGGGTTTTGCCGCTCTCATCAAGGCCCATGCGGCGCAGATCCTGGACAATCTTCTGCCACTGGGATTCAAAATTATCGGGCCTGCCCAAAACAATAGTAGCTAAGGCGTTTTTAATATAATTGTCCGCTTCGGCAATTTTCGCGTTTACATCCGGCGGCAGGGTATACTGCCATGCGGCGCCGTGTCTTGATACGCCCAGAGAATCAGTCGAGGGAAAAAAATCGATCCACATTTCCACACCGTAAGCCGCGAGCGTTTCTTTTTCCACAGGCAGGTATACCCGTTTGATTCTTTCAGGGCTGTCCCTGGTAATGTAATTCCCCGTAGAATCGATATAGCCCTTGCCCCGCATGGGAAAGGGATAGGCCCACCGTCCCACGCCGGTTTTTCTGCCGTAATCGGGGTCTGTGTCGGCCCTGCGCTGTTCTTCATCCGGCACAATCCGCACGCCGTCAACAACCCTGTAATTCACCTCCTCAATACCCCAGTTCACCAGAACCTGGGCTTCTTCGCTGCACATCCAGTCAAGGAAATCAAACGCCCGTTCAGGGTCCCTGCACGCGGTAGTAATAGCGATACCCCAGCCTCCGCTCAATCCCGCGTCTTTTAAAACAGCCGGCCTGTAGCTTTCGTCAATGGTTATGGGGAGATAGGCATAGGTTCTCTCCTCCATGCCGTCGCTGATAAGGGATGTCCTCGCTTCGCCGTAACCCCAAACCGGATAGGAAAGGCCCAGCACCCTGCCCGATGCGATCTTTGCCCTCCAGATATCTTCCTTCTGGGTAAACGATTCGGGATCAAGAACGCCTTCGGCATTCATCCGGTTAAGCCACTTATAAAAATGTTTGGTATCGGGATGCAGAAATTTATACTGGGCTTCCAGAGTATGCTCGTCAACAAACCACTGACCGTCATCAGGATGCCCGGTTAGGAATCCGGAAGGGTTGGATAAATCAATATACCATTGCCAGGTATCCAGCAACAGCGAAAGGCCGATTGTCTTCTGCCCGTTTATCGCAGGGTACTTTGCCATATAGGCCTTAATCGCCTTTTCATAATCGTCAAGGGTCCTCATCCGGGGGTAGCCCTGATCCTTTAATACCGCATGCTGAATCTGCATGGTTCCGTCGGTTGTCCAGATACCGGGTTTTACATCATAGGTGCCAACGGTATAGATACGGGGATCCGAGGTGGAATTCCGCAGCCGCACCAGTTGTTCCCCGTACAGTTCCTTTATGTGCTTTCCCCTTTTTTCAATGAGGTCGTCCAGGGGAATTACCACTCCCGCTTCAATAAGCAGGCTCAGGTTCCCCTTGGCATAGACCATATCGGGATACTGGCCGGAGGCGATCATCAGGGGGATTGCCTGCTGATCCCCGCCCACCGGATGATCGACCATCAGGGTAACCCCGGTCGCTTCGGTTATTTTTTGCGCGACCGGATCGGTAAAGGGCAAATCCTCTGTTGTATCGACATTAAAAAACGTAAATGTTACGGGCGTTTTGGTTCCCGCCGTTGAGACCGCAGGCTCTTTTTTGGCGCATCCCGCCACGATCAATGCCGCCATAACCGCACAAAATACCATTCTTTTTTTCATCCCGCTCTCCTCGAATACTAATACTAAAGAAAATAACTACGGAGTACCATTATTCTTTTACGGCTCCGAGCGTAATGCCGGAGACAAAATACCTCTGTAAAAACGGATACACCATTAAAATCGGAAGCGTCGCAATAACAGTTATCGCCATTTTTAGCGCTTCCGGATTCCGTTTTGCCGAACGGAGCCCCTCGGAATAGATATCTACCTGCGAACCGATACTCTGGGCGCTGTCCAGCACTTTCATCAGTTCAAACTGAAGGGTGGAAAGCGCCCTGGTGCCACGGGCATACAGGTAGGTGTCAAACCAACTGTTCCATTGCCCCACCGCGACAAACAGGGCTACAGTAGCGAGTACCGGTTTGCACAGGGGAAAAATAATTTTAAAGAAAATGGAAATATCATTGGCACCGTCAATCTTTGCGGATTCCTGCAATGAATGAGGAATGGTTTCAATATAGGCGCGGATAACAATAACATTAAACGTGTTGATAAGGGCCGGGATAATGTAAACCCAGAAATTGTTGATTAGGCCGAGGTTGCGAATCAGAATGTATTCGGGGATCATCCCGCCGCCGACATACATGGTAATTACCAGAAGAACAGTAAAAATTTTTCGGAACATAAAGTCCGCACGGCTCAGGGTAAAGGCAAACATCGCGCTGCAGAGAACCCCGGTAACCGTCCCCACAAGGGTTCGCAGCACTGACATTCGGAAAGCCGCCGGCAAATTACTTCCCGCCTCAAAAAGACCGGTATAGTTGCTTACGGTAAAAACACGGGGGTACACGGAGATTCCCCCTTTGACCGTATCTATGGGATCGTTAAAGGATTTAGCGGTAATATTCATGAAGGGATACAGGGTAACAATGATAACAACATACATAAAAATCAGTATCAAAATATCCGCAACAGATTTACGCTTCCTGCTGATCATGCCCCCCTCCTAAAACAGTTTTCCCCTGCCGGATCTTTTAGCCAGATAATTTGCCAGAAAAAGCATCCCGATGCTGACCACGGACTTAAAAATGCCGATTGCCGTCCCGTAAGAATACCTGAACAGCCCGATACCGAAATCCAGCGCGTATTTATCCAGCACCAGGGATTTGGTGGCTGTTACCGCGTTCCCCAAAAGCATCTGTTTTTCAAAACCTATGTTAATGATATTGCCAATACTGAGAATCAGCAGAATGATAATGGTGGAACTGATGCCCGGCAGGGTAATGTACCAAACCCGCTGAAGCCGGTTAACGCCGTCTATTTCTGCAGCTTCATATATCTGGCTGTCGATGCCGGTCATTGCCGCGAGGTAAATAATGGCGCTCCAGCCCATCTCCTTCCATACGTCGGCAAACGTTACCAGAAACCAAAAGTACTCCGGCCTGCCCATAAAATTGATCGGTGCGGAAATAACCCCCAAAGAAAGAAAGAGCTCGTTAACCGGGCCGGATACAGCCAGCATTGAAGAAACAATATTCGCCGCAACAACCCAGGATACAAAGTGCGGCAAATATGAAACCGTCTGCGTAAAACGTTTGAATGGAAGAAAACGCAGTTCGTTAAGGAGCAGCGCGAAACCGACAGAAGAAACAAAGCCGAATACAAGCCCCAGAAAACTCATCCCCAGGGTATTTTGCAGGGCCTGGTAAAACATCGGCGCTTTAAAAAGTTCCCTGAAATGTTTTAACCCCACCCATGCCTGGTTAAAAACCCCCAGATGTGGTTTAAAATCCTGAAAAGCCATGGTCCACCCGGCGAGGGGTATGTACTTAAAGATTATAAGCCACACGACAAACGGGATCGACAGCAGCAAAAGATACCGTTGTTCATATAAACGTTTAGACAGCGATATTTTTCGCATGCTTAAGGATACCACCGCTTAATTCTACATGAATACCCGGAAAATTACACTATATCAGGTTTTGGAAAGCTGCGGGAAAAAAAACATGAGCTGTCAAAGAAGAAAAACCACAGAGGACACGGAGTTGTTGGTAAAAACAATCTGTTCTCCGTGGAACTCTGTGGTTAATTTCTTACTTGTATCACATCTCCTTGCTAATTACAAATCCATTCCTAGAAAGGCCGTTCAGCCAGATACTTGTATTCCTTCCATACCCGTTCGGCCTGGGCTTTGGCTTTGGCAAGCAGGGCGTCGGCGCGGTCCGGGCTGGCGGCTTTCAGGCTCTTGAAGCGGACTTCCTTGTACATAAAGTCTTCAATGCTGGTGGTCGGATCCTTGGAGTCAAGCTGGAAGGGATTCTTGCCCTGGGCTTTAAGCCTCGGATCGTAGCGGTACAGGGGCCACAGGCCGCTGGTGACTGCCGCTTTCCCCTGATCAAGCCCCTTGCTCATATTGATGCCGTGGTTGATGCAATGGGAGTAGGCGATAATCAGCGACGGGCCGTCATAGGACTCCGCTTCGCGGAACGCTTTAATGGTCTGGCCCATGTTGGCACCCAGCGATATTTTGGCGACATACACATAACCATAGCTCATCGCGATTGCGCCGAGGTCCTTCTTGACCACGTTTTTGCCGGAGTAAGCGAATTTCGCAACCGCTCCTACCGGGGTGGCTTTGGACATCTGGCCGCCGGTGTTGGAGTAAACTTCGGTGTCCATGCAGAGCAGGTTAACGTTCTTGCCGGAGGCGATAACGTGATCCAGGCCGCCGAACCCGATGTCGTAAGCCCAGCCGTCTCCGCCGAACGCCCACACCGACCGCTTAATAAAGAAATCGGCCAGCGAAAGCAGCAGTTTTGCCGTCGGCTTGCCGTTGCCATTAAGGGCCTTTTTAAGCTCGTCAATATTCTGCCGCTGTTCTTCAATGGCGGCGTCATCCGCCTGGGTATTGGCAAGGATCTTGTCAATGATCGCAACGGCAATGCCTTCGCCTTTTGCCTTTTCAGCCATTTCACGGGCGTGGATCATGAGTTTGTCGCTGGTAAGCCGGTAACCCATCGAGAATTCGGCGGCATCCTCAAAGAGGCTGTTCGCCCATGCCGGGCCGCGTCCGTCAACACGCTTGCAATAGGGGGTGGTGGGCAGGTTTCCGCCGTAAATCGAAGAACAGCCGGTAGCATTGCCGATAATCGCCCGATCGCCGAAAAGCTGAGTCATAAGTTTAACATACGGAGTTTCGCCGCAGCCGCCGCACGCGCCGGAGAATTCAAATAACGGCCGTTTATAGGCAAGGGCTTTGGGGGAACTCAATTCGCCTGAGGCGGGCGTTTCCGGCAGACTCAGGAAATAATCCCAAACCGCTTCTTGTTCCGCATGGTAATCGGTGTCATCAGCGTAGGATTTCATGGTAAGGGCTGTGGGTTTGCTGGTATCTTTGCACATCGGGCAGATATTCAAACATGCGCCGCATTCATAGCAGTCTTCGCAGGCAATGACCAGCGTCGCTTTCATGCCGTCTACCGGTTTCGGTTTAATTTCCGCGGTTTTAAAGCCCTTGGGCGCTTTGGCAATTTGATCGGCGGTCAGGTTCTTCATGCGCATACAGGCATGGGGACATACCATTGAACAGTTGCCGCACTGAATACATACATCGGGATTCCACACAGGCACCTGTTCCGCAACCGACCGTTTTTCGTACTGGGTCGTCGCAGTGGGGAAGACTCCGTCTTCGGGGAGCTTGCTCACCGGCAGCGAATCGCCTTCCTGTATTGACATGGTTCCCAAAGTGTCCTTAATCAGGTTGCCCGTTGTATCCTTTCTGTCAAGCGCGGTAACAAACGGCTTCTTCATGTGGATATGCCCTTCGATGCCGGAGGGGTACTTCACTTCCTCTACCGCGTTGAGCGACGCGTCCACTGTCTTGTAATTTTTTTCTACAACATCAGCGCCCTTTTTACCGTAGGAATGTTCGATGTGCTCCTTCATGCGTTTTACCGCTTCGCCTTCGGACAATATTCCGGAAATTTTAAAGTAAGCGGCCTGCATAACCGTATTGATACGGTTGCCCATACCGGTGTTACGGGCAATTTCGGCGGCATCGATAACATAGAATTTCAGTTTCTTGTCGATGATGCGCTGCTGGGCTTCTACCGGAAGATGCTTCCACACATCCGCCGCCTTAAAGGGGCTGTTAAGCAGGAACGTCCCGCCTTCTTTAACACTCTTGAGCATGTCGTACATTTCCATGTAGGAGAATTTGTGACACGCAAGGAAGTCCGCAGTGTTGATAAGATACGGCCGCCGGATGGCGTCTTTTCCGAAGCGAAGGTGAGAAACGGTAAAACCGCCGGATTTCTTGGAATCGTAAGAGAAATACGCCTGCGCGTACAGGTCAGGTTTTGCTTCACTGATAATTTTAATCGAGTTTTTATTCGCGCCGACCGTGCCGTCCGCGCCAAGGCCGTAAAACAGGGCTTCGTTCAGATTAGCATCCACAAGCGTGAACTTTGTATCGTATTCCAGGCTCTTGCCCTGCACATCGTCCTCGATGCCCACGATAAAACCGGCAATTTTTTTACCGGAAAGGTTGTCAAATACCGCTTTGACCATGGCGGGGGTAAATTCCTTTGAACCAAGGCCGT
>JGI24695J34938_10002368_pt1 | contig 14506 bp, 15 predicted proteins | sample TergutCo191P3_FD_34938 | JGI IMG/M metagenome (IMG submission 34938) | reverse complement strand
GAGCAGGAGGGATTCGAACCCTCGGTACCCTTTCGGGGCACAACTCCTTAGCAGGGAGCCCGATTCGGCCTCTCTCGCACCGCTCCAAGGATGTAATTTTACGGAGCAGGGGGGATTCGAACCCCCGGAACCTCTCGGCTCAACGGTTTTCAAGACCGCCTCCTTCAACCGCTCGGACACCGCTCCAGTAAAGGTCATTATATAGAAAATCAACGCGTTTTGTCCAGCCTGTCAATGATAGCTGAAAAGATATGTCAGGTCAAGCATAAGCATTGCCTCAGATCAAGAGATCCAGTGTGGTGTTTTTTGTGTGGCTGTCTTTATAGCCAGATTCGGATTATCGAAGTTGCAGCTACAGCAGAGCTTATTGCGGTTGGGGTGTAATATAAAACAGGGTAGCGGTTAAATGTATCTCTTACATTAGGAATGCACGCAATGATTACGCCTGCGATAAAACCAATTGTTCCTCCGATTAATCCCGGAAAAAAACGGTTCGATAGTTCGCCGCTTCCCAAGCTGGCGCCTATTGCAAATCCTGTGAACCCAGTTACCGAACCTATTGTCAAAGAACCGTTTACCGCTCCCATGAAATTATCGGAATGATTATCGGAATATAAATATTCACGGGTATAAATGCTTAGACCGCTTATTAGTAATGGAATACATAAAAGACCAATGGTTTGTCCTGTATTGCTTATAAAATATTTCCGTTGTTGTTCATTGACTGCTATTTTTTTTAAATCTGTTATTTCTTCCATATTCTGATGATTTGCATTTTCCTCTTCCGCAAAGAGCGGAAGAGGAATTATATAAAAGAAAAAAAATACCAGAATTATTCTTGCAGCATTGTTCATGCTATCTGGTTGTTTGACGTACCTGACTGTTTTCAAAACCGTTTATCAATTTAACAATATCAAGCCAATGTTTTGCTTCGTTTTCTGAAGTGTAAGGACCGAGCCTGACACGGTAAAAATTTTCACCGTTTATTATGCGGTTTTCTATTATCGAAGTAAGTCCTTTAGTAGAGAGAACTTCTTTTGCGTCTTCTGCTCTGACCATTGAACTAAAGGCGCCTGTCTGTACCCAGAAATCACTTATCGCTCTGGATTGAGCGGCTGATCTTGAGCTGCTTGTTTGCCTTGCCTGAGTTTGATTTGACGCTCTCTGAGCAGGAGCCGCCGCGCTTGCTGTTTCGGTAGTTTGAGCCGGAGCCGGTTTAACAGTTTCTCTTTCGGTATGGGGAGCAGGAGCGATTGTCACCTGCTGTCTCGCCGCGGTTCCGCTCATGTCCGGAATAGCCGCTGCTGTTGGTCTTGGCACCTGGATAGTCAAATGATCTCCGTTAATTATATCAGTCTCCGCTGACTCGTGAGTTTCATTCACTATGTTTGTATTTACATCATGATGATCGCTTATAATAGCCGGAGCAGGGGGGATATTTGTCATGATATCCGGAGCCGGCTGGATTCTGCCGTGTGTATATGGAACAGATGTGGAGAAGGCCGTTTCCTGTGATTGCGCTTTAGGCGTTAGAATAATGATTCCAACAGTGATGGTAATAAGTAAAAATACCCCGACAGATACAGCAACCAATAACAGTTTTTTCATTTCTTTGTCCATTTTATTTTATCCTCTCTACAAATTGATCTACCTGGCATACCAGTTTTTCATTTCGGGATTTACTCAAACTTAGTCCCGGGTTCTCTACTATATAAATTTCGGCGTTTAAAGATAAATATTGAGTATAGAAATCCTTCTGGCTGGCGATTCGTTTCCACGCTTCGCTCCAGGAGTGAGAATCACGCCGTCTGCCTCTAATTAATCGTGTAAAAAAAGGAGCTTTTACCAGAATTATTTGGCTTATTTTTTCGATTAATGATGTTCTATGGAGGAGCGCTGCGTTTATTACGCAATGACCTTTTTGAGCCTGTACCCATTCTTCGGTCAGCCGGTTTGCAACGGGGTGTACGATTGCCTCAAGAGCGGCGAGTTTTTCCGGGTTTCCGTAAACGATTTTTCCAATGAGCCGCCTGTCAAGGTTTAAGCTGCTTTCTAAACTGCCGCCAAAAAGAGCGATTATCTTGTCTTTTTCCAGATCGATGGCTTTATGACCCAGTTTATCAACATCGAGGACAGGTAAACCCCTTTCCTCCAAAAGGGTGGAAATGTGGTTTTTCCCTGAGCAATAGGTTCCGGTAAGCCCGATTATCATAGTATTTAATCGGCATAATCGTCAGTATGGCTAAATACGCCCTCTTGCGTTATAATATATAGGGCATGGCGAAAAAACTGTTAATTACAATTATACTAATCCTCATCGGCTGCGCTTCTGTCACTTTTGGATTGATATCATGCGCTTCTACGAATAATCAGGAATCTGCCGCGTCTCAAACGCAGGGAACCGGAATTGAAGAGCTAAGAGGCATGGCAAGAACGGCTGCGGCAGTTCAAAGAGGTCCTCTGGCTTCACTATTAATTCCTGACATTGATGCGGAAAGAGGAATACAAAAATCGCTGGATGATAAATCCGGTCAGGTTTTAAACGTCTGGGAATCCCTAAAATTAGCCAACGGCGTAATTAATATATTGATGTCGGCAGGAACCGGAAACAGCGAATCCCTTTATCCTGTTGATAATATCTTAAAAAAATTATCAAACAAGCTCTCGTTCGCTTTTAGCGTGCTCTTATTCAGCAAACTTTTATTGATGGTTTCCAATTATATGATTTTTCTTGTTGTGATTCCCGCATGCTCATTAATAATCATCATTTTATTATGGACATGCAAAGAAAGAAAAAGGCTTCCGGGGCTTGTGTTTACAGTTGTTTTATCAGGTCTAACCGTTTTATTTGCGGTTCCTCTTGCTTTCGAGTTGTCTTCACTTCTGGATAATAAATTATTGTCGCAGAATGTTAACACTCTTGTTTCTTCCATTGATGAAAACGGAAAAACAGCCGCCGGTATGGAAAGAAGCGCAGCGGCGTCAGGAAGGCAGGGTAACATTAATCAAATTATAAACGCAAGAGAGCTTGGCAGTTCAATTATTGAAGATGTTAACAATTATTATATTATTTTCTTGTTTGTTTATTTAATTATTCCGGTTTTGTTTATCACAGGGCTGATTTTCCTTATAAAATATATTGTTGGGCTTGTTTTGGGCAAACAACAGGAATCGCAGTCAATGTATTGATTTGTTACCTCCCGGCTACTGGACAAACATCCCAAAAACCGCTAGAATCAGGGTATGATATTTCCTTTAAGAGACCTCATCGAATACGATGACAATATGTACGAAATAACCACCGCGTCCTCACGCAGAGCGTATCAGCTCGCCTCTGTCATGGAAAAAGAAGAAAAAGACGCATGGGACGGCAAAATGGTCGCTCTTGCAGCTCTGCAGGTTTTTACCCAGGAAGTCCAATTCCGCATGGAAGCTGAATAATCCAGTTTAATTAATGAAAACCCCTATCCCGGTTTTAGTCCTTTTTGGACCGACTGCGTCAGGGAAAACCGGCATCCTCTTTGAGCTATCCCGCGAAATTGATATTGAAGTAATTTCCGCAGATTCAATGCAGGTTTACAGGGGTATGAACATAGGAACCGCCAAGCCTTCGGCTGATGAAATGGCGCTCCTTCCCCATCATTTAATCGATATCCGCGGTCCGCAAGAACAGTTTAACACAGGAGATTTTGTCCGTCTTGCAGGTGACGCGTGTCATCAAGTTGCGTCGCGGGGCAAACTGCCGGTTGTGTCAGGAGGGACGGGATTTTACTTAAAAAATTTTATTTTAGGTTTGAGCGAAGCGCCTCCTTCCAATAAGGATGTACGGGAGCAGTTAAAAATTGAATTGACTCAAAAAGGAGCCGTGTCTCTTATGGATGAATTGGAAAAATGCGATCCTGTAAGCGCCGGGCGTATTCACATTTATGATGAATACCGGCTGCTTCGCGCGCTTGAAGTGTACCGGTCTTGCGGGCAGCCGCTTTCTTCTTTTAATATTAATTCCAGGCAAAAAAAAGAAAGCGATAATGAAGCTGAATTTAATTTTTCAGTTTTCGGGCTTTTGCGGCCAAGAGAGGAATTATACAACCGTATCAATCTGCGCTGCGAAAAAATGTTTGAACAGGGACTCGCTTTGGAAGTCCAGTCGCTCTATGAAAAAGGATATACGCCAAATGATCCCGGCTTACACGCAATCGGTTATCGTGAATTTTTTATCGAAGATATCGAAAATCCCGGCAGCTGGAAAATGTCACATGACACAAGCGGAGTTAAGGCTCTTATAGCGCAAAACAGCAGACGTTACGCAAAAAGACAGATAACATTTTTTAAAGGGATTTTGGATGTAAACTGGATTGAATGTACAAATAATGAAGCTCAAACAGCAAAAAAAATAAAAGAAGGATGTTATGCGCAAAAGACCCGTATTTCTTGATGACATTTACCGCTGCGACGCGAAAGTAGGGAGATTTCTTAGCGTTCTAATTCTCTTTGGCATAGCTATAGGGCTTAAACACGGAGTTCAAAATAATTTTCTTGCCGACATCCTGAATATTGATTCGTTCGAAAGAGGCATAGTCGAATTTTTCAGGGAGATGCCGGGTCTTTTACTAATTTTTATTTTAGCGCTTATGTACAGGTTTTCTGATTCAAGAGTTTTTAAGATCGGCATCGCGCTTATGGCAGGCGGAATAACAGGTATTTTTCTTGTCAGCGCAAGCGAATATTTTATGACAAAATTACTTGTAGTAGTTTTTATGGTAATTTTCAGCGCCGGTGAACATATCATAATGCCTGTCAGAAGCACAATCGCGATGGAACTTGCGAAGCGCGAAAAAACCGGCGCTTCTTTGGGGATAAGCGCGTCAATTAGCCAGCTTGGAAATATTGCAGGCTTTTTATTTGTTACAGGCATTTTTTTCGTTCTTGACAGATTCGGCTATACAAGAGTCGATCTTTTGGGTTACAGAATTGTTTTTGGAATCGCGGCGGCGTTAATGACGGCGGCGGCTTTGGTCGCGGCGGCATTAAAAGAAACTACATTAAAGGCGCCAAGACAGCGTTTTTATTTCGCCAAAAAATTCAAAAAATATTATATCATGGAAATTTTTTACGGCTCGCGCAAACAAGTTTTTTTAACCTTTGCGCCGTATGTTCTGATCCTTCAATACGGAGCAGACCCTTCGATCATTTCTATACTTATGGCAGTCTGCGCGGGATGCTGTATGCTCTGCAGTCCTTTAATCGGCAAGTTAATTGACAAGGTTGGATATAAAGCGGTTATGGTAGGTGATACTCTGATTTTAGTGGCGGTATGTCTCCTTTACGGTTTTTCGCACAGGCTCTTTGTTCCCGCTGTCGCGTTTATAGTAGTCTGCTGTAATTTTGTTCTTGACCAGATAATTTCTGTAGCGAGCATGGCGAATAACGTATATGTTCAGCGTATTTCTTCCAACAGGGAAGAAGTCACCGCTACTTTAAGCACAGGGATTTCCGTTAATCATATTTTCAGCGTATTTATAGCTCTTCTCGGCGGATGGATTTGGAAAACCGCAGGAATCGAAGCGCTTTTTACAATGTCCGCTCTTTTGGGATTGATAAGCAGCATTTACGCCGCCATGATTAAAAAGAGCGAAGAAGTTACCTCATCACCTTAATCGCTTTGGACGGACACACGCCGACACATTCCATGCATAGAACGCATTTTTCATAGTCGATATGCGCGATGTTATCTGCAATTGTAATCGCTCCTTCCTTGCAGATTTTCTGGCAAAGGTTGCATCCAAAGCATCCTGCGCGGCAGCTTTCTTTTACCATCCTTGCTCTGTCTCTGGAATTGCATAGTACGCGCACTTTGTTTCTTTCAGGCACGATCTCTATTAAATTCATAGGGCAGACTTTTACGCATTTTCCGCAGGCAGTGCATTTTTCATTTATAACAATAGCGATACTGTCAACCATTTTTATCGCGTTAAACGGGCACGCGTTTTTGCAGCTTTCAAGACCGATGCAGCTGTATGTGCAGGTTTTATTTCCGCCTGTAGCAAGCTGAGAAGCGGAGACGCAGCTTTTTGGACCATCGTAAATATAATTTCTTTTGGTGTTGTCGTTTGTTCCGTTGCACTTTATAAACGCGACTTTCCTGTTGGCAGGAGCCGCGTCTATTCCCATTTCTTTCGCGATTTCCGCGGCGCCTGAAGGTCCTGCAGGCGGGCAGCCGTTAAAACTCGCGTCTCCTTTAACAACACGCTCCGCAAACACAGAACAGCCAGGATATCCGCAGCCGCCGCAGTTTGCTCCCGGCAGAACATTTATTATCCTTTCTACATGCGGATCAGACTCAACTGCGAATTTTTTCGCCGACAAACCGAGTATTATTCCAAAGACAAGGGCAAGCCCGCCTACGCAGAGAATCGGAAATAAAATATCAGCTAACATAATATTTTCCATCATATTAACCCCATAAATCCCATAAACGCTATGCTCATAAGCCCTGCGGAAAATAACGCAAGCGGAAATCCCTTAAAGACTTCAGGGATATCAGGATTGTTTTCGTATTTTTCGCGGATACCGGCAAGAAGCAGCATCGCGAGAGTAAAACCGGCTCCCGCTCCAAAACTGTTTACAATCGCTTCAACAAATGAATAATTATCCAGTGAATATTTATTTTGAATATTGATGAGCGTAACGCCGAATATGGCGCAGTTTACAGTAATCAGCGGAAGATAAACGCCGAGCATTGCGTAAAGTATCTTAAACATTTTTTTCATAAACACTTCGATAAATTGAACAATCGAAGCTATAATCAGAATAAATACAACTGTGCGAAGATATGTGATGTTAAGCGGCGCCAAAACATAAACGTAAAAAAGGAATGTAAGCGCCGAAGAAAGCGTCATGACAAACATTACAGAAAGCCCCATGCCAAGAGCTGTTTCTGTTTTTTTGGATACGCCGAAATACGGACACATTCCCAGGAATTGAACCAAAACATAGTTATTTATGAATGTTGCGCCTATCAGTATAAATAATAATTCCATTATTTGCCTGCCTTTTTATTGGCGTTTAATCTTAACAGCTGAAGATGTTTTCTTATCATAATGATAACGCCAAGCGTAAAAAACGCGCCGGCAGGCATAACCATAATAAGTACATGAGCGTCAGCGTCATGTAAAAATTCAATTCCAAAAACAGATCCGCTTCCAAAAAATTCCCTTATCACTCCGATTACAAAAAGCCCCAGAGTAAATCCCAACCCCATGCCGAAAGCGTCTACAACCGAAGCGAATATTTTATTTTTTGAAGCGAAAGACTCAAGACGCGCGAACAAAATACAATTAACAACTATAAGAGGAATAAAAATACCAAGCGCGGCAGTAATATCAGGCGGAGCGTACGCGTCAAGCATCAGCTGAAGTACGGTTACAAAACCGGCTACTATTATAACCGCCGCGGCGATTCTTATTTCGCTTGGAATAAGTTTACGAAAAACCGAAATAGCCGCGCTTGCGCAAATCATTACGGCGGTTGTGGCAAGACCCATTGTAATCGCGTTAATGGCGGAAGTAGTTACAGCTAACAGAGGGCATAATGCCAGCACCTGCACAAACACGGGATTTTTTTGAAAGATGCCGTCTTTTAATAGCTCTATATATTTCATTCTTCATCTCCCAGAAAATAATGAATTATAAAATCGTTTTCTTCGTCGTCTTCGAATTCGCTTATCTGAGCGCCAATATTTAAATACCAGTTTACAGCCTCGTTTACCGCGTTTGTTATGGCTTTTGTCGTAATGGTTGAGCTTGTGATTGCCTGAATTTCATTTTCGCCGGGAGAAGTTCTTACAACCGAAAGAGGTACGATATTCAAACTGCTAAACTGGCTGTAAAAATTTTCCTTAACAGCAAGCGCTCCAAGCCCGGGTGTTTCCGTGTGGCGAAGCACCCTCATGCCGGTAATTAATTCATCTGATATCGAGAAACCTACAATTAGATCGATTTTACCGCTGTATCCTTCCGGAGTCAGCTTTACAACATAACCTACTAAATCGCTTCCATAAAGAGCTTCGTGTGTAAAATGCCCTTCGTAAACAGCGGCAATGCTTCCCGCCTTTTCAGTTTGAATTTCCCTGTATTCAGAAGCCCTGGGAAGAACAATACGCATTGCGGTTTCCTGCGTCTTTCGTTTCTGCCTTTCGATTGGATCAAGAGTATAATTATATGCGATACTTAAAGCCGCAACAGTAACCGTCGCTGTGATAAAAAGAGTAAGCGCAGGTTTAATTATATAGTTCATGCTTTCCTCCCTTTTATTTTTTCGCGGAGACGATGCCCGTAAACAGTTGGTCTTACATATTTGTCAATCAACGGCACAAAAAGATTCATTATGATGATCGCGTAACTTACGCCTTCAGGATAGCCGCCGAAGAATCGAATAAAAACTGTTAAAAATCCGCAGCCAATTCCCATTACAATTTTTCCTCTCGGCGTAATCGGGCTTGTCGCGTAATCTGTCGCCATAAAAAAAGCGCCCATTATTAAACCGCCGTTTAACACTTCAAATAAAAGAGCGTGAGCGGAAAAGAAACCCTGACGTCCAAAAATAAAAGCAAACAGTGTAAAACTTCCAATGTAAGAAACAGGGATGCGCCAGCTTATTATTTTTCTTGCAAGTAAATAAATCCCTCCGATTAAAAGAGCCACTGCGCTTGTTTCGCCGACGCACCCTCCTACTTTTCCAAAAAGAAGAGCCATGTAATCTGACATTTCCGGCGCAAAAGACGGATTTGCCTTAACGGCGGCAAGATATGTAGCGCTTGTAACAGCATCAGGCGAAGAAGCGTATGTCCAGTTCGTCATGTGCACAGGAAAAGAAGCAAGCAAAAAAGCCCTTGCGGCAAGAGCAGGATTTACAAAGTTTGATCCAAGACCGCCGAATAACTGTTTAACAACTATAATCGCGAAAAAACTTCCCGCCGCAGGAATCCAGAACGGAACATCGGGCGGCAGGTTAAAACCAAGCAATACGCCTGTAATGGCTGCGCTGTAATCGTTTACAGTAACAGGTTTATTCATAACTCTTTGATACAAATACTCGGCAAGCAGCGCCGCAATTACCGCTATTGCTGTTGTGTGCAATGCTTTTATGCCGTAATTGTACAAAGCCATACAGAAGGCGGGAGAAAGAGCGATTAGCACATCACGCATGCGGGCTTCGATCGAAGCTGTTCCGTACATGTGAGGAGGAGACGAAACTGTCATTATCTGGTTAATTACGATTCTCAATGCAAGTCTCCTTATCCCTTTTTATTTTTAAGTTTTGCAAGCTCAACCCTTCTGATCGTTCTTATCGCCTGTGACAAACGTCTCTTTGCGGGGCAGATATATGAACAGCTCCCGCATTCAATGCAGTCAAGCCCGTTGTGTTTTATAAACGCTTCGCTGTCTTCTTTTAAAATATCAGCGTTTAATTCTGTCGGAATAAGACCAGACGGACAGCATTCAACGCATGTTCCGCAGCGAATGCAGTTTCTTTCCGGCGGAATGTGCGCTTCCTCTTCTGTAAGGAAAAGAACGCCTTCCGTCGTTTTTACAATCGGGACATCTGTATCAAAAATGGCGGTTCCCATCATAGGTCCGCCGACAACAATTTTTGCCGGGTTATATTTGTATCCGCCAGCCATTTCAACAAGGTCGCTTAACAGAGTTCCGATACGCATTTTATAATTACCTGGATTTTTTATCGCTCCGCCTGTAAGAGTTACAACCTTTCGCATAAGCGGTCTTCCGCGGACAATAGCCCTGTGTATCGCGATAACTGTATCAACGTTATGCACAAGACAGCCGACGTCGATTGGAATGCCTCCTGAAGGAACTTCCTTTCCCGTAATCGCGTTAACAAGCTGTTTTTCGCATCCTTGCGGATACTTGGTTTTGACAACCGCAACTTTAATATTCGGAATATTTGCGCAAAATTCTTTTAAGTGATCGATTGCTTCGGGTTTATTGTCTTCTATCGCGATAACGCCTCTTGCCGTTTGTATTACTTTTAATATTATCGAGAGCCCTTTAACAATTCTTTTGGATTCTTCTATCATGATCCTGTTATCTGTTGTAAGATACGGCTCACATTCACAGCCGTTAACGATAACAGTATCAACTTTTTTATTTGGCGGCGGAGAAAGTTTAACGTGCGTGGGGAAACCGGCGCCTCCAAGCCCGACTATTCCAGCCTCGCGGATGATATGCAGTATTTCTTCTCTTGTAAGCTCATCATATTTTTCGCGTGGCTGAATACACGAGTGTTCTTCAAATTTTCCGTCATTTTCTATAACTATCGAATTTACAATTGTGCCTGCGATTGTGAGATGCGGACGAATATCCTTTACAATTCCTGACACGCTTGCGTGTATCGGAGCGCTTATGGGAGCGTCGCAGTCACCGATCTTTTCACCTAACAAAACCCTCTGCCCTTTTTCTACAAGCGGATTGTTGGGTGTTCCCATGTGCATTAAAAGCGGAAAAACAATTTCTTTGCCCTCGGCTGGAAGAAGCGTATTAATCGGCACATCTTCCGTAAACTGTTTTTGCTCATTCGGAAAAATACCGCGCTTAAAGGTAAAGACTAAAGCTTTTTTTCGCTTTGTATTTGTCTGCTTCATTACATCCACGCTTTGGCGTAATTGAATTTTTTTGTATGCCAAATCTTGTTGCCTTCATATTCGCCGTTAGGTATAAATAAATCCCAAAGCTGTTTTGGGATACTCACGTCAGGAATAGCCGCGGAAACCGTAAGCCTGCCGGGTTCCGATTTTTTTGCGCCAAGATGAAAAATTGAATTCACAGCGTCGCTTACTACAGTGCCTGTTTTTCCCGGCGGCTTATAGCTTATGGATCCGTAATGAAGAGCAAAAATATAACTTGCAGGAATTGTAATGCCGAATATTTCCATTACAGACAGCGGAGCCGCCGCGATCATGCTGATGCATGTTTTAATTGCCGCCTCTGCGCTTTTAATCCTTGGCGGCAAAAGGAAAAGAAAATCTTTGCCTGTATCTACCCAAAGAAGACCGTCTGCTTCCTTAAAGCTGCTGGAAAGAAGCGCCGCGAACTTTTGATGAATCTGGGCGATAACTTTATCACCCAGGCGGGAATCAAGCGGCACTTTTCCCTGAAGCGAACAGTATAAAAAATAAAAAGGCATGGTTTTTCCTGTCTCAATTTTCTTCCAGCCGGGAAAGGCGCTCGCCGCAGGAAGTTTAATTCCTGATTTCAAAAAACCTGACGCTTCGCCGTTTGTTTCAATTTTTGCGGCGTTTGCGGCGGCGGCTGTAACAGCAGAATCCCTTCTCCATGAAGCAGCTTCTTTTAAGCGTTTGTTATCGATTGTTTCGGTTTCTTTTATAAATGAAGAACCAATATAATCGCTTGCTCCGTCAAAGAAAAGCTGCGCCGTATCTTTTACGATTCCTTTTGAATCTATAACGCCCCACAATGAGTCTTTGCAGCTTTTTTTTATTTTTGTAACAGCGGTTTTTATTTCTGCGGCGGAAAAACCCGAAATATCAAAATAAGAAAAATCTCCGGCTTCAGGCGAATGTTTGGAAATTTCCGCATCGGTAAAATTTGTACTCTTTGGAAACAATGTTTTAAAAGATGCCGCTTTATTTGTAATAACATGAATCATACTAACCTCTGTCAACCTTTGGAAGAACGTCTGTCGCCTGTGCGCCGTTCTGTGTACCGTCTTTCTTTTGGATCTTGTTCCAAAGTAATTTGATAAATCCTGTATTTATCTTTCGAATTTGGAATCGTTTTGGAATCGCTGAAAATATTTAATAAATGCTGATCCTGCGACATCGCAAGACTTTCGGAAATTACAAGCGAATCCGGAACCGCGGCTTTTGATTCAAGCATAATCGCGGTTTTTACCGTATCGGCTTTTGTATATTGATTCTCGCTTTCTGAATATGTTAAATGACCGGAATGAACAGCCATCCTCAATTTTATTCCCGATTTTAATTGATTTTCCATTTTGTTAAAAATAAACATTTCGCTGATTATTTCGAGACCTGCGAAAATCGCCAGCTGACTGTAGTTGCCAAGCATAAAGACGCCCATTGCTCCGTCGCCTTCCCATGTCCAAAGTCTCCCCAGTCTTGAAACAACAGCATGGGTTACAATGTTCCGTAAATCTTTATATGTTTTATCGATTAGGGCTTTTGGATTTTCTTTTACAAGAGCTGTGTTGCCGACAATATCCAGACGTAAAATAGCCATCTGCCGCTCGTCGCCTTCAACAAGCCGTCCCCAGTTTCGTGTAATCTGCTGGTTCTGGTCTTCAAAAAACTGGCATGTCGCTTTATCGTAACTAAAACCTGCCTGTAATACATCGCCAACGACATCGTCCAAACCCCGAAAGTTATATTTGTGACCCATATAGCCTTTCGATTCAACTCTCATTAAAGTTTCAACAAAGTCGACATAATACCCTTCTGCTACCATATCGGCGACGATTCGGTCGGAAGCTTCGTGAATACCGATGGGGTGTCCTTTGGAAAACCCAAAACTTTTAACCACGTCATAGCCGGGTAAAGTTTCCTTGGCGAAGCGGTTCATAACTTCTACCGGCAGGGAAAGCGCTAGACACTTTCGGCAAAATCTTGTTGAAAATCCTGGCATACTTAAAGTTTACCATCGACTAATAAAGTTGTATAGTGACAATAGTGATATGTCAGCTTTATACTTTTATAAAAAGAGTGGGAGCGGAAATCCACTCTGGCTAGAATGGGTGATATGAATTAACGCACGCTTTGGCGTGGCTGCGATTGACCTCACCCATAGACGCCAAAGCGGATTTCCGCTCCCACTCTGTGTAAAATTTTTATGCTGGCATATCAACTTGTAACTGCGGGGAGTATATTAAATAATAAAGGAAGGATTAATTATGCAAAATTTTACTTATTGTAATAAAACTAAAATTATTTTTGGGAAAGGGACAGAGAAGCAGGTTGGCAGCGAGACTGCTCAATATGGCAAGAGGATTTTACTGCATCACTCAGGCGGCTCGACTGTTAAATCGGGGCTTATCGACAGGGTAAAGGAAAGCCTAAAAGAAGCTTGTGTTGAATGGGTCGAGCTTACGGGCGTTTTACCGAACCCGAAACTTTCTTTGGTCAGGGAAGGTATCGATATTGCAAAGAATGAAAAACTTGAAATGATACTCGCTGTCGGCGGCGGCTCGGCTATTGACTCGGCAAAAGCCATTGCGGTAGGAGCGGTAAACGAAGGCGATGTTTGGGAGTTTTTTGAAAGAAAGAGAACAGCAGACAAAGCGCTTCCTGTCGGCACAGTTTTAACCATACCTGCCGCGGGCAGCGAATCGAGCATAAGCAGCGTAATCACAAATGACGATGGTCCGTGGAAACGCGGGATCAACTTCCAGTGTATCCGCCCTGTTTTTTCAATCATGAATCCGGAGCTGACGTACTCACTGCCTGCGTATCAAACAGCATGCGGCATAACGGACATGATGGCTCACATTATGGAACGTTATTTTACAAAAGAGCCAGATGTCGAACTTACCGATGAATTATGCGAAGGCGCTTTAAGAACGATCATACGAAATGCCCGAAAGATTTTTTCCGGCAAAGAAAATGATTATGCCGCAAGAGCGGAAATAATGTGGGCAGGCTGCCTCGCTCATAATGGTCTTCTCGATACTGGCCGCATAGGAGATTGGGCAAGCCATGCTCTCGATCATGAACTTACGGCGCTCTTCGGCATCGCTCACGGCGCAGGTCTTGCGATAGTTTTTCCGGCATGGATTAAATTCAATATAAAGGAAAGTAAAGACGCGTCTTCAATTGCGCGCCTTGCTCGCTTCGCCGCAAAAGTATGGGGAGTAGACGGCGCGTTCTACGATATGGAACAGGCAGCCCTCGAAGGTGTATCACGCATGGAAAACTTTTTTAACTCAATAGGTATGCCGGTGCGTTTCAAAGACGCCGATATTGATCCTTCGCGCATTCCGGAAATGGCAAAACGAGCTGTTCACTTTGGACCTGTTGGCAATTACCGCAAGCTGGAAGAAAAAGACGCTGAGGCGATTTATAGGCTTGCGGCGGAGTAGGGATAAAACTACAGGAGAGATTCACACCCTTGCGATTTTGAATTTTAATAATTTATATCTTCGCTATTTCTTCCAGGGAAAGTCCTGTGATCTTTTGCACAAACTCAGGTGTAGAACCTTCGGCTAGCAAATTACGGGCGATGATTCTGGAGTTTTCGTCTCGACCTTTTTCCAGACCCTCAGCTAAGCCTTCAGCGAGACCTTTGGCTTTACCTTCAGCTAAACCTTTAGCTTTACCTTCTGCTAAGCCCTCATCTCTTGCGTCATCTTTTATTTGTTCAATCCGGTTTATCTCGTCCCATTTCGCGAGGTTCCTATGAAATCTTATGTCTCTTATTGATTCTATTAATCCCATTCGTTCTGTGCACTTTATCGG
>JGI24695J34938_10002366_pt1 | contig 14513 bp, 12 predicted proteins | sample TergutCo191P3_FD_34938 | JGI IMG/M metagenome (IMG submission 34938) | reverse complement strand
CGTTTGCTTCATGAAAAAATTCAAGGCGGTGTTCTATCCCCTTAAATGCAGAAAGCGCGCGGCGGATTGTATCCGCTTTAACGCCGAGACCAAACGCCGCAAGGGAGGCAATAAGCATATTTAGTTTTTGATGGTTTCCGGGAGCTAGAAGTTTTTCCGGCACAAGTTCTGTTTTCTCTTCGCTTATTCCGTCAAAACCGTAAAGGCGGGCAAACCCAGTTCCGTCTTCTATCCAGCCGCCGCTTTGTCCTTCAGCTAACGGTGAGGATTGCCCTTGCCCCCATGACCAGATTACCGGGCGGGCTTTTGTCTGCGAGAGGAAACTTTTTCCCCAATCATCATCGCCTGCTATTGTTATACATGAAGAATCCTGCCCAAAGTAGATATTTCTTTTGTCGCCTATATATTCTTCCATTGACGCGTAACGATCAAGATGATCGCTCATGATTGATGTAATCGCGCAGGCGGCGGGTTTTAAGAGAGCTCCTCCGCCTGGCGCGGTTTTATTTTTTAAGTCGCCAAGCTGGAAACTGGAAAGCTCTAAAACAACATCGTCTTCTTTTGTTAGGTCATCCAAAAAAGTTAAAGGAGAAAGAGTTATGTTTCCGCCGAGATACGCGTTTCCTGACTTTCTTTCGCTTTTTAATATCCAGTGTAAAGCGGAAACAGTTCCGCTCTTTCCTTTTGTTCCGGTTACGGCAAAAAGCCTTGCGGGGGATTCGCTTAAAAAAAGTGAAATATCTGTTTCTATACGTTTTAAGTTTTGAAGAAAGGGAGAGTCGAGGCGCACGCCCGGGTTTTTTATCACCATATCGGCATTTTTAAAATCATCGATCTCGTGTTTGCCAAGAATGTAGCGTACTTTGCCACGCCCCAAATCAGCGCAGATTTTATCCAGTTTTTCTATCGAAGGCATCAATGTTTTTTCGTCTCTTAAATCGGTAACAGTAACATCCGCTCCGCGTTTTAACAGAAAACGCGCGGACTCAAGCCCGCCGCCGTGAAGACCTAGCCCCATTATCAACGCTTTTAATCCAGTATAATCCATGTTATCTTAATAACATGCAGTCCGTATCCTGTAAACAGGTAAAATATGAGCCAGAATGAAATCCTAAGCCCTCTGTCCATACTGGACGAAAAAGGGCAGCCTCATAATTTTGGCTGGTCAAAAGTCCCGTACTTTTTTTATGATCCTGATTTACTTTATGTTTTAAGGCATAGAGTATCAGAATCAGATCGGTATATGGTGCATACTCCGACCCACATGATAGTTTTTGAAATCTGCGACGACGGCTTGCTTGGTCATATGGCTGTTTCTGTAATATCACTAAGGGATAAAAAACGTTCAACCCAAATTTATCCGTCATTAATGCCGATGGGTTCCTATCAAATGCCGAACAACAGCGATGAGGGAAACGCGACATGGAGAAAGAAAAAAAATCTATTAAATTTTATTTTAATGGACGGCGGCGCCAGAATCATAAAAATTGATGTCCGCGATTTCGGCCGCCACCGCAGTTTAAGGGGAGCTCTGGTTTTAACGCCCCCGCAGGACTGCCAGTCTTTGATTACAAATCAGCCGTGGCGAAATGAAAATAAGGCTTTTAGATACAGCCGCTGTTCTCCCTGGTTCAATGTTGAGGGGATGATCCAGTTTGGAAGCTCAGAAATTATTTTTAACAGGGGAAACGCCTGGGGTATAATGGACTGGTACCGCAGCGTGCGCCCAAAAGCCGATGTTTGTTACTGGGCACAGGCTTGCGGCATGAGTTCCGCCGTTCATTTCAGCTTTTGTGTAGGGTACAGCGGCGCGGATTTTTCACAGGGGACAGAAAATGGTTTTTTTGTTGACGGGAAACTGCATAAACTCGATCAAGTCACCTTTCATATCCCCCTTTCAAACTGGCTTTCCGAGTGGCGTTTTACAAGCAATGACAACCGGCTGGAGATGATTTTTCATCCTCATCAGGAAAGAACAGACAGGCGGGGGCTCTTTTTCTATAATTCTGCAAGGAGGCAGGTTTTCGGCTTTTTTTCAGGCAAGGTACAGCTTGATGACGGCTCCATAGTTGAGTTCAATAATCTGACAGGCTTTGCGGAAAGAACCAAGACGCAATTATAACGTAAAATTTTAATAAAAATGCATGGTTTCAGCTTCCCTTTCAGTTAAAACTGGTGTATAATCACCAGAGGAAGGGAAATATGCGTAAATTTTTATACTCCTGGCGTTTTTACACATTCGGAAGAGAGCAGTACCAGGAATGTATGAACAATGTTTTCAATAATAATCTATTAAATACCCGTCAAACCTGCAAAGTCCTTGCCATGTTTGCAATTGTCTTTTCTTTTATCCCGATAATATTCGAAGATTTTAACATTTTTAAGGCATGTATTTATATTGGCGTCGGCGCAATCGGCATGCTCCTTTCGTTAATATCAAATTATCTGATGCAGATGTTCAATATTAAAAGACATTATATTTATTTATTAATTTCATTATATTATTTTAATCTGATGCTTTTCGGCACATATCTTGATATCTGGTCAAACCGCCATTCGATTGCCGCGATTTTTCCATGTTTTTTAATTTGTTCTCTTTTAATGTTTGTTATTCCGCCGCAGTTTAATTTAATTCTTACATTTTGTTCCGTATTGGTTTTTGTCGTTTCTTCTTTTCTTCTGATACCGGATATCGCGATGTATTATATTATTAACGCCATTCTCGCAGGGTGTATCAGCCTCTTTTTCAGCTGGCACATAACAAAACTGCGGATGGGGCTTGAAATAAGCGCCACAAAACTTGAAGAAGAGCGCAATAAGTATGTAGATCAAAGCATTACCGACGAACTAACTCAACTTAGAAACCGCCGTGATTTTAATCAGACGTTTCACAGGTTTTTATCCAATTACAGAACGTCAGACCAGTGGATTTGCGTCGCTCTTGCTGACATTGACTTCTTTAAATTCTATAACGATCATTACGGGCATCCGAAAGGCGATGACTGTCTGCGCGGCATAGGAGCCGCGTTAAACGCTCTCGGGAATTTAGGCGTGTATGCCGCGAGAGTTGGCGGGGAAGAGTTCGCCCTGCTTTGGTTTGAGAAAGATCCAGCCAATGTTGATAAAATAATCAATCATTGGACAGGTTCCATCAAAGATTTAAAAATCCTGCACGAAAAATCAAAAGTCTCGGAGTATGTAACAATGAGTATCGGCGTATATATTGTGCGCTGCGGAACTCAGCAGGATACGCAGACTCTTTATGACCTTGCCGATAAAGCGCTGTATACGGCGAAAAGTTCCGGACGCAACTGCGCTATCGTGTTAGGTGATGAAATCAAGGAATATAAAATTTCTCCCAAAGACGATTAATGAATTTAGAAGCTTTTATTCTGGGCTGCGGCGGAATGATGCCGCTGCCGAACAGACATTTAACGTCAGTATTATTGCGCCGCGAAGGCGAGCTTTTTCTTTTTGACTGCGGAGAGGGAACTCAAGTTTCTTTGCGCCGTCTTAATCTAAGATGGAAAAAAATCTCTGTAATTTTTATAAGCCACACTCACGCGGATCATGTAACAGGAATCCCAGGTCTATTGATGCTTTCTTCACAGGTGGACAGGGACGATCCTCTCTACATTATAGGCCCTCCCCGGATTGCAGAATACATCGAGACAAGCAGAAGAGTTCTTGATATGTACATTAATTATGAAATAATTGTGCAGGAAATTACATCTCCGGGGATTGTCTACAGGGGTGACGGGTTTCATGTTAGGTGCTTTCCTTTGTCGCACACAAAACCCTGTTACGGCTATACGCTGGAAGAAGAAATGCGTCCCGGCGAGTTTCATCCGGAAAAGGCGCAGGAGCTAAATATCCCAATGGGAAAATTATGGGGAAAGCTTCAAAAGGGAGAAACTGTTCAAACGCAGGACGGAAGGATAATAACCCCCAAAGAAGTTATGGGGCAGCCGAGGCAGGGAAGGAAATTCTCTTTTGTAACAGATTCATTGGCGCTCCCTGAAATTTCCACTCATGTAATTGGTTCCGATCTTTTTATCTGCGAAGGAATGTTTGAAGACAGCCTCTCTGAAGACGCTCATTCAAAAAAACACATGACCGCGGCGGAAGCGGCAAGAATCGCAGCCTCTTCTCAGGGGATTAAAAAAATGGGGCTTATTCACTACAGCCCCCGTTATACGGAATATGAATTAAAGCAGATTCTATTGGAAGCGCAGGCAATATTCCCCCAGACAGTCTTAACAAAAGATCGCATGGTTTTCCCCATTGAATATGTAGATTAATTTTTTTATAATAAAATATGAATGTTCAATCTCCAAAAATCGAGGTTAAAAACCTTACAAAGCAGTATGGGAACGTGCAGGCGGTTACAGATGTTTCTTTTTCCGTAGAAGACAAAGCGGTTTTGGGTTTTTTGGGTCCTAACGGAGCCGGAAAAACAACCATTATGAAAATCCTTACCGGTTTTCATTTTCCAAGCGGGGGTAAAGCTCTTGTAGACGGCATTCCTGTGGACGAAGAACCACTCGAGATAAAAAAAAGAATCGGGTATCTGCCGGAAAACGTGCCTCTTTACGGCGATCTTACCGTAGACGAATACCTTTCCTTTGTTTGTGATGCCCGCTTTATTCCAAAAGACAAACGTGAAGACGCGATTGACGCGAGCCTTGAAGCGTGCGGTTTACAGGATTACCGTACCCGAAAGATCGAAACGCTTTCCAAAGGTTACCGCCAGAGAACAGGGCTCGCTCAGGCGATACTCCATGACCCGCCCATTTTAATTCTTGACGAACCGACAACAGGTTTGGATCCGAACCAGATTATAGAAATACGCTCTCTTATTAAAGAACTTGGTAAAAGAAAAACGGTTATTCTTTCTACTCACATTCTGCAGGAAGTCGAGGCTATCTGTACGCAGGTTCTTATTATAAACGACGGGCGGATCGCCGCTCAGGGAAAACCCGAAGAAATAGCAGGTTCGATGAAAGGCGGCGACACATGGGAACTTGTAATAAAAGCAGCTAACGGCAGCTCGGATGCCGCCGCTGTTAATTATAAACTTCGGGAGATTGGCAATGTTTCCAACATAGCAGCGGAAACTAACCCTTCGGGATTTATAAACGCCAACTTCTTCGCCGCCGCCGACAGCAATGTAAATTACGGAGAGCGAATTTTTGACTGGGCTGTAAATAACGGTTTTAAAATACTGGAAATGAACCGCAAGAAGCTCAGTATAGAAGATATATTTGTTAAACTTACAAAGGATAATAACGAATGATTAAGGAGAGAATTGTGAAAAAATTCATACCATACCGGGCTCTTACGCTCGCGCGAAAAGAAATATTCCAGTATCTTAACGCTCCCGCCTTTTACGGGGCTGCGGTTTTTTTCCTGCTCTTTTGCTCAATTTTCCTTTTTTANTTTCAGCAGTATTTTGTGCAGGATCAGGCGACGCTTCGTCCTTACTTNGGCATTTTCCCTGTAATNTTTATTCTTGTAATACCTGTTATTACAATGAAAAGCTGGGCGGAAGAAAGAAAAACGGGAACCATAGAGCTTCTTTTAACAATGCCTTTTACGGAATGGGATCTTGTGCTTGGAAAATTTTTCTCCGCCCTGGGCGTTTTGGGTGTTATGCTTTTTTTAACAATTCCGATTCCGCTTACTCTTCTGCCGCTAGGTAATTTTGAAGCCGGCACAATTTTCTGCGAATATCTTGGAGTTTTCCTGCTTGGAGCGAGCGCTGTCTCTCTTGGGCTTTTATTATCATGTCTTTCCAAAAATCAGGCGGGAGCGTTTCTTGGAAGCGCTGTTATGTTAATGGTTGTTATGCTGATAAATCAGGTAACGATTTCATTTGATCTTCCGCAGTGGCTCGCAAGGAGCATCAATTTTATTTCTTTAAGTTTTCATTTTGAAAGTTTTTCCAAAGGATTAATTGACTCAAGAGACCTTGCGTTTTTTATACTTAGCACCGCTTTATTTTTATTTATTAATACAAGGGTTATTCTTTACAGGAAGTGGAGATAAGACATGACAAAAAAACAAACGATAATTATTACCATATTATCAATAACGGCGTTCGTCCTTGCCTTAATGGTAAGCGGACGTATATGGTTTCGCCTTGATCTTACAAAAAACAAGGCGTATACAATCTCGCAGGTTTCACGTAACCTTCACAGGGAAATACCGGAGCCTGTAAATATTACCTATTATCTCTCCAATAAACTGCGCACTGTCCTTCCCGCTCCCGGAGATATCGAAGACACATTAAGGGAATATGTCGCGTACTCAAGAGGGAAAATTCGCCTAACAGTGCGCGATCCTGTAAGCGTCGGGCTTCAAACTGTCGATCAGCTTGGTCTTCACGCAAGGCAGGTTCCTGTTGTAGAGCAGGATCAAACAAGTCTTATAACAGTTTATTCAGGCATCGTTATTGAATATCTTGATAAAATGGAAGTTTTACCGTGGGTAATTTCTACGGATACGCTTGAATATGATTTAACATCAAGAATTCGCTCCATGATAAATGATACAGAAAGATGGATTGGCGTAATTGTCGGCGACAGCTTTAGGCAGTGGCGGGAAGATTTTAGTTTTCTTAATTCGTTTTTAACAGAAGCGAATTACAGAATCCGCCAGATTAATCCCGGAGACGAAATCCCTGATAATACGCCCGCTTTATTTGTTCTTGGCGGAGTGGAAGATTTGGATGATTGGGCTCTCTTTAGAATAGACAGATATATTCAGCTTGGCGGAAAAGTATTATTCGCTGTAAAGGGCGTTTTTATTGATACAGTTTACGGCAGCGCGGAAGCGAGGTTACAGCAGGATCTGGGTCTTTTGGACATGATTGCTTCTTACGGCGTAATCGTGCGACCGGAGCTTGCGCTGGATCGCAATGCCTTAACGCTGCAATATCAAACAAGAACGCAGACAGGCGGCATTCAAATAAGAATCGTGCGTTATCCGCTATGGATCGGCATTCAAAGCGACAATGGAAACAGAAAGAATCCTGTAAGCTCTGGTTTTTCCGGGCTTGATGTGTACTGGTCAAGTCCTCTTGAACTTGTGCCTCCTCCTTCTGTAGAAGCGGCAGCACTTTTTACAACATCCAAAGAAGCGTGGTCTATGAGGGAAGCATTTTATACAAACCCCGAGATTCCGTATTTATTTGAGATGGAAGCGCTGGAAACAAACGGAGAGAAAATTCTAGGCGTTTCATTAACAGGAATATTTCCAAGTTTCTTTAGGGGCGCTCCCAAACCTGTCCGTGAAGGTTCTGATGAACAGCTTCCTGATCTGCCGGAAAACCCAAGAGAATCCAGAATCCTTGTAGTAGGCGATGTTGATTTTGCTACCAATATGATTAACGCCACCCAGGCTTCACATAACATGGATTTTCTTCTGCGCGCCGCAGACTGGCTTGCCAATGATGATGATATTATTGGAATCAGAAGCAGACAGCCGCATACAGGCAGATTTGATAAAATCGCTGACCCCGCGAAGAAACTCGCGGCGATGAGATTTTCCCAGTTTGTAAATGTCGGATTGGTTCCGGCTCTTGTAATCGCGGCAGGTCTTGCGTTTTCATCGCTCAGGCGAAGGAAAGCTGTTCGTGTAAAGGAGGCAGCAAGTGACGTATAAAAATCGTGTAATAGTTTTATGTTCAATGATAGGAGCTATGGCGTTAATNTACGCGGGCAGTATCATTTTTAATTCCGGCATGATAAGNGATTCATCATCTCACACGTGGCTGGATTCAAGAACNGCGCAGAGAGTTACAAGAATAGTNATTGATACGCAGGAACAGGGTTTTGAACTTATAAAAAGAACAAACCAGTGGTTTGTTTTGCATAACGGTCACGAATATCCTGCTCGTCAGATCAGAATAGACGATTTTCTTTCTGTTTTTACCAAAAGAGCTTCGTGGCCTGTGCGCTCAACAAGTGATGCAACCCATGAGCGTTTTGGAATGCTCGAAGAAAACGCATCCAGAGTGACAATCTACGGAGAGTATTCTGTGCTGCTTGATCTTCTGTTCGGCAATGACGATATATTCAGAAACGAAACGTACATAAGGAAAGCGGGAAATAATGAAGTGCGCTCAGGCGACAGCAGCGTAAGGGTATATCTTACAAGTCCTGTTTCTTCATGGTTTAATCTGCGTCTGATTCCGGAAAGCGAGAATGAAAATTTTGATATCGGCAATGTGCAAAAACTTTCCGTAACAAACGGAGCGGAAACTCAAGTTTTCAGCCGGGCGAACAGAAGATGGGAAATATCAGGCGTAAATGCCGTTAATCCTTCGCAGAATATTATCGAAACATATATCCGCACAATCCTTAATCTGGAAGGCGATAATTTTATCGATACAATACACAGGGATGATCCTGTTTTGAATCATAACCGAATCGAAATGGAACTTGGAAACGGACGCATAATTACAATCAGGTTAAGCGAAGCTGATGAAACAGGACGCATGCTGGCTCATGCCGGCGGAAGGGAATATATTTATTCCATACCGTCATGGTCGGCAGGACGTATCTTTAGACCTGCGTTGAGCTTTGAAACGCAATAGACTGCGGCTTTCGCTGATTGTTTTAAATTAACCTTGTGTGCGGATGAACTCCCGGTATTTTTCCGGGTCGCTTTTAAACGCGATAATTGATGTGTGACTGTCCGCTCTGGCTCTTTTTATAGCTTCTGTGGCTTCCAGCATGAGCCTTTGCGCGTTTAATAGTCTTCCTGAGCGTGATGAAAGTCCGATATTTAAACTGTATGATATCGAATTACCGGAAAATTTTTCCATAATACGCTGATAAAATTTTTCCGCTCTTGTAATCGCGGTATCGTGTCCGATGCCCGGAAGTATTACAGAAATACCGTGTTTGCCGAATTCAAAAAGAAGATCCCTTGATGTAAAAAAACTTACAGCTTCTTCCGCCGCCTGCCTGAATAATAAATCCCCGTTTATTTCGTTGAATTCCATAAGTATAAGAGCTAAATCTTTTTCTGTTGAAGAGCAGCGGTGAAGCTCTGAATCAAGCCTGTCTTTTGTATATTCTTCCCAGCCTATATTACTGCGCGGCGAATAAAGTCCTTTCGGGATTGATTTAGACGAACCGTCAGAAATTTCTGCTTCCTCAATATCCTGTTCCCTTTGTCTTGCCGAGGCTGACTGCAAAGGAGAATCAACATAAATCATTTTACCTTTTATGTTTTCCTGTTTGCCGGAAAGCAGCTGAAAAATAAACGTAAAAAATGAAATGGATAATCCAGCCATGATTAAAAGAAGCGTTTCTTTTAAAATTTTGGAAAACTCGCTGTAATCCAGTATGCTTGCAACAGCTTTTATATTGGCGTCGCGTTCCTGAATCGCAAGAGGTTTATAATGATTTTGATTGGAAAAAGTAAATCTGTTAATAAATCTCGGCGTATTGTTTACCCAGGCAATGGCATACCCGGGTTTTTTCTCGTACGCGTGTCCGCCGTTTGCGCCTGTTATAATTAACGCTTCCAGCGTTTTACTTGATGTAAGAGCCCTGTCCATTGTCTTAACGAAATTTTCATTCATAAACCCTTGAGCTGACGCCAAGAGGGCAGTCTCTGCAATCTCTGCAAATTCCCTGTCCGCCGTAACTCTGCGCTCTTCAATGCTGTAATAAACCCGCACAGACCCTTGCACCAGCGCGAAAAGATAAATAACTATACACAGAGCGGCAATTAATGAACCAGCAATTGATTGATTTGCGCCGTCGTTTTTTTGCGTTTTCATAACTTTATTTCTCTGTTATAATTATCGGTATAAATTCTATGCAGATAAGAGATTATTCATTGCCTGCTGGCTGGTTTCCCAGAGATGCGCAGTCAGTATCAGCATTTTTGGAAGAATTCCAGCCAAACCGCGGTTTAAGCCGCGCTGCAATATCTCCTCATGCCGGCTGGTATTATTCCGGGAGACTGGCTGCTCTTGGCATTTCCAGCCTAAAGAGGGATGCGGATACAATTATTGTGCTCGGCGGACATTTACAGGCGGCTTCTCCATCCCTTTTTGCCATGGAGGACGCCGTAAGAACGCCTTTTGGCAGCCTTCAAATTGATTCTGAGCTAAGAAGCGCCCTTTTGGATGAATTTGACGGAGACGAAGACCGCTATCGAGATAATACAATTGAAGTGCTTTTACCAATGGTTCATTATTTTTTTAGGGATTCCAGGCTTTTATGGCTGCGATTACCCGCTGAAATTGAGTCATTCGAGAGCGGAAGGATAATTTCCAAAGCCGCGGCGAAATTAAAACGAAAAATTAATGTCATCGCTTCGACAGATCTCACTCATTATGGAGCAAATTACGGTTTTTCGCCTCATGGAAGAGGAAAGGAAGCATTAAAATGGGTAAAAGAAGTGAATGACGCCGGTTTTATTAAGGCAGTAGAGGAGGGGAACAGCAAAGAAGTCCTGCGCTGTGCGCAAAAAGAGCAGGCGGCATGTTCAGCCGGAGCGGTTTTGGGTGTTTTAGGCTTTGCGAAAGAGGAAAATTTAAGCTGTGCCCGGTTATTGGAGTATGCAACCTCCGCAGATGTCTCCTCTGACGNCTTTTCCGGCGACTCAGATTCTGTGCCCGATTCATTTGTAGGTTACGCNGCTTTTTCGTTTACTTGACAAATCAAAATTGAGACATATACTTAATAATAGGTATCAAATAAAGGAGCTTTATATGGCGAAAAAGGCCAAAATTCTTGCGGTTATTTTAATTTTTGGGTGTGTTTTAATATTTCCGGTCATTGCAGAAACAGAATGGACAAGAATTGACCTGCAAAATATTTATATTGAACATCTTCGCGAAGAGGGATACCTGCCGACAGTAGATGTCGACGGTGACATTCAATTTAAAGTATCTGGAGATAATTATTTTATTATCATTGATGAAAAAGACCTTCAGTTTTTCCAGATTTATATGGGTTTTAGCCTCGGCGCGATTTCATTCGAGGATGCCGTTGCCGCCGCAAATCACGCGAACAGACGATCAAAAGTAGCGAAAATTACCATTTCTCCATCCGCTGTTTCCGGCGTAAACGGGGCTTATGCGCCCGCAGGCGGGATTGCCTCTATTACCATTGAGCTGCTTTTAAATGATCCAAGGGAATTTAAACCGGTTTTCGCCAGAGCTCTTTCGCTGATTAGAAACGCGGAGAGTATTTTCAGGAATAATCTAAGAGAGATGCCTTAATCCAATATTTTTTCTATTTCTCTGATACAAAGTTTTTTTGTTTCTTCCAACAGATCAATCTGCTTTAAATCGGCTTTGCGTTTTCTTATCGCCGCGGCGCAGGGAAGAAGGGTTGTTGCGATTTGTTTTTCTTTTGAATTAAGCCCATTCATGTAAGTTTCGCCGTTTCTCACAGCCGGCAGAGCCTTAATATCATTTTTATATTGAATTAAAAATTCCATTCCGCTTTGTTTTCTTCCATATTCATACAGAATCTTATTCTCTGTATATGTATTCTCATTTTTACTTATGCGAATTTCGGCTCCGTTTCCCGGAGCGCATATTATTTGTGCGTCCATTAGAGCGGCTTTTTCTTCCAGTTTTTTTCTGTAAAAGCGAAGGGAAGAAGTCTCGCGGTAATTCTGTTTTTCGTTGTTTTCCGGCTGCAAAAACGGGCTGCGGTATAAAAATGCCGAAAACAAACTCTCGATTGGCGCAAGACGGTTTTGCTTTTTGTAAAAGTAAGGATAGATATATGTGCCTCTCGCGTAGCTTTGGGAATTTACATAAGAAAAATCCGCCGCAAAAAGCGTAATTTTGCGGGCGCCAAGGCGCTGTGCAAGTGACAGGCAGGCGTATGTTACATTGCCGCCTGACGTATCAAGACAGGGAAGTTTTTGCCAGTTTGCGTTACTGTAAACCGCAAGCGGATGTCCGCTNGAAAAATAAACAGGAGAAGATGAAAAACCCGAAAGTAAAGGAGGGCTTGCGATATCAAGAANGAGCGGAATATTAAAACAGGTATCGCTTCTTCCCGCNTTCATAAAATGGTAATAACTTATATGCTGACAATCAATGGAGACTGCGGCATCAGGANTAATGCCNTTATGTAAAAGCGCGCCAAGGGCTGTATCTGTCGAAATCAGGAATACGTTTTTTGATTTTANTTCCGCAATTTTATCCATCTGTATATCCAAAGAAGGACCTGCAGCTATAATTGCGGCTTCATTAACCGGATTTTTTTCTTTATCCGATATAAAATTTTCATTTATATTTTTAGCGTTTTTTATATTNCGGATTATATTGGAAAACCAGCGCATTCCAAANTGAGCCTGAACCGAATAATCGTTAGAAACCGCTTCTATTGTTTTTTGAATAACGCTTGCGGCATTGTCAAATGTTTCCATGTCATGTTCTATTCTTGGGCGCAGCGGAATTGTTCTAATGCCGCCGTAAAGCGCGGGTTTATAATTTTCCAGAATATAGTCTCTGATTTTTTCATCTGATGGATCTACAAGAAGACAAAAGCGGCTGTTGTTTAAAAGAGGCGAATAATCTTTATTTGCCAAAAGCTGTTTTATGCTTTCTCTGTCGTAATCAATTACAAGTACGTGCGCGGAAGTTTCTTTTAGAGCGGCTTTCGGAGCGAACGCTCCGCCAAGCCCGAGAAAGACAAGAAAACCCATGTCGCCTATAGACGATACAAGACGCTGCGCTTCTTTGGACGGATCGATCATGGAGTGTAAGGGTCTTACATCTCCGTCCGCAAGAGCAATTGCCGGAACAGTCTCGCCGGATCGCGATTTATCAAAAGTATAGCGTATATCATTATTTATCCTGCTGCTCATTTAAAAAATTAGTTCCTTTATTGCGCTTTCCAATTTATGGCTATTTATGGAATTTTTACCCGAAAAAAGCAAAGAGTCAAGCTCGTTTTTTATATCTTTTGCGTATTCGCTGTTTTTTAACGCGTTTAATAGCGCGTTTATGCCTTTATTTTTTAAACTCCCAAAATCTGCGGTACAGACTTTAAAATAATCATCTTTTTTTTCCTTTTTATTATCGTTTTTTATTTGCTGCATTGCGGCGGATTCCGCGTTAAATATCCTCTTTGGCCATGATTCCATCTGCGTTTTGAACCATGACGCGTATATATCCATACTGCCGCCCTTGCGCATCATGGTGGATCTAAAGAAACACTGCGAATAAACAGGAGTAAAACGGCTTCCTCTGCCAAAAAACAAATTATCAAAACTGTATGGTTTTACATGTGTTCTTATATCATTAACCGAGAAATCCATGCCGGCAAGATAAATATTTGAGCTGCTTAAAACAAGCGCGAGGTCTACGGCAGTAGCTGTTACAGTTCCCCTTTGCGGAACAATAATCGAAGGAAGAGACAGCTCATGTAAAATTACGCTTTGCCAGAAACTGCCGTCGTTTAAAATTAAAAAAGAGGAGTCTTCGCTTTGAGAGGGAAGGGCGGCGCAAAGGCTTACGGCAAGAGCGGTTTTTGATTCCGGCGTTTTCTGCGTCCTTTTACAGGAATACATGTGATGGAGCGCCCAGTTTCCGCCGTCTGTCGCGATTATAATATCCGCCGTTATGCCGTTTTTTGACAGCGCAAAAGCAGATGAAGACGCGGCAATTATTATGCAATATTTTTGCGCTTCTTTAATAAGCGGTAATGTTTTTTCCAGTCCCGGTCCTGATCCTGTAATTATTACCGGCAAATCCGATTGTCTGTAAAGAAGAGGATTATTAAGTATTCCCAAATTATAAAAAAAATTTTTAAACCATCTTTTTCCGAAGGCGGCTGTGGTTCTGCTTCCTGCGTCTTTTCTTTTTATAAAATCTACAGCCTGCGAAAGAAGTTTTATATACGCTTCTTTGTAATAATTTAAAGAGGCTCTCCATTCTATAATTTGAGTATTATCCGCGTTTGCGCAGCCTGCGTGCGTTTCCAGAAACTCCTGAATTTGATTTGATTGCGCGCTCTTTATACACGGTATATTTTCCATTGCCGGAAAATCATCAATATGAAGAACAAGAATAACGCAGTCTGCGTATTTTTCCCGCAGTACCGGAACAATATAGCCAAGACCTGGTTCAATTAAAATAAAGTATTTTACGTTTTCCTTTATTTTCAATGAATCAATGTAGCGGGCTGCTTCCGCCTGCGGGTTGTAACGCGAATGTAACTTACATGCTTGCGAAAATGCGTTTAATTCGGCGCCCGGGTTTTCCACAAAATATTTATGGCTTATACCAGTCCTAATTCCTTAAAGAGTTTCTTATAGGAATCGAAATAATCAGATTTGGCGAATTCCTCAATCTTTTCTTCCGGCAGTGATTCCAAAAGCTGATCCATGTAGCTAAGAATATTTCTAAGCTCTGAACGTAAATCCGCCGGTATTTCAAAACCGTCTTTATCTACTTTAGCGCCGCCTGCCGCTTTTGGAGCCTGAGCGGATGGGGCTGGAGTCGGCGCTGGCGCCGGGGCAGG
>JGI24695J34938_10002361_pt1 | contig 14530 bp, 13 predicted proteins | sample TergutCo191P3_FD_34938 | JGI IMG/M metagenome (IMG submission 34938) | reverse complement strand
ATGGGTGTACGTATCAAAAGTTTAAAACGCCTGTGGAGGTGCTTGATCATGATTTTCCAGTTGAAGCGTTGGGTAAGGCTACGCCTTATGGGGTGTATGATGTTTTTAAGAATCGGGGGTTTGTTAGTGTGGGTTTGAGTTGTGATACGGCTGTTTTTGCTGTTGAGTCTTTGTGGAGGTGGTGGTATGCGGAAGGGAGTTTTGAGTATGTTGGGGCTGAGGAGATTGTTTTGACGTGTGATTGTGGTGGGGGTAATGGTTATTGTAGTTGGTTGTGGGAGTTTGAGCTTTCAAAGTTTGTTTGTGAGGTGGGGTTGTCTGTTAGGGTGTTGTATTTTTCGCCTGGTACGTCTAAGTGGTATAAGGTTGAGCATAGGTTGTTTTCTTTTATTTCTAAGAATTGGCGTGGGGTTTCTTTGGTTAGTGCGGTTGTTGTGGTTGTTTTGATTGGGGCTACTATGATGGAGAGGGGGTTTTGTGTTAGGTGTGTTTTGGATGAGTCAGAGTGTGAGAAGGGTGTAGAGGTTAGTGAGGAAGAGTTTGGCTCTATTGATATTGTTAAGGATGATTTTCATGGTGAATGGAATTACACCATCAACCCAATCAAAGAAAAGTTATAAAAATTATTTAGTAACAGTTCCTAAGCGGACTTACAAAGAGTTTGGGAAACAAAAGATACATAAATTTACTGTATATAATGGGGGCGAGTAAGTGTGCTTACTTTTTTTGCGTTTTAATGGGGCTTGTTTTGTGCCTTTTTAATTAGATGGTGTGTGTTTTGCGTTTTGTTTTTTGAGCCGAAATTTGAGGAAGAGAACCAGACACGTTTGTTTGGTGCAGGGGGTGGGATTCGAACCCACGAACCTCTGCAGGATAGGCTCCTGAAGCCTACGCCTTTGGCCATGCTCGGCGACCCCTGCGTGTGTTGTAAAGTGGTTGGTGTTCTTCAAATGTTGTTTAGGGATAAATATGTTGCCGCTGTTAAGTGTTTATTGAGCGCTAATACGTTTTATCTGTGTGTTGTGTATTGTTGTTTGTTGTTGGTTCTGTTTCACTGTTTTTTGTAGGTGTTTTTTTCCGTTGCTGTATAGTGCGCCTTTGCTTTTGTTGGTGGTGGTTTGTTATACGAGTTTTGAGTGTGTATAATTGGTTTTGGGTAACAAATGGTTGTTGGGTGAGTGTATAGAAATTATCAAGTGGTTTGGGGGAGATTGTCTAAAAACTCAGAATTTAACTAACTTGGCCACTGCAGGTAGCGTATGAAAAACGTGTGGTCTGCATATAGTATATTTCGGTTTGTGGTCGCTAGTTTTTGGACAGTCTGGGGGTATTTTGTTGAAAACAATTGCGTGTTCTTTTGTTTATGTGGGTTTCAATTCTGGTTTTTATAATTTTTGTGGCACGTAACATATAGTTATGCCGGTGGCTCTAATAGTTAGGTCATCATGGTTACTGCGTTTAAAGAGCAGACATGTTGCTAATAGATAGTTTTATTTGTTTGAGTGTTTACTGTGGTTGTTTATTTGAATGTGAGGTGGGATATGGAGTAGTATACTATTTCTCCTCTGCGGTTCATGACGGCTATGACTAATTCTTTTTTTTGGTTTTGGCATTGTTGTAGGACATTGACTAAGACGTCTATGTCTAAGGGTTTGCCTTCTTGTATGCCTATTACCATGTATGAGGCGGAGTCTTTGCCGTATGTGCCTCGTTCGTAGACGCGGAAGTCTGTTTTTGTGCCAAAGCCTTCTCTTACGACATATCCTCGGCTGCGAAGGTCTCGGTAAACTAGATAGTTAACCCAGACGTTCTCATCTAGGGTTTGATAGGTGTGTAGGAGTGTTTGAAAGTCAATAGTGGCTAGTTTGTTGTCTTTAACTGTTAGCATGCCTTTGTCTTGTAGGTATAGGGCTTCAAAAAAAGTTAGGGTTAAAATTTTGTTGTCTATTGTGCCGTATCCACGGGAGGAGAGTTGGTCAATGTTGCTTTGCTCTGTTACAGTTACGCCTTTTTCTGCAAGTTTACCACTAGTTTGAAACTCTAGGAGAGGAGACGATGTTTCAGGGGGTGCGTTAGCGGTAGGGTTGCTCAAGTTGATCGTTTAAAGGTTAGCGCTTGTACTTTTTAACATTGCTCTAACAGTGTAAAAGGTTAAACATTAATGTGAGCTATAGAGAAGAGAGGGTTATAGGGGAAAGGTTTTGTTGAATTTTTGGAAGTGGTCTTTTGTGTATATGCCTGTTTCTGTTATTATGCCTGTTACGTATTTTAAAGGTGTGGCGTCAAAGGCGGGGTTCATAACGTTTACTCCGTTGGGTGCGGTTTGCTGACAGCCCACATGAGTTACTTCACAGGGTTTACGTTCTTCTATAGTTACGTTTTCTGCTTTGCAGGTTAAATCAAAGGTGCTTTTTGGAGCAGCTACATAGAAGGGGATGTTATGTTCATGTGCTAGTACAGCTAGGCTGTATGTGCCAATTTTGTTAAAGACGGCATCTTGTACAATGCGGTCGGCTCCCACTATGACCTTATTTATAAGACCTTTGCTCATGACATAGCCGGCCATGTTATCTGTAATTAAAGTTACAGGTATGCCATCACGTTGCAGCTCATATGTGGTTAACCGTGCACCCTGCAATAAGGGTCGTGTTTCATCAGCTAGGACTTTAATTTTTTTGCCCTGTCCCCAAGCAGCACGGATAACCCCTAAAGCGGTGCCGTATTCAACAGTTGCTAATTCACCCGCATTGCAATGAGTTAGAATTGTGTCTCCATCGTTAATTAGGACGGCTCCATTTTTGCCTATAGCATAATTCTGCGCAGCATCCTCATCGGCGATTTGTTTGGCCTCTAAAATAACTGCAGCACGTAAACCCTCAACATCACCCTTGTATGCACGTGCCATGTTTAACACTCTATCTGTAGCCCAAAACAAGTTAACCGCTGTGGGTCTTTGCATTTTTATAGTTGTCCCAGCCTCCTCTAAATCGGAGAGTAACTCAGATAAAGTTTGAGCCTTAGAGTAATAAGCACTTAGGGCAACTCCAAAGGCGGCAGCAGCACCAAGCAGGGGTGCTCCTCGAACACGAAGAGTCTTAATAGCCTCAGCCATTTGCTCTACACTACACAATTTTAAAGTTACCTCCTCAAGGGGAAGCAGGGTCTGATCAGGAGTAAGAACTAGTCCATTTTCCCATTTAATCATACGCATAACAACAATACCCTCTGCAATCATTAAAAAAGACGGTTAATAGTGTTACGCTAAAACATAGGCTTAACCTACAAAACACTCTACAAAAACAAAAACAAACAAAAAATTAGGCTATAGAGATGAGCCTGCTGGAGCTTTTATATGAGTAACTACTTCCACAGGGGAGTCAGAGGTGTTTTTTAACCGTTTTTTCCATTCTTCACCTATAGTAAATAGGGCAAATATACCGGAAACTTCAGCTTTTGCTTTTTTAGTCAAACTTATTAAAGCCTCCTGAGTCTCACCACTTTTTATCATATCATCCACAATTAACACACTATCACGCTTTTTTATAGCATCTTTGGGAACGTATAAAGTGATAGCTAGGCCTGAGTCACGTCCAAGAATATATGTCTCCTCTAAAAAGCCTTTTACACCTGCATTCTTGTCAGGTTTAGCAATTATCAAATTTACACCTAGAACATTTGCAACCATAGAACCTAGGGGAACACCGTCAACTGCAACCGTTAAAACCTTTGTAACCCGTTTTCCTGCAAAATTAGATAACGCATAATTAGCCGCTTGCTGCAAAATGTTATAATCACCTATAATTTCAGTGTTATCAAAATAGCCGTTATCATCAAATTTTATACGACTTTTAAGTTCAACATCTAAACCAACAAGTTTTGAGAGCACACGTAAAAGCTGCTTAGACCTTGCAGTGTTTGGAAGAACATGACCTTTTGCATATCTGCTTAAAACAGTAACAGGCAAACCGGTTTTAGCGCCTAATTCACGATATGTTATGTTACGTCTATATTTTGCGGTACGCAAAAGCTCAATGGTCATTAACCTTAATTTTAGATCCTCTGCATGAGTACTCAACTTTTATTTAGCTCCCCTATTCTACAGTTATAAGTCAATATTAAGATAGTTACAAGGTATATCCAGCTTACAATTTATAGCTATCGTTAAAAAGCAAACGTAAAAATAGAAACAAACATAAAACCCACAAACAAGGCTTTTTAATACAAACAACATATAACACAGAAAAGAGGAGAAAACACAAACGCACAGACTTAAACGTCTCTTTATTGTTTCACTATTTGGCTCAATTATCTTTGTAGGAAACATGTTCCTACCCTTCCCAATTAACTTTATGTTCATAGCCCTTGAAGCAGTACTTTTAGCACTAAGCGGACTCTTTATAAAAAACATAGGCGCAACATACGTGGGAACCGTTGGAGGGTTACTAACAGCCCTTGGCAGCCCCGGACTTGGAATGTTTACCTTCATAGCCCTAACAATATACGGCGCCATAGTAGACATTACACTATTTACATTCAAAATAAAAGGCTCCCCACAAGGAGTTAACCGCAACAGACTAATCGCAGCCATAGCCATTAGCACCATGCTAATTGGCATAATAACATACAGCGCAAGCGTAATAATCCCAGACTTTCTCACACAAACAATAGGAACCCCAACATTTATCATACAAAGAAGCTGGCTTCTAGACATCATGGTAATGTTCATGGGACCCGCAACAGGAGCCACCGCAGGCTACGCCACCGCATACCTATGGAACAAATACCTAAAAAACATAGCCCAAACACTCTAACCTCAACTGTAAACAAACACAAATACAAAAAAATAGATGAAAACTAAAGGTATAGCTCACGAATTTTTGTGTCAGCTACTTGGGCAATCATTGCTTTTGAAACCAGAACACATTTAACACCTGTTAACTCTGCTAGCTCTGCAGGTTTAGCATCTTGCGTTATCAATAACAGATCATGCAGTTTTGCGTATTCTACGATTTCACGATCTTTAACACTTTTTAAACCAACTTCTTGAGCGGTAACTACACTATAACCTAAGGCTTCAAAATATTCTTTTAATCCAGCAAACATTTCGTCAAGCAAAATTTTCAAACAATCACCAAAAAAGTTAACATTTACTGTTTCTTAACTCAGTAAGAATTTCTATAGCACGATTCACATTTATAACTCGCTCTTTAGCCATACGCTCAGCAATTACCTCCACAAGTTCAGTTGGCGCTCCAGCGGCTAGGGCAACGTTTCGTGCATGCAAAGACATGTGACCCCGCTGAATGCCCTCACTTGAAAGCGCACGTAGAGCCGCAAAGTTTTGAGCTAAACCAACAGCTGCTAAAACTTCACCTAATTCAGTAGACGACTTTACGCCTAAAATTTTCATACAAACTTTTGCGATAGGATGAATTCTTACGGCTCCACCGATTAAACCAACAGCCATGGGTAATTCAATGGATCCCTCCAAATCGCCTTTAGCATTTTGGGTCCATTGTGAAAAGGAGGTGTATTGTCCATTTATGGCAGCATATGCATGAGCTCCGGCTTCAATTGCACGATGATCATTACCTGTGGCTAGAACTGTGGCTATTATGCCGTTAAGAGCTCCCTTGTTATGTGTAGCCGCACGGTAGGGATCTGCGGCTGCAAAAGCAGATGCATAAGCAATGCCCTCAACAACATCAGCGCCGCCAACAGCCTCTTTAGGAACAGTACATGTAGCACGCACAAGCCGTTTAGTTGCAAGATTAGAAAGAATCCTAAGACATACACGGCCACCTGTTGTTTGCTCAATTAAAGGAGAACATGCCTCAACCATGGTGTTAACAGCATTAGCGCCCATGGCATCTCGACAGTCTACATATAATTCAACAATTAACATCTCACCCATAGTCGTGTTAATAACACGTGCATCAAGATCTTTGGCGCCTCCACCAAAATGAATAAGCGCAGAATCTTGATCATTTGCCTTCTTTAAAATAGCATCTTTTATGGCTAAAACCTGAGCTTTAGCCTTGTTTGCATCTTTTAATTTAACCACTTGAATTTGTCCTATCATCACAGGTGCAGTGCTACTAGTATGAAATCCGCCACCTTCACGAATTATTTTTGCTGCATAACTAGCTGCGGCGATAACACTGGGCTCCTCAGTTGCCATGGGGATAAGATAATCCTTTCCGTTGATTAAAAAATTGGCGCCAATACCTAAAGGTTCAGGAAAAACGCCTATGACGTTTTCAACCATATGATTAGCCACATCAAGAGTTAACGCACAGGACTGTCCAACAAGGTTTGCTTCGTCATCAGTTAAACTTGCAAAATCCTTTACAATGTCAAGACGCTCTTTAGGAGTAAGCTTGTAGAACCCCGAAATGACAGATGATTTAGACATATCAAACACTAAAATACCAAATACATTAACTTACACTTTTAACCTTATCTAAAGTTAAACACATTTAGAACACAGAAAAACATACACAACAACACATTGATAAACAATAACATGATAAATTTCAAATACATATTTAGATTTATTGAAAAATCATGGTTAACGTTTTATTAATGTTAATAAAACTTTCAAATGTTAACCATACAAGATGTTATTCAGTTTGTCTTGAAGCATATTTTGAGAGGATACCTTTGGTAAATTTTGGTCTTCTAGGTTTCCAAGCTATTAGACGCGCATTTAATTCTTCAGGAGGTATGTTAATTTTTAAAGTTCGATGGGGGATGTCAATTGTTATAGTGTCGTTGTTTTGTATTACAGCTATAGGGCCACCGTCAAAGGCTTCGGGTGCGACATATCCTATACTTCCACCACGGGTAGCACCGCTAAATCTGCCATCGGTAATTAGGGCAACACTTTCACTTAGACCCATACCCGCAATTGTTGCTGTGGGTATGAGCATTTCTGGCATACCTGGACCACCCTTTGGTCCCTCATAACGTATAACTATGACATCACCGGGTTGAATTTGTCTGCTACGTATGGCTATTATAGCCTCTTTTTCAGAGTCATACACTTTAGCGGGACCGGTGTGTTGAAGCATTTTTGGGGAGACCCCAGCGGTTTTAATTACAGCACCTTTGGGTGCAAGATTACCTGTTAATATAGCTATACCCCCTTCCGCGTGAACGGGGTTATTTAGGGGATGTATAACATTTGGGTCTATAACAGTGGCGTTTTTAATGTTCTCAGCTAGGGTTTTTCCAGAAACCGTTACGGCATTCAAATTTAGTTCTGCTTGAATTTGCTGCATTACAGCTGGAACACCGCCGGCCATATCAAGATCTTCAATAGCATAGGTTCCACTTGGAATCATACTGCATAGGTGAGGGACTTTTTTGCTGATTTCGTCAAATAAGGATAAGGGCAGGGTTAGGTCTGCTTCTTTTGCAATAGCGGGTAAGTGTAGAACAGTGTTAGTTGAGCCGCCTAGGGCCATGTCAATGGATATGGCGTTTTTAAAAGCGTCTATTGTTAGTATGTTTGAGGGTTTTATGTTCTGCTCTACTAGTTTTAGTATTTGTTTGCCTGTTTGGCGTGCAAGCCGAATTTTATGGGCGCTTGTAGCAAGGGTGGTTCCGCAGTATGGCAGAGACATGCCTAAGGCTTCGCTCATGCAGGCCATGGTGTTTGCAGTAAACATGCCGCTGCAGCTGCCACAGCCGGGGCAGGCGACATCTTCAAGCTGGTTAAGTTCAGTTTCACTCATTTTTTCGGCAACCACTTGACCTAAAGCTTCAGGAACACTGGAGTAGCTAACTTTTTTGCCGTTGAATCGTCCGGCGGCCATGGGTCCACCTGTGAGCATTATTGCCGGGAGGTCTAAACGTGCCGCTGCCATGAGCATGCCAGGGGTTACTTTATCACAGTTGCTTATCATAACAAGGCCGTCGAGGCGGTGGGCTTGAAGCATAATTTCAACAGAGTCAGCAATGATTTCGCGGCTAGGAAGGCTGTATCGCATGCCTTCATGTCCCATGGCAAGTCCATCGCAGACGGCTATGGTGTTAAATTCAAAGGGTGTTCCGCCGGCAGCTATGACGCCTTCTTTTACGGCATCGCCTAAAGTGTGTAGATGAATGTGTCCAGGGACAATTGTATTGTAACTGTTAGCTATTCCAATAAAGGGTTTAGTTAAGTCATTGTTGTCTAAACCTAAAGATTTTAGCAATGCCCTATGAGGTGCATGTTCAGTTCCTGCTTTAATTTCATTACTTCTCATATACGTCAGCCTAGCAATTAACAATAAACTGTTAATATTTTGCAGGGGATTGTTAAGCTTTTATGTGTAAAAAACGTTTTCGTCCACGAGTTACAGGTCATATAGGTTGTTTTATCATCTGTATAAAACAGGTTTTTTACCAAAATATTTATTCCACTGTTATTAACATATATTAAAACAGTATATGAATAGGCTTCAAATAATTTAGTATTGCTGGTGCAATCATTATGAATTTGAACAATTTTACTGTAAAGTCCCAAGAGGTCATTCAAAAAGCCTCAGAACTTGCAGAGGCAAATCAAAATCAGGCAATTGAACCCATACACTTGCTAAAGGCAATATTGACAGTTGACGAAAATGTTACACCCCACCTGTTAACTATGCTAAATGTAAACATAGATTATTTTACACAACAAACAGACAAGTTAATAAATGATTTACCAAAAGTTACAGGCGGCCAAGCGTACCTATCTCCAAATTTTAACAAAACCTTACAGAAAGCTCAAGAATACGCTAAAGAGGCAAAAGATGAATACATTTCAATAGAACAACTTTTACTAGCAATACTTTCCCTCAATGACCCCGCAGCTAGTTTAATGCAAAACTGTTACATAAAAGAAAAAGAACTAAAAACAGTTATAAACCAGCTACGTAAGGGTTCAAACGTGCATTCTCAAACAGCCGAGAACACCTATAACGCGTTAAACAAATACGCTATTAACCTTAACAGTCGAGCCAAAACAGGTAAACTAGACCCCGTTATTGGCAGAGATGAAGAAATTAACCGTGTTCTACAAATTTTATCCCGAAGAACCAAAAACAACCCCATACTTATAGGTGAACCCGGAGTAGGAAAAACTGCCATAGCAGAGGGTATAGCATATCGCATAATCAACGAAGATGTACCAGAGAACCTCAAATCTAAACAAATCTACTCCCTAGACATGGGCGCATTAATTGCAGGAGCAAAATATAAGGGCGAATTTGAGGAACGCCTAAAAAGTGTCATAAAAGAAGTAGTCACCTCAAATGGCGAGATAATATTATTTATCGACGAAATCCACATACTAGTAGGAGCAGGCGCAAGCGAGGGCGCTATGGACGCAGCAAACATTCTTAAACCTGCATTAGCAAGAGGAGAACTACGCGCTGTTGGAGCAACTACTCTTAACGAGTACCAAAAACATTTTGAAAAAGACAAAGCCTTAGAGAGACGCTTTCAACCTGTCATGGTAAATGAACCGAGCATTTTAGATGCCATTTCAATTCTTCGAGGCTTAAAAGAACGATATGAAATTTTTCATCATGTACGTATAAAAGATGAGGCTATCATTGCCGCAGTAGAACTCTCACAACGCTACATATCTGAAAGATTTTTACCAGATAAGGCCATAGATCTAATTGATGAAGCCGCCGCAAAACTACGTCTTGAAATTAACAGTGCCCCCGAAGAGTTAGAGGTTATAGAACGTAAAATTCGTCAATTAGAAATTGAACGCGAGGCCATTAAACGAGAGAAAGACGAAACAAAATTAAGACCTATTAAAGAGGAAATTGCCAATTTAACTGAGGAACGCAACAAATTAAAGGCTAAATGGCACTCAGAGAAAGAACTGGTAGAAAAAATTCAAGAAAAGAAAAACGTAATTGAACAGCTAAAACTTGAGGATGACGCAGCTAATCGCAGAGGCGATTTAGGTCAAGTTGCAGAAATCCGGTATGGCAAAATTCCAGAAGCAACAAAAACAATAGAACAACTTAAAGAAAAACTCTCAAAAATACAAAAAGATACAGCCCTTATAAATGAGGAAGTAGGAGCAGAGGAAATAGCAGAAGTAGTATCACATTGGACCGGCATTCCGGTTAGTCGAATGTTACAAAGTGAACGTCAAAAATTGTTAAATCTTGAAACGGAACTGCACATGCGCGTAGTAGGACAAGAAGACGCTATAAAAGCTGTTTCAGACGCTATACGTCGTAGCCGAGCAGGTTTACAGGATCCTAAACGTCCGATAGGTTCATTTATTTTCTTAGGCACCACAGGAGTGGGCAAAACAGAGTTAGCAAAATCATTAGCAGAGTTTCTCTTCAACAACGAGAACAGCCTAATACGAATTGACATGTCAGAGTACCAAGAACGGCACACAGTTTCAAGACTTATAGGTGCACCACCCGGATACGTTGGCTATGAGGAAAGCGGACAATTAACAGAGGCAGTACGCCGCAAACCCTACGCTGTAGTACTGCTTGACGAAATTGAAAAAGCCCATCCAGACGTCTTTAACATTTTACTACAAGTCCTAGATGATGGCCGTCTAACAGACAATAAAGGTCGAACAGTAGACTTCAAAAACGCTATAATTATAATGACCTCAAACATTGGCTCAGACCACATACAAGATAACCTTGAAAAAATAACTGAAAATAACCGTGAGGAAATATTAAACAAAACAAGAGAAGAAGTCTTTAGCCTACTTAAGAGAGCCATTAAACCAGAATTTCTCAACCGTATAGACGAAGTAATCATGTTTCAACCCTTAACACAGAAAGAAATCAGCCAAATCGTTGAAAACCAACTAGGTAACGTTCAAAAAATGTTAGAAAAAAATGGCATACACATGACCACAACCAAAAACGCCATAGAATACATTGCCAAAATCGGATTTGACCCCCAGTTTGGAGCAAGACCTATAAAAAGAGTAATCCAAAAAGAAATCATAAACGAACTCTCAAAAATGATACTATCAAACAAAATCGACAAAACCACAAAAATAACAGTAGACGAAAAAAATAACAAACTTGTCTTCAGCAACTTGTATCTTTGACACCATTTACACCACTCACACTTTGTTTTTAAGCAAGTTTAGAGAAGAACAGAGAGCCCCATTTAACAGCGAAAGGTCAAAAAATTGGGTAGTGTTAGTTATTGGTTGATGGATATGTTGAAGTATAGTGTGTTGTGTAGAGGTTGATAGTGAGTATGTATGGTGTTAGTGTCTGTAAAGTGTCCCTCTTGTGGGAGTACAAAGGTTGTAAAATTCGGCAAACGACCCAACGGAGTACAAAGATATACTTGTCGAAACAAAAAATGCCTACGCACAACATTCCAAACAGACTACAAATACCATACATGTGAACCAGGGGTAAAGCTTGCATACTTGAAATGGCCATAAACGGCTCAGAAATACGCGACATCTCTCGCGTACTCCACATTAGCGCGGACGTAGTTATTGAAACATTAAAAAAAGAAAACTGGAATTGGCAAGTAAATCTAGCATACATTAAATCTCACAAAAATGTCTCTAAAATTGCTGTTGAACTGGTCTGTGTCAAAGCAGTAGAAATGGATGAAAGTGGTCATATGTCCATGATAAGAAGCATCAGTGTTGGCTTTGGCATGCAATCGATCATCAAACGGGAGAGGTTTTTGCGTACACGTTTGGTACGCGGGAACATTATGTTTTGGAGAAGGCTGCTTTTGCTTTTGAAGCCCTTTAGTATTGATAAGGTGTATGTGGATGGTAATTATGCGTATGAAAAGCTTCTGGGGGCTGATAAGATTTTGGTTGGTAAGGGTATACGTGGAAAATTGAGTGTAAGTATTTGTCGTTGCGTACTTGGGTGAAGTGGTTGGCGCGAAGAACTATCTGCTTCTCAAAATCCCTTCAAATGCACAAAACAGTAGTTGGACTATGTATTAACGTGAAAATTTTCAAACGCCCCTAATGTCATAAACCAATATCTAACACTACCTAATTTTTCGGGAATTTAGATTTTGTTGTTAACGTGTTAAATATTTGGTTATGTTTTTGTGGGTAAGGTCATTGGAGGGTTGTTTGTCCTTTTCCTATGGGCTGTGCTGTTGCGGGTATGCCTAGTCTTTTTGTTATTTCGTTAGCTAAGGCTTTTCCGTGGCTTGAGCGGTAATTGTCTGTTATTACTTGTTTTGCGTTGGAACGTTTTACGTATTCTATTAGACAGTCAAAGTCTGAGTGATCACTTAGGGCAACTACGTATTCATGTTCACTCATTTGACGACAGGGGTTTTGAAATTCCCAGCCGCTTACGCAGATACGGGTACGATTTAAACCCACTTTGAAACGTGTGCTAGTATGATAGAAAGCAACACAGGGCAAGTTGCTGCCTAAAAGTTCTTGTCCCTCACTGCTGGTATCAAGGGTTAAACTGTAAAGGTTCATGCCGTAATTGTCGCAAATTTTGGAAACCTCATGCACGGTATCGGGCATTACGAAGGGAACCTCTACGTCAGCTTTTCGTAGCATGTGCATAACTTCTTGTAGTTTGCCATAGAAACCAAAAACGTAAACAGTACCTCCGCGTAGACGTCGCTCAATCATAGAGACTAGTAACGCGTTTATGTCAACATCAAAATTGCGTCTACAGGCGGGATTACCATAAGTGGCTTCAACAACAAGAAAATCACAGTCAATAACAGGAGTGCCCTCAAGTTTGAAATCACCTGTATAGACAATTCTAGTACCATTGGCTGTTTCCACTAACACTTGGGAGGCGCCTAAAATGTGATCTGCCTTTAGAAGAGTTATAGTTTCATCCTCATACAGAAAGGGTTGCCCGTACTCTAGAGTTAAAACGTTGTCGTTTCGGAGTTTAAATTTTGGATTTACAATCTCTGCTAAATCACGCGTGGCAGGAGTCATTAAGACTTTTTTGCAACCCTTAATGCTTTTACGCAAACCCCCTAAATGATCACCATGAGCATGTGTAACAATACGTATGGGTCTATTAGCGTCAAAGGCATCACAGGCCACATAGTTACCTAAAAGAACTGCACCTGTCTTTGTAATACACGCCCGTTCATCGTTAGAAAACGGCAAGGATTATCTCACTTTTTCTTTCTCAGTTTTTTCAGCAAGCCAATCAATAAGCTGTTTAGGCGTCTCAGTTTCTATAACAACATGTAAAGGGCCTAAGGGAGACTCTGCCTGTTCTTCAGAAAAGCTAACATGACCCGCATAGGCAACTTGCTTATTTAAATAAAAACTTATTACGTTACCGCCATCTCGTGATGCGCGGTATAGTATTTTTCTTGCTGCATCTCTTATACGGTCACTGCGTAATAAATTACGAAACCGTGTTAAAGCTACCTGCCCTTGAGCTTTAGCCTTTAATTTACAGCCTTGAAAAGCAGGCTCAGAGGTGAAAACGGGGTTATCGATAAGATTAGTTATAGCTTTTTTTACTTTCGCCTCATCCTCTGTAGGATTAAGGTCTGTTTCTATGTAAACAATTACGGCGTCCATGTCGCTTCAATCATCTCTAAATACTTTTTCACTTCAGTATTAAACACTTCTATACCACCGTTATTAACCGTTACATGGTCAGAGAGAGCTATGGCATTTCCTAAACCCACACTAAGCTCACGCATATCACGCTCATAAAAAACCTCAAAAGTTTTAGGATCATCACTTCGCCCCCGCAAACTTAGACGAGCAAAACGAGTTACAGAAGCGGCATGAACAGCAACAAGTTTAAAACCAGCAAAATGCGCCTTAAACACTGCAACCTCATTTAAACTTCGCAACCCATCAATAACAATGCGGTCACTATTGTTAGTTTCAATTTTTGGCACACAACGCTCAGCAATTACATTACTACCGCCCTTACTACGCAAATCCAACATGACCATACCGACATTTTGCGGATTTAACTCCAACCCACGCCTCTGCGTTTCCTCACGTACAACATCACCCATAGACACAGCAACATAACCAACCGTTTTTGCAGTCTCTACAAAAACAGTTTTCCCTGCACCCGGCATACCCGTTAAACCTATAACAAGCTTACTAACATTCATAATAAACCCATTTGTGTAATAAAAAATCAAACATTAAAAACTATCCATCCCAATTCCCAACTAAAAAGAAACAGAAAAACAAAACTATAAACACTCTATTGTAGACAAATAGGTAAGCCCTATTTTTCTATTTTCTTGATTACCTCACACAACTAATTACCGTATCATAACAACGCATAAAACAAGGTTCACCACACGAAACACGTCAAAACACCACGTAACTTTTTAACACTATAAATGGTATACACATGAAAAAAGAAGTAACAAAGAGTTTTAGCATAAAAACAACCAAAAACAAACCTCAGACTAAAACATAGTACTTAAATCAGGAAGGCAAGTTGCACACGCCGATTGCATGAATGTTGAGTAAGCAGTCGTTAGATTATGGCGTTATTTGTTGATTGATTCTTAAAATAGGCTAGGTGTATATGTATGTTTTGCA
>JGI24695J34938_10002360_pt1 | contig 14530 bp, 10 predicted proteins | sample TergutCo191P3_FD_34938 | JGI IMG/M metagenome (IMG submission 34938) | reverse complement strand
CCTTGATAATAATAACGGCGGGCTGATCAGCGGCCGCGATGACGAAGGCAAAATCCGCGAAAAAAAAGAATGGTGGCCCCAAGCGGAAGCCGTTGTCGGATTCTATAACGCCTATGAATTAACAAAAGATCAAAAGTATTTTAACGCGGCTGACAGCGTATGGGAGTATATTAAAAATTATTTTATGGACAATATACACGGGGAATGGCATAACGAATTGTTTAAAGATAATACGCCGGATAAAAACATGCCAAAAGCCGGGTTCTGGAAATGCCCGTATCACAACGCGAGAGCGTGTTTTGAGATTATCAAAAGAATGAATTAGCTGGCTTTATAAGCGGTTAAATCCGGCAGTTTATCCAGAGTGATAACAAGCGGATGGTTATAAACTTTTTCCTTGCGGGACTGCGGGTTGTGATATTCTCCTGTCCAGAAATTATCTTTATGGGTTTCGCCTGCTGTAAAGCGCATATCGTTCCATGTCATAAACCATGACCACATCATTTTTTGTTTAATGCAATCATCAGGGTCAGGGAGCCTGTCATTTTCAGATAACGCGGTGATTTTGCTTTTTTCCGGCGCGTATTTAAAGGACGGCATCGAAACAGCCTTATCAAATTCTTCTTTTAACGATGTGTAATTCATCGTGTAAAGATCAACTCCTGTTATGTCAACAGTTGACGGGTTCGGATACCACGCGGCGTCCTCAGCGCTCCACACCCAGATAAGGTTATTCAGTTTTTTTTCATTTGTAAAGTAATCGTGCATGTACTCCCAGAGAGCGGTATAAGGGTCAGGGCCGTCAGCGCCCCACCAGAACCAGCCGCCTGCCGCTTCATGTAAAGGACGCCATAGAACAGGTATATCTTTTTCTTTTAAAATGTTTAACAGAGCAGCCGCTCTGTCAAGATCATCAATTATTTTCCTAAAATTTTCTCCGCTGGTATCCAGTTTTCCTCCTCCTGAGATTCCGCCGTTTTTCCATGGAATACGGAAGCCGGTTTTCTTTGTGTAGAACGCGTTTTTCCCGCCAGCGCGCCAGTGCCAGCAGAAAGTGACAATGCCGTGTGTATCAGGTCTGTCAGGCAGAAGACGTTCGCCGTTGTTCTTTCCTTCCCACCATTCAACAGCCTCATCTATTTGTTCTATGCCGCCGTAAAATGGCGCGTAATTATACGGAAGCTGAATGAGATCGAATCCTTTAATAGCCGGATATCTTCCAGTATCATTATAAACTCTGGATATCATATCCATCTTTTTATTTATCGTCCATGATGTGTCCATTTGACCGGAAATAATCCGTTTCCCGTATTCACCGGCAAGAAAATTCAATAGGCGTTTTTTATTAGGCGATGAATTGTCCATGCTATAATATATACAATGTATTTGATATAAATAACAGGCGTTATAGAAAAAGACTTTTTATTCCGGTGATTTTTTATATAATAGAGTTGATTGCAATTGAGGTTCCTTAACATAAGGAGGTTTTATGAAACACTTGATATACGGAGTTTTCATATTTTTTTTAACAGCCGGTTCAATTACAGCGCAGACATTGTTATCGGTTTACACAAGCCTTGATGAGACTCTCTCTAAAGAACTGTTTGAGCAGTATGAAAGGGAGACAGGCGTAAGGATTAATTTTATTTATCTTTCAGGCGGCGAGGCTGTAGAGCGAATGGAAGCTGAAATAGAAAATCCGCGGGCTTCAATCTGGGTTGGAGGCGCTAACACTGATCATTTTACCGCTATGAGAAAAAACCTGACGATGCCGTACATATCGCGCGAAGCTGATAATACTCCGTCAAGGTACAGGGATTCTGATAATTATTGGATCGGCCTTTATATCGATCCTCTTGTCATTTCAACAAATAATAACCGCGCGAAATTTCTCGGTCTTACGCCGCCTGAAAGCTGGAACGATCTTTTAAAACCTGAATACAGAGGACAGATCCGCGTGGAAGATCAATATGTTTACAGCGTGATTACAGCCGTCAGATATGTTTTTTACGGGAATGAAAACCACGCCTTCGATTTTCTGCGCCGCCTTGATGTCAACATCGATCATAACGCGTTTTCATTATCCGCGCTGGATCAAAGTCTTGCCGCCGGAGAGGTTTTCGCCGCGGTTTGTTACGCCAGCGGTCACGCGAGGCTTAGATCAGCCGGAGCGAATATCGAAATTAATGTTCCCGCGGAAGGAACGGTGTTTGAGCTTGCCTCAATGTCAATTATCAGAGGCGGCAGGCAGCCGCTTCAGGCAAGGCAGCTATATGACTGGATTTTAAGTTCACATTCCGCGCAAAGGATTTTTGCGCGCTGGTGTTTTATTCCTGTCCGTAACGGCGCTGTAATAAGTCCGTTTGCTCCGGCGCTTGATCAATTAAGGACAGTGAATCAGAATATTCAATGGGAAGGCGATCCTGCCAACAGGACGCGGCTTCTGGATCGCTGGAATTCTGAAATCGGTTCCATACGTTAAGCAAAATTCAGATTATGCAGAATCCAAAAGTTATTAAAAACTGAGCGGTGATATAGGTAATCATTACAGCTAAATAAAAATTCGCGTTTCTGAATGTCCTTAAAGCGAGCAGTGTGTCAGAAACTATAAAGCAGACGCTTCCCGCGAAAACCAAAAGTCCAAAGACATGCCCCTGCGCTATAAATTGTGAAAGGAAAAGCTGTAATGCGCAGATCGCCATAGCGAGTATAACCGTTTCATAGGCGATAGCCGGTATCTGCATTTGTTTACCAGGCTTGACAGTTTTATATACTATAACGCCGAAACAGACGGCTGTTACAACGCTGATTATAAGAACCAGTATGTTCAACGGCTGTATATATTTATACATCGCCGCGATGTAACAGATATGCCCAATTAAAAAACTCGCGAGACCGAGTTTAAAACATATAATGTTTGTAATTTTTATTAGCAGCACATCTCCTACCCATGCGAAAAATAAAGCCAGAACGACAGGCCAGTAAATATTATTTATTCCGGCGCTTGTAATATAAAACACCAATAAAAGCGGCATCAGGCAGCCTTTCAGGATAAACTGTAATGTTGACTGTTTCCTGGTGAGGGTGACCAAATAAACAACCGAGACTACTCCAAAAATACAAAGAATAATAAATTTTAATTCCATAAACAGCCCTTTTTATTTTTTATATGATAACCTATTATTGGTTATTTTTCCGCCGGAAGCAAGGTATAATTTATTTTCTCCCGCGTGATACTTATCTTCTGCCTGTATTTTCTATTAATTGCTTTCCTTTTTGAGTTAAATAAATATTCGCGGTTGAATTGGGAATCGTTACGCTGACAGCGCCTGTAGAGTGAGGCGCTATTGAATAAACATTCCAAAGCAGGATGACACCATCGGAGATTACGCTGATTGAATCGGGCGGCCAGATGTTTTCGCGCAGGAAATTGTCTATGCCGTATTTTTTGGCGATTATCTCCGTTAAAACAGAGTCAGGAACCGGCGAAAGTATATCGTTAATCTCAAGAATTTTTTCCTGGGCTATGTCAATAATATAGTATAAAGAAAGGGAATCACCGTGAGCGTTACCGCTTTTATAAGAATAAGTAGTATAAAATAATATTATAAAATCATTATCGTAATACTCAACTTTGTAATTTTCTATTAAGCTGGATTGAAACGCTCTTTGAATACCGCTTTCATTAATAAAAAGAATAAAATCATCAGAATTTAAATTTCCTATAAACCTGTTTTCGAGATACTCCGCGTACTCGTCAAAATTCATGTTCCCGTACACAAGTCTTTCAACTAGTTTTGCCGCGCTCTGCGAATGTCCGGTATTTTCAAGATGAATTTCAAACAGAATATCATGTGTCTCAAAGTATGTTTTTTCGTATGAATAATCCTTTTTAATTATTTCTGAAAGCATAGAATTAGCGCGCTGATTCGCCGCGGTGCCGCAACTGTAAAGGAATACGGTTAATAAAAAAACGCTTAAAACTAAATATTTTTTCATAATGTCCTCCGGTTTTATCATCGCGGCTATATGGAAACCCCGGTTTCTGAACAACTCTATTATATAATTATACAATGATTATATTATATTATGGCAAGAAAATCTTTATAATGAATAGCGTAAATACGGATTTCCTGAAAAATCATATAAAATACTGATTTGATAACAATTTGTTGTTATACTTTAAACCGGGATACCTCTTTTAATAAGGTTTCAATGCCTTCGCTGTTTCTGCCGCTGATTTCATTGACTTGAGTTACCGCGGCGTTTATTTGCTTCGCTCCTGCGGCTATCTCATTCATGCCTGACGTTATTTCCTGTGTCGCGATCTCAAGGTTTGTGCTTTCCTGTATTACTTCCTTTGCTCCTTCGAGCATCTCGCCGGAGCCGCTTCTTACTTTTCTGGTTATTCCGTTCACATTAGCTATTTCCTCAAGAATTTGTCTGGAACCTTCTCCCTGTTCTTCCATCGCGCTTCGGATTATGTCCTCCTGCTGGGCTACAATCTGTACTCCTGAGTCTATCGCCTCGAATTTGTTTAAAACATTTTCTGTTGAACTCATGATATTGTCGATGGAAGTTTTTATCATTTTCAGCACCGTGCTGATTGTTCTTGACTGTTCGCCGGAACTTTCCGCGAGTTTGCGTATTTCATCCGCTACTACAGCGAAACCTCTCCCCGCGTCTCCGGCATGCGCCGCTTCAATAGCGGCATTCATCGAAAGCAGGTTTGTCTGGCTCGCGATGTTTTTCATAACAGAGTTAATTTCCAAAAGCGCCTCTGATTCGCTCGAGATTTTCTGGATGTCTGCGGCAACGTCGCGCAATCCCGCGCGGCCGACATCCGATGCGTCTTTCAATGTTTTTACGTTGGCTGTGTTTTTTACAAGCGTGCCGGTTACAGACTTAATATTGGCAACCATCTCTTCGATCGCTGCGGAAGCCTCGGCGACATGGCTGCTTTGGTCCTCAATATTTGAATTAAGCCTGTTGATATTTAATGTTACCTGTTCCATTGTCGCGTGCGTTTCGCTGACGCTCGCGCTCTGATTAATCGCGCGTGTTTTAATGCTTTGAATATTCACGGTTATCTCATTGACAGCAGCCGCGGTATGTTTCATGTTAGCTGCTAACTGACCGCCTATCTCATGCAGGCTGTCCGCTTCGTTTTTTATTTTTATTATGAGGTTTTTTATTTTTTCCAGTGTAAGGTTAAAATAATGAGACAGTGATCCTATTTCATCTTTTGAGTTAACATCAATACTCCTTGTAAGGTCGCCTTCGCCTTCTGATATATCTTTTAAGGTATCTGTTACTTTGACAATCGGCCTGCTTAATGAGCGCGACAGAAATACCGCGGCGAAAAATACCGCGACAAGGGCAATCACCGTAATAATGATGACTGTTATAAGCATTTTATTTACTCCTTCTAAAATTGTTTTTAAAGGAACGGCTATCGCGTAACTCCACGCGTCATCGTACTGCCCGACATTTATCGGGGTTGTATAAACGGAGTAATCCGCTTTTATGCTGGAAATATAATTTGTAAAGTAATACAATCTGCCGCCACTTACAGCGTCAGCCATTTTCTCAAGATATTGTCCTGCCATGTCTCTTTCAGTATTCAGCATAGGTTTTCCGATCCTTTCAGGATCAAAATGAGAGACGATTGTGCCGTTGCCGCTGAATACAGCCGTTAAACCATTGCCGAAAGGAGAGTGACCGGCTGATAATTCCTGAATTGTGTCCGCGCTGATATCTATTCCGATAACGCCAAGCACTCTCCTTGGTTCGTTACGCGAAAGAATAGGAGCGGCGATTGTAGTGTTAAGGGCTTGCTTCCCGCCAATGTCATCAAGATACGGGTCCAAAAGCATAGTACGCCCTTTTTCGCGGGGAGTCATATAATAATTACCGGACGCGGGATTCTCAAATTCGGATTCCGGCAGCGAGTACATGGATAAAATGTTTCCATCCCTGTACCAGTACGGAGTGAACCGCCCGTTCGCGGTTGTTCCGGGCGCTCCTGTATAAAGGCTGTCATCGCCTTCAAGAACATCAGGCTCCCAAATAACCCAAATGCCTGTTATATCGGAATGTCTCTCTACTTCGTTCCTGATCATCGCGTTAATTAACGGGCGGCGGTTATAAACCGATATGTTCTCATAACTTTCCATAACGCTCGCGAGTGTTTCCGCGGTAAACCAGTATGAAGAAAAAAAGCTCCTGATTTCTCCGGCAAATTCCTGCGCGGTTGTTATCGCTTTGTCATGCGACAATGAAGAAATATCGTCTTTCGCCTGTATAAGCAGAGTTACTCCGACTGTGCCTGTGCTGATAAGACTGAGTATTACCATAAATGCTGTAAGTTTAAAGCTGATTCTCATGTTATTATCCTCTCTACCGGTATAATTTAACGAGTTACGTGAAACCGTACAATATGAATTTCACCTAATGCGTTGTCGTTATTTACGTTTTTTATTGTTTTAAAATTAAAATCCGTTCATGACAGAAACAGCAGAATAAAACCAGCGCTTGTTTTACACGTTATGAGATATCAGTTAATAACAAAAGAAGCCGTATGCCCGCTATCATTTTATGCCGCTAAGATGCCAAAAGAGGGCGAAGGCAGGATTAAAAATTTTTGTATATTTTCGATTTTTTTGTTGCGCTTCCCGGATTATTTTGATATAATTTTTGTTACCGAACGGTCGTTAACTGCGTAAGCCGTAAAACATTAGGGCTGAAACAAAATAGATTGTTTACATATTTTTATGACTAAGACAGAAATTGTTGACGCGGCGTTCCGTGTTTGGGGCCGCGATTTTTACAGAAAGACCAGCCTCTCCCGGCTAGCGGCGGAATTAAAGGTGAGTAAACCCGCTCTTTACCGCCATTTTTCCAGTAAAAACGCGCTTACCGCGGCTATGACAGAGCGTTTTTTTGACGATTTCGCCGCCTGTATCAAAACCGATTTAACCGGCGCTCTTGAGGCGGAAAACCCTCTTGACGGTATTTCCGTTATCGTAAAAAGCATTTCGGGCTTTTTCGCGCGAAATATGAACGCGCTCATTTTCTCCCTTATAAATATCTACGACCGCAATATTGACGGACAGACTATTACAGACAGTTTAAAATCCAGAGGCGCGGATATGAACATCATCCAGACGCTGATTGTTAAAAAATATTCAGATAACGCTCTGATTATCAGGCTGATTTTCGCCACGCTTACTTTTTTAATGTCTCATTTTCATAGGACTAACTTGTCAATGAAAAATCTTCCTTCGGGAGAAGACGTTAATAATATAACATCCGCGGTTTGGAATACTGTTGAGAACGGGCTTGGGTTTACTGACAATACGGATATTGAATTTGAAAGACTGGAAAAAATGGTTGAGGAAATGCCTCTGAATACTGAGCAGGAACAGGCGTCTGACGGCTCAGAAGGTCCTCGTTTTTTTAAAGCAGTCGCCGAGGCTGTAGCGCAGGCGGGGCCGTGGGATGTTTCAATGGAAATGGTAGCTAAAAAACTTGGGCTTTCAAAAAGCAGCCTCTATGTTCATTTTAAAAACAGGAAGGATATGCTTCGCCGTCTTTTTATCACGGAGTTCAAGCGGATTATCGCGTTCTCGAAACGGGGCATCAGCCTGTCGTCCGACACGAAAGAACAGCTCTACCTTGGGCTATTTACAATTTCGGTTTATCTGCGCGCGAGAGCCGAGGTGCTTATAGCGATTGACTGGATAAGAACGCGCAAGCTCGATCTTGGAAGAACAGACAAGTACCTTGAAATTTTCAGGCTGTTTGAAGATATCGATATTAAACTGCCTAACCTTCTGAATGAGCGGCCGGACGATGATAAACGGAGAACATCTCACTGGGTTCTTTTTTTATTAATTAATGTTTTAACACATTCTGTGCCTCAGCCTTCTGATGCCAATAAAAAAATGGCATGGTTATGCGACGGGTTATGCATGTCTTCAGGGCTTGCCGTTTCTAAAAATATGCAGAATAACTATATAAGGATATTATATAAATTTGTTTTACATGGTCTTGGAGGTTTTAAAAAATGATTAATTGCCGCTATTTTAATAAATGCCGCGTATATTACGGGCAAAAAAGGAGTCTATAATGAACCTTAAAAAACAGAGCCGGGCCGGAACTTTTTTTTTCTGCCTTGCGTTTTTGTTATGCGCAAACCTGCAGGCGCAGGAAACGAATGTTCCGCCAGCAGCGCGGCTGAGCCCGGATGAGGCGGTTCAGCTCGCGCTTAGAAACAATCTCAGCCTTGAGTCTTCGCGCATCGGACTGGAAACCAGAAGGAGGGCTTCCGCGCTTTCATGGAATCAGTTTATTCCGCAGATTTCTGTGTCCGGGACCTTTAACGTTGATAACAAATTACAAACGATTTCAGGATTATATCCGGTTGATCTTGCGGATGTGTTTAACCCGATATTCGGCGGCCTCGGTGGTATGATAGGAAATCCGGCATTAGGATTACCGGCTGAGAAAATTTTCGGCGTTGTTCCCTATTCTGTAGACGCTCCCTCTCAATGGCGTCCTGTCGGCAATATTTCGATATCGCTTTCTTTTAACTGGGCGATGATCGAAAATATGACGCGCCTTCGCATTGATTATGAGAGCGGTCTTTTAAGCTACGAAAAAGCGAAGGCGCAGCTTGAGCGCGATGTGCGCAAGATGTATCATAACATGCTGCTGCTGCAGGAAAATATCGCGCTGATGCGCGGCAGTTTCGCGAATGTCGAGAGGCAGGTGCAAATGGCGCAGGCGAATTATAACGCCGGCCTCGCGCCGGAGCTGACTCTTTTGCAGGCGCGCGTAGCGCTGGAAAACATGCGGCCTGTTATCGATCAGGTTGAAAACGGAATGAGGCTCTCTATGGCGCAGTTCGCTTTCTACCTCGGCATGGATTATGATACGCAGTTTGAGTTAATTCCCATAACGGAAGGGTTTGATTTTATTCCTCTTGATGTGCCGCAGATGATTTCTCAGGCGGCCGCGGGAAAACCTGATATTCTGGAATTACGCCATACAATACTGATGCTAGAAAGCGCGCGTAAAATATCGGTTTTTTCCCTTACACCGAGTTTAAATTTATCCTGGAACAGCACTTCGGTTTTTATTAAAAATCCGGCGAAAGACAGCTGGTTCACCTACGATAACTGGAATCATTCGGGCTCCTTATCAATTACGGTCGCGCTCAGGCTGCACAGTTTCCTTCCATGGAGCTCTGACACACAGGCGATCAGAAACCTTGACGATCAGTTAAGAACCGCGACAATCGGACTCGCGCAGATGATCCGGGGAACTGAAATTGAAGTTTACAATATCGTGCTTTCTCTTGAGAGAACGTATACAAACACCCGGGCGCTTGAGCAGACAGTAGCGTTAGCTGAACAGGCATACCGCCTTACAGAGCAGGCTTACAGGGCTGGCTTGCAGGATTATTTTCAGGTTCAAAACGCGGAGCAGTCTCTTCATCAGGCGAGGGTTCAGCTTCTGGAACAGCAATTTACGTATCTTAACGGTTTAATCGATCTGGAATACGCCGTCGGCGTTCCGTTCGGAGCCCTTTCGGGAAGGAGATAATTATGAAAGCGAGAATATTTATTATATCAACTGTAATGTTAGCTGCAATTTCACTTGCCGGCTGCGAGAGGATCAACCAGTTTCTCGGTGTTATCGGCATTCTGGAAATTCCCGATATCGAGGTTCAGGAGATTCCCGTATTCGCGGTTAATACAACTCTCGCGGTTCAGGGGCAGATTCAGGATTACCTGATGTTCTCAGGCGATATTATCGCTGGCTCGACAGTAGACGCTTACCCTGAAATGGCCGGGCGGATTACTCAAATTTATGTGTCTGTCGGAAGCAGGGTTAACCGCGGCGCGAGTATCGCGTCTATCGATCCTTCCCGTCCCGGAATGACGTTTCTGCCGAGCATCGCGACCGCTCCGATAAGCGGGACAATTGTCGCGATGCCTGCGCAGGTGGGAATGACTGTAAGCCAGGCAGTGCCTCTGGTGCGTATTTCTGGCGGCGGAGGGCTTGAGATAAAACTTAACGTGGCAGAAAGATTTATCTCTAAAATGGCGATGAACCTCTCCTGCGAAGTTACGCTTGACGCGTGGCCCGGAGAAATTTTTTACGGCAGCATCAGCAATATCTCTCCTACTGTGGATGTCACATCACGTACGATGGAAGTGCGGGTGAACGTAAGGGACACAGAATCAAAGCTAAGGCAGGGAATGTTCGCTAAAGTGCGCGTAATAACAGAACGCAAGGATAATATTGTGAAAATTCCGGCTTCCGCGGTTATTAACCGGTTCGGGGAGCAGTATGTATATGTATTAGGTCTGGATTATAATGATCCGCAGATCACAGTAGTAAGAAAAAGAACAATCGTGCCCGGCATTCAGATTGACGGAGTGGTTGAAGTTCTGAATGGGCTTGATCCTGATGAGGAATTTGTTATTAGGGGACAGACGCTTCTGGATGAAGGTTCCAGAGTTAATGTTATTGAGCGCGTAACACCATTACTCGCGGCAAGCAGCGGCGCAGCAAGCAGCGGCGCAAACAGCGGCGCGGCGCGCTGATTAACCTGAACGGAGAAAACAATTATGAGTATGGTTAAAACAGTAGTATCGCGTCCTGTAACAATTTTTATTATATTCGCGCTCCTTATCGGGCTTGGGATATTCGCGCTGACAAATCTTCCTATCGATCTTTATCCTGAGATAAACCTTCCGATGCTGGCGATATACACTTCGTATTCAGGAGCAGGTCCCGAAGAAGTTGAAAGGTCTGTTACGCGCTTACTGGAGGCGACTCTTTCCAGCGTCTCCGGCATGGAGAATGTTACGTCAATGTCAAGCAAGGGGACAAGCCTTGTTATTATGGAATTCGGCTACGGGACGGATATCGCGGAAGCGGCAAACTCAATCCGCGATTCGCTTGACAGGATAAGAAATTATCTTCCTTCCGCTTCCCAGTCGCCGATTATTTTTAAGGCTGATCCGTCGATGCTGCCGATCATGACGCTGATGATAACATCAGACAGGCGGACATCCGAAGAGTTACGTGAAATCGCCGAAGACACGATTGTTCCGCGCATTGAACAAACGCCGGGTATCTCAACCGCGTCTGTCAGCGGTGGAAGAGAGAAGATAATCCGCGTTGAGATTCCGCAGAACCGGCTGGAGGCGTACGATTTAACAATTACGCAGATTCAGCAGATGCTCGCTGTGCAGAATATGCAGACCGCCGCCGGCACAATCACCGAAGACGGAATGTCGTACATTCTTACAACAATGGGCGAATATACATCAGTCGATGAAATAAAAAACACTGCGGTTACCTACAGGGGAGGAGGCTATACAGGCACTTCAGTTGAAATGCCGAGGCAGGTTTTTCTGCGCGATCTCGCGGATGTATATGAAGGCTACCGCGATGAAACCAGCATTGTTTATGTAAACGGCCAGGCGGCTGTTACTCTTTCCGTGCAAAAACAAAGCGGAAAAAACTCGGTTCAAACAGCTAATGATCTGCGCGCGAGGCTGAACAGAATTTCACGCGAGCTTCCCGCAGACATCGTTATAACCGAGCTTTATAACAGCACAGATATTGTAGAAAACTCGCTTAATCAGGTTACATCGACCGCGTTTTTCGGCGCTTTTCTCGCTGTTTTTACCCTCTTTTTATTCCTGCGATCCCTGAAGCCGACTTTGATCATCGGTCTCAGCATTCCGGTTTCTGTCATTGTCACAATGCTGCTCATGTATTTTTGGGGGCTTACTCTCAATCTGATGACAATGGCAGGGCTGGTTCTCGGCATCGGAATGTTGATTGATAATTCAATTGTAATTCTTGAGAATATTTATCAGTACCGGGAGAAAGGAGCGAAATTAAAAACCGCGGCGATACTCGGAACATCGGAAATGATAGTCGCGATAACAGCTTCTACCTTAACGACAATCTGCGTTTTCGCGCCGATGGTAATGTTTCAGGGGCTTCTTGAAATGGCGGGAGAACTGTTTACGGGGCTCGCGTTTACTGTTGTTATTTCACTCGCGATTTCGCTTTTTACGGCGATATTCCTTGTGCCTGTTTTGTGCAGCCATTTTCTTCCGATCGTTACGCGAAAACAAAAACCTCTGAGAGGAGCGCTGGCGGTTATTGACAGGATTTTCGCGAGATTTTTTTCATGGCTTGATGATTCATATAAAAACGCTGTTACAAAGGTTTTAAATCTTAAATTTATAGTTATATTTGTTTTAGTTATTCTGCTAGCGATAAGCGGTTTTATGATCCCTGTAATCGGCTGGGAATTAATGCCTCAGCAGGAGAGCGATAATGTCAACATTACGGCAACGCTTCCTATGGGAACATCGCTCGCGGAAACCGAAGCGGTTTTAAGGCAGCTTCAAATAATCGCGGAACGCGAAATACAAGGATATAAAGACATAACAATTCAATCAGGCGGCGGCAATATTATGAATCTTGGCGCCGGCAGCACAAACTCCGGCTCATTGCGCATAACACTGCCAGAATACTCGCAGCGTATTGAAACTGCGAATGAAATGCAGAATATTCTGGAACCGTTCCTTAAACAGATACCCGGCGTTGAATTCTCATTCGGCGGCGGCCTCAGCCTTGATATGCTTGGCGGAAGCAACATAGAAGTGAAATTACGGACTGATGATCTTGTAAAGGGTAAAGCGCTGGCGGAGCGGATTGCCTCGCTGTTCAGCGAGAGGCTCTCGCGTTATATTATAGAGCCTACGGTCGATTTACAGGACGGGCTTCCGCAGTATGAAATTATTATTGACCGTGAAAAAATGTACGCGCTCGGGCTTAACACATATACTGTCGGTAATGAGATACGCGCCGCGGTAGACGGAGTTACCGCGACAAGGTATAAGACAGGCGGCAAGGATTACGATGTTATCCTGATGTTAGCTGAAGCGGATCGCAGCACTCTGCCAGCTCTCGATCATATTTTTGTAAACAGCCAGCTCGCGGGAAGGGTTCCGCTTTCCAGTTTTGTGCAGTATCAGCAGGGTGTAGGTCCGATGACAATCAACCGCGAAAATCAAAGCCGCGTTGTAAGTGTGTCAGCAAGCGTAAGAAGCGGAGTAAGCACAAATCACCTTCAGACACTTGTTGAGAACCTTATAAGGGCGGAGATACTTATAGACGACGATGTGATAATCGAATACGGCGGCGCCAACGCGCAGATGGAAAGAATATTCGGAAGGTTTATTTTGATCATCATAGTCGCGATTGTTCTTGTATTCGGAATCATGGCGAGCCTTTTTGAGTCATTCCGTTCTCCGTTTATTATCATCCTGACAATTCCGTTATCTGTAATCGGCATTGTCGCGGTGTATCTTATCACGGGCACAATCTTTAATATGCTCACCGCTGTCGGGCTTCTGGTGCTAATCGGCATTATTACAAATAACGGAATTATTCTGGTTGATTATACAAACCTGCTGAGAAAGCGCGGTTACGCGCTAAATGAAGCGATCATCGAAGCCGCGCGAAGCCGCCTGCGCCCGATATTGATGACAACTGTTACAACAGTTTTAGGCCTTGTGCCGATGGCGTTCTTCCCCGGTGAAGGCGCGGAGCTGGTCGCTCCGATAGGACTTACAGTTCTTGGCGGCCTTTCATTCGGCACTTTGATGACATTGTTCCTGATGCCGGTTATGTACGCAATCATCAACAAGAACTCGGACAAGAGAGCCGCGAAAGCGCAGGAAAACCGCGAGAGAATCGCGGCAGGTGAAGGACGCGTTAAAAGGATTGACGCGCCTGTAAAGGAGGGAGCATGATCCGGGTTGAAATAATCGCTAACCGTTCTGTCGAGGAAAATATTTTTGACGCTTTTTCCAAAGAGCAGGTCGGCAAATATTACACGAAAATTCCTAATGTTTGGGGAATAGGCGCCTGCGGCCCCCGCATGGGAGACGCAGTCTGGCCTGAAGAAAATTTTTCGCTTGTTATCTGGTGTGAAGAAGACGAGGCGCATGGCATAAAACGCGCGATCGTATCGGTAAAAGAAAAATTCCCCGGAGAAGGAATAAAAATATTCGGAATTTAATTTGTGTCAGCCTGCAAAGCAGGTTAGTATCCGCTAACTGGTTAGTATCTGTCCAAATGCTGGCGCGGGGCTGCTAGTTAATTTCGCTGTCCATTTTGGTTTGTATATTCTGCTGAATGTACTTGCGTATTTTTACGCGGGTCTCGGGATCGGTGCGCTGAGCAAATAACATGACATACATTTTCTCGGCGTTACTTCCCCGCGAGCCGAGTACTATCGCGTCCGCTTTAAGAAGCGTGGACTGCAGCCTGATTTGAATATTACTGCAAAGGGAGTTTTTTTTAAGATCGGGGTCTTGTTCCAGAATGCAGGAGAAACCGACAACACTGATGTCGTTAATGCTGCCTTTAATGTATCCGTCGTTATGCGGAAGATTAATTGTGGCTTTTACATCACGTTCCGCGA
>JGI24695J34938_10002358_pt1 | contig 14533 bp, 13 predicted proteins | sample TergutCo191P3_FD_34938 | JGI IMG/M metagenome (IMG submission 34938) | reverse complement strand
GCATCACGCCTGAGACAGTCAAAAAAGCAATCGCGGAAATTTTAACCCGCCACATTGAAGAAGCGGATAACGCTGCGGGATCAACTATCGAAGTCCTTAAAAAGTCCTTCAATGCGTTAATCCCCGCACAGCGCAAACAGCTGATCAAAGCCCTTGAAAACGAGATGCTGGAACACGCCAAAAAACTCGAATTTGAGCAGGCAGCGGCGATTCGGGACGAGATTGCGAGGATTAGGGAAGGGGTGATTTAAGAAGCGCTTGCAAAATTTTGCGCTTGGCGCCGCCTGTTTACCGCACTTGAACTTTATTGCATTTCATAATAAAGTTTTAATTATGAATATGGAATTATTTGGTTTTAAATGGAGAGTATCTGATGTAAAAAAATCGGGAAAACTCTATTACAATATTTTGATTAATGATCAAATAGGTAAAGTTTTTTTTACACATAATTATTTGCAGACAATAACATCTAATAATGAATGGGAAAAAAAAGATTACTATAAATTACTTTCGCTTATTAATGAAAAACATTTACAAGGAAAGCCATACTTGATATATAAAAATGATGACCGCGATATTGTTAAAGCATGTATGTTTAATACTGATAAGATCACGCCTGTTGAAAATATAAAGATATTACATGATTTTCCAAAAAATATCATAGAAATACAAAACCGTTCCTTGTTTATGCTGCACGCGCGTAATTCTAAATATGGCGAGGATATTAATATTGAACAGGGAGCGCAGCTATGCGCTTTTTTTGCTGAGAGCTTCAATGACTGGTATTTTAAAGTTAGGGCAATGAAAAAAAAAGAGTGGATAACTTATAACTGTTTAGGAAGCACTACTCTTATTATTGAAAAAGAATTCAAAGAAACATTATTTACTATAACTGAAGAAGGCTGGCTGCAAATTGAAAATTTAATTAAGAGAAACAATTCTAAACAGGTTTTTATAGCTATGTCATTTAATAATAAAATGAATGACGCTGCTGACGCAATTAAGGAAGCCATTGAGAACTGCGGACTGAAAGCGCTTAGGATGGACAGCAAGGAACATAACAATGAAATATCCGGAGAAATTTTATTAGAAATAAAAAACAGCCGAATTGTAATTGCCGATATAACCGAACAAAGAAACGGAGTATATTTTGAAGCCGGGTTTGCTTTAGGACATAATAAAAGCGTTATATGGACATGTAAAGAAAGTGATAAAGAAAATATTCATTTTGATACAAGGCAATATAATCATATTATATGGAAAAACGAATATGCGCTTCGTAAAAAACTTGAAGATAGAATTAAGGCAACACTTATAATAGAGGGTATATAGTTCACCAAATTACGAAATTTGGTTTCTGTCACCGTTTGCTATTTCAAGTTGTTTTTTTTATCAAAACATTCATATATTTTGAAAATTCAGTATCGTAAAGATTTTTATTATCTTCCCATACCTCTATCGCTAATTTTGTTTCAAATATTTTTTTTATATATTCTTCCCAAACTTTCTTTTGTTTTTCAGCAGAAAACGCACTTTTTGATAGAAATTGAACATGTAAATTTTCATACATATTAAAATGCAGATAAATAAATCCTGTCATTTTATTTTTAAATGTAACATCGGTTCTCATTTCTTCTACTTTTTCATTATCGTAAATATAAATTAATTCCGGATTATTAATAATTAATTCCTGCGGCAACATGATCGCGTAACACGCGACCAACAAATAACACTTTAATCCGCCGGCTCATTCCCGCTTCATGCCGGTACTGCGCTCCCTTTCAGGTCGCTCCGGTACTGGCATTCCGACGGAATGAGCCGCCCGAACCTTCGGTTCGAACTCAGGGACGGACAACACGGAAGCCGAAATTGTCGCCCCCGTAGTAGGGGGGGGCGCTGATGCCGCTCCGAACCGCAGAACGCAGGTACAGCGCATAGTAGCTCCAACTGCCGCCGCGATGCACGCGGCGGCTACCGGAAGCCGCTCCCCTTGGATCGGTCTGCGCCACGCTCGTATAACTTCCATACCAGTCCCAACACCATTCAGAAACATTTCCGTGCATATCGTGTAAGCCATAAGCATTTGCGGGTTTTTTTCCTACTTCATGTGTCTTGTCTCCGCTGTTAGAGCTATACCATCCTGTGTTATCGCTTATCGTATTTCCTGTATTGTACGCTGTCGTTGTCCCTGCCCTGCACGCGTATTCCCATTCCGCTTCTGTCGGTAAACGGTATCCGTTAGCATCCCAATTAACCGTCACTGCGTTCCATGTCGCATTATTGCTTGTCGGTACATTTCCCCAATCGCTCGGATTTGTGCTGCCGTATATCCGATACGCCGGTGTCAGACCTTCTCGTATACTCAGTCTGTTGCAAAACACTATCGCATCATACCAGCTTACAGACTCTACAGGACGTCTGCTTTGTATTTCTCCTGCCGCAGGTTCGCCACCAGTTCTTTCGAAAAAACTTGGATTTACTCCCATTACCACCTGATATTGTTCCTGCGTTACCTCATACTTACCCATGTAAAAACTTTTGCTTATCGTTACCTGATGCTGGATTTCATCACTACGATTTGCCTCGCTTGCCGGGCTGCCCATTGTGAATGTGCCAAAATTTATCAGCACCATTTCTAAGGGGGGTGGCGGCATAGTTGTCGCATTAACAGCATTTGACTGCTCGCCTGTTACGCTGCTGTTATAAGCAGCTACTTTGTAATAATATGTTGTACTTGGTATCAATCCGCTGGTATTTGCATAAGATGTTATTGTCGATGTTCCTACTTCTGAGAAAGTACCATTAGCGTTCGTGCTGCGATATATTCTATATCCGATAGCGCCTGTCACAGAACTCCAGCTAACAAGGATACTGATAGAAGATGTTGCTGTTGCGTATACTCCGGCAGGGCGGTCAGGTACAACAACCACGCTACTTGATTGCGGCCCCGTCCTGCTGCTGTCATAAGCGGCAACTCTGTAATAATATGTTGTACTTGCATTAACCTCAGTATCAATAAATGAAGTGGTTGCTGATATTCCTACCTCTGTGAAAGTACCTGCTGCGCTTGTATTGCGGTATATTCTGTACCCTATTGCGCCTGGTACAGAATTCCAGTTAACAGTGATGCTGTTTGCGGATGTTGCTCTAGCTGTAACACCGGCAGGAGCGTTTAGCTCAGTAGTCTCGCTAACAGCGTTTGACTGTTCACCGGTTCCGCTATTATTATATGCTGCAACTCTGTAATAATATATTGTATTTCCAACCAGCTCTGTAATCGTATATGAAGTTGTTGTTGATGTTCCTATTTCTGTAAAAGTACCGTTGGCGCTTGTGCTGTGGTATATTCTGTATCCTGTTGCGCCTGTTACAGAAGTCCAGCTAATAGTTATACTGCTTGAGGATGTTACCGTTGCTGTTACTCCGCCAGGGATACCAGGTACAGATCTTGTATTTAAAACACTTGATAGGGGACTTGTTCCGCCATTGTAATAAGCGGCCACTTTGTAATAGTATGTTGTGCCTTCTGTCAGCCCTGTATCTTTAAATGAGTTAGTTATCGATGTTCCTATCTCAGAAACTGTAGCGCTTGTGCCGCGATATATTCTGTATCCGATAGCGCCTGTCACAGAACTCCAGCTTATGGTAATACTGCTTGTAGTTGCCGCTGTTGTTGTTAAGCCGGCAGGAGCTCCCGTCCATGTGTCAGTAGTCCCATTTGGCCGGGAATATATTCCAACGCCTTCGGCAAAATATTTTGTACGCAAATCACCTGGGAACGGGCTTGTTGATGAAAAATTAGCTGAGGTTATTGTGCCCATGAATGTTACCATTGTAAGCCTTGTACAGCCCTTAAAGGCGTTAGCGTCTATGTTTGTCACTCTGTTAGGAATAATGATTCTTGTTAATCCGCTGCAGTCAGCGAACGCGCTAATGCCTATGTTTGTAATACTATCCGGAATAATAATGTTTGTAATATCCGGACTGGAAGAAAAAGCATTGTTTGCTATAGCGGTCACAGGAAGCCCATTGTAGACATCTGGTATTACTATTGTCCCTGAGGCGGATGCAGTGCCCAGAGAAACAGAATATTCGGTACCCCCTTTTATTAATACATAAGCCAACCCTTCTGTCGGTGTAGCATTAATAACGAAAGTTGTCGGAGAGCTTGACACACTTCCTGAATTGTCGGCGCGGTTCACAGTTACAGTAATAACATAACCAAGATCCGCGGTTTGCACAGTATAAGTATCGCTGTTCGTGCCAATATTTATGCTGTCGCGCTTCCATTGATATGAAATTGTTCCGCTTCCTTCAAGAGATGCGGTGATTGCTGTCAATGTCTGCCCAACATAGGCATTTCCGCTTATGATTACCGTTCCGGTAAGAACGGAAGGACCTACAGCGGTTATTGTAGTTGTCGGATCACTCGTTACACTGCCGCTATAACCGGAGCGGGTCACTGTTAATCTAATAACTGAGCCCGCATCGGCAGTCTGCACTGTATACGTGCCTTTGTTCTCACCGACATTTGTTGTTCCGCATTTCCACTGATAAGAAATTGTCCCGCTGCCGCCAAGAGTATTAGTATTTGCAGTCAGTATTTGACCAACCCAGGTGTTTCCAAAAATGCTCACAGTTCCGGTAAGAGATGGCTCTTCCTTCGCCTCCTTACAAGCAACCGTAAAACCGCCAATAACCGCCCAAAAAACGATAATCCAGACCAGTTTACATGTATTTTTCATTCCGGTTGACTTATTCATCAGCATAGTTTTACCTCCATTTTTACTATTCCTTGCTTTGGTATCATTATTTTTATAAATAACTTTACGTTATAATATTCCCATATTATATACCGTTTTGTTACTTGCTTCAATACCTTTATGTCTAATAAATTTAAAAAATATAACGCAGAGTTAAACTATGATAAGACTTAGGGCAATTCTTGCCGAAAATATAAAGGAATATCGCAAAGAAATGGGGTTTTCCCAATTAAAACTGGCAAATATGATAGATTCCGCTCCAAATTATATTGCAATGATTGAAGCGGAAAAAAGGTTTCCAACAGATACCATGCTTGAAAAAATAGCTGTTGCTTTAAATAGAGAGCCCTGCGAACTCTTTGTAATTAAACCAATGCAAAAAGAATGGCAGAAAACAATATTGGCGGAATTGGGAGACATTATATCTCAAAAATTAAATGAATCTCAGTGAAAAGCAGAAATGCAAGAATTTAACCACACTGAAAAAGCCCTTGCTGACAAGAAGCCCTCTTGTACATTGCCTTTGCACATAAAACAGATCATGTTTTTCTCCTCTGCTTATAATCTTCTGTCCATTGATCAGAATTGGGAAAATAAGCAGTAATACATCTCCAGCCCCGCGCCCTGACGGAACAAAGCGCGTTTTACCCCGTCAGCTATTTGCATTTTTTCCGAATTTATACCATACTTTAAGAAATGGCAGAAAATGAACTAAACAACTATATTGCTACGCTTGAACAAGTCCTATTTGCTAAGCAAGAACAGTTGGAAAAGACTGAAATGGCAAAACTCAAGGACGAACTTAGGACATATCACGCCTCATTCGCGTCGTTGTACAATATTTACCTCAAAAAGAAGCTAATTGACGAAGATCCGTACAAGCAGGAAGCAAAAATCACCGAGATTGAGGTGCCGGATTCCAGCGTTTTTCAGGAGGCAAAGCGGATTGAGGCGCTTACTATCCGGCTTGCCAACTATGACAATCAGCTTGACTTTTTGGTCAATTTTTACCAATTAGGCGTGGATTACCTGAATCTTGACCGTATTAAGCGGATTGTCGGGCTTATCAGGTATATTGACTGGGCGAATTTTTCGGCGGACGCTCAGAGTATAATGACAAAATCGGTCGCGATACTGACTAATCAGTCAAAAGCCGGCGTAGACCCCCTTACCCTCAGTATTATCGGAGAAAGCTGCAGCAGATTGTCAAAAACGACACACTCATCAATGAAAATTGTAAAGGAGCTTAGCACATTTTACAGGGAAAAATACAAGCTAAGCATACGTCAGAATATAACCAAAGATATGTCCGCGGGCGAGGCAACGCCGGAAAATATCAGGAAGAAAATGCCTTCCGCGTTGCCGGGGCAGCCTTTCTACAAAGAATTAGTAGAAGAATTAATCAGAGAGGATTATACCGACAGCGGTCAGGATTTAAAAGATTCGATACTCAATATGCTTAAGGTTAAAGAAGAAAAACCAAAGACCGCAAAACCCACTGTCAATTTAAAAAATATCCTTCTTGACGGGATTCAGGTTATCGGCAGCTCGGCAAATCAGCTTACGGAAATTATCGGAAAATTTGACGAAAACCACGCAATAATGGAAAACCGGAAAAAAGGCTTCTTTCATAAAATAAAGGAGCTTATCAGGCAAATTACAAACGCGGAACCGGAAGAAGTTATCTACCAAATTGAGTGCATGGATCCCACAAAGGGAATTCCTATAAAAGAAAAGATAAGTTTTCATCAGTTTAGGGCGGACTTGGATAAAAAAATCAGAATTTTAAGCAGTTTTGTAAAAGGATCGGCATACAATAAAATTGCCGCCATGTCGGAAGATCAGATAATCTCCTATCTGGAGAAATATATCAATGAGGTGCAGGCTCTTCACAGAACTTTGGGGGCAATGGACGATTATTTCAAAGCAAATGTTGATCCGGCGGACAGAGACAAAGTTAAAGGCATAAAGCCGGATCTGACAGCGTTAAAAAATTCCTTTGTAAGGGCCAACCAGTTACGCCACGAATTCAGCGCACAAAAAGAGGAAGAAGAGCAGATGAAACGCCTGGGCGTCGCGAATTTCTCGCCGTCGCCGCCAATATCGTCATCTGACGCGCCGTCGCCGCCGCAAGCGTAAAGATTTAAGCAAATTTGCCCTAAAAAAAGCCGATAATAGAATAAACAGGTTAATAAATTGTCAACTATTATAAAACCGCTCCTTGCATTGGTTATTTCTATAATCCTCTTTGCCGGATTTGCGTGGCTGGCGGATACCGAACTGTTGGAATATGTCCAAACGCGTTTATACAACCCTTCAATTTTAAACCAATACGAAAAAGAAAATACCGCAGATGCCGTTATTGCGGAAAACCACATTTATGATTTGCAAAAACGATTTGCCGCGGCTCTGACAGACGCTTCCGTACGCAGCAGCTTTTTATACAACCAAAGCGCGGATGATATTTTTGAGCGATCAAGGATTTTCGGCATACTGCTGGAAACAACTTCAGGGCTTCAATCCGTTCAATTTATTGACAGCAACGGAACAAGGATACATTATTCAACATTACCGCGCGACATTATCAGCCAAAACATTAACTCAACCTCATACAGAAATTACAATGAAGATCCTCTTGCTTTGCCCTATGATACAGTAAGCGTTTCCTCAGGCGGCGACGGAAAATTCACGATGGATGAGCAAACAGAAAGGCTGATCTTTTCGTTTCCTTTTTTTGATTCGATCGATGTTTACCGGGGAACCGCTCTTTTTTCGGTTTCAATCAGGGCATTGGCGAACAGGCTTGCCGAAGAAGGCCGCTTAAAATTTAACGAAGATGTTACGCTTATCAAAGAACCTGCAGGGCTTCTTTTAGGAAGCCCCGTTTCTTCCAAAACCGAAATCATAGAAAAAGTTTCGGCAATCTGGAATAAAGGGATACTTGACCGCGTAGTCATTGATGCCGAAGAATCCGGCGTCAAATTTTCGCTCATTTCTTTAAAAACACAAAACGGCTTATTTTTCGGCCGCCTGATAAACGATTATCTGTTTTCCATTCCGGAATCCATGAAGCTCATTTTAAAACTTTCGATTTTTTTGACAGCCTTCCTGCTGCTGTATTTCATTTTTAACCTGAAGCCCAACGCGGTAATACTCGTTCAAAACCGGATAAAACGGCTGCGGGACAGCCTGTTTGAACACCTCTACGTGAACAAAACCGCTCAGGAAAGATCAAAATGGATACTCGAACTGGAACAGCGCCGCGATGAAATCCGTTCAGAATTAAAACGCAGCCTAAAACTAAAACCCAGCCTTGAAAAAACCATTGACGGCATAATCAACAAATCATGGGACGAATTAATGTTCGTCCTGAAATCCGGCACAGTTCAATACATCCCTGTTGACGCGCAGCCGCATATCGCAGCCCCAAAAGCCGAGGCACTTGAAGACGCCGAAGAGCTTGAAGAAGTCGAGGCGCTTGAAGACGCCGAAGAGCTCGAGGAAGTCGAATCGCTAGAAGACGCCGAAGAACTTGAGGAAGTCGAATCGCTAGAAGACGCCGAAGAGCTTGAGGAAATCGAATCGCTAGAAGATGCCGAAGAGCTTGAAGAAGTCGAGGCGCTTGAAGATGCCGAAGAACTTGAAGAAATTGAATCGCTTGAAGATGCCGAAGAACTCGAAGAAGTCGAAGCGCTTGAAGACGCCGAAGAGCTTGAGGAAGTTGAATCGCTAGAAGACGCCGAAGAGCTTGAAGAAGTCGAATCGCTAGAAGACGCCGAAGAGCTTGAGGAAGAAACAGGGCAGGACACTATTCCGTGGCAGGGCTTCAAAGTAATTGACGACGATGAAGACCTCTTTGAAGAAGACGAAGAAGACGAAGAAACCCAAAAAATAATTGATGGCATCAATGTTCAGTCCATAGATACAGAATGGGAAGATATCGGCGAATTTGAAGATATATTAAAAAAGGCAATATCTGACGAAACCGGCGGAAAAACGAAGCAAGGAAGCTTTGCAAAGCAAAGCAGCTTTGAGAGGCAAGGCAGCCTTCTTAAAAAAGCCGAGAAGCTGGCTGCAAAAAAGAAAGGACTCCTTGCGCGGGCGGAAGCCAAAGAAAAGAAACAAAAGAAAAGGGGCGGTCTTCTCGCTCTGGTGGAAGCCAAAGAGAAAAAACCAAAAAAAAGAGGGCTCCTTGCGCTTGCGGAAAGCAAAGAAAGAAAGCCAAAGAAAAAAGGGCTTCTCGCGCTGGCAAGCAGTTATGAGCGTGAAGAAACTATTGAAGCAGAAGATGAACAGGATTTATTTAAAGATATTGATATTGTTTCGCCTTTCTCGTCTATGTTCTCATCATTGGAGAAAGGGGAGAACGCAAACTAAAAAACCTGATTAGTTTTAAGTTACCGCATCAGCGCGCGCGGGTTAACCGTAACTCCGTTTTTATAAACCGTAAAGTGCAGGTGCGGTCCTGTGCTCTGACCGGTGCTGCCGACATCTCCGACGCGTTCGCCTTGCACAACGTATGCGCCTGTTCTTGTGCGGATTGCGTTTAAGTGTCCGTAAAGGGTACGGTAACCTGAGTGGTGGTTAATGACAACGTAATTTCCATAAACATTATTGTACCCAACAGCGGTGACACGCCCTGCCATTGCGGCTCTGACCGGCGCGCCTCTTACGCCGCGAATATCGATGCCGTTGTGGAATTGGCGGCGACTGGAGTTAAACGGGTCGCGTCTGTAGCCATAATATGAAGTGATAGCGCCGTATATCGGCCAGATAAACAGATCGCCGTTAATCTCCTGAAGCCTTGACCAGTCAAGCCGCGCTCCGGGAATAAAAAGGTCTGTTCCGGTCACCACTCTTTCGGAAAAAAGCTCGTTTACCAGTTGAATTTCGTTTTTATCGGCTTTGTATCTTTCCGCAATGCCGGACAGGGTTTCATTAGCTCTTACAGTGTGAAAAACACCGTCCTGATTGGGGATTTTTAACACCCTTCCCACCTGAAGACTGCGGGAATTAGACACCTTATTTATTGATATGATTGAATCCTGATTCAACCCGTAATTGATTGCAAGAGTGCTGATATTATCGCCGCTTTGCATAATGTGGGAATTGTAAAGCAGCGTGCGGGGTTTTGAGAACACTTCCGGCTCCACTGATTCTGCGGTATTATCGGCATTATACTGAACAATTTCCTCGGAGGTTGAACTATTTTCGGCTTCTGTCTGCGAAAAATAGTTTTCAAACAGAATTCCGCCGCCAATACCGTGTTCTTCCGTATTGGCATGAACCTGCGGCAGGGTAAATTGAATCGGAGTAAGTACAAAAACAAGGGCGAGAACCGCGCTCAGTCTGAAGATGTTTCTGCTTGTCTGGCCGCTGTTAGCGTTCAGGACATTTTCATTCAATGCCATACTATTATTTTACCTTTTTTGCCGTTTTGATTCAAGTATTAAGCCGCTCGGAGCCTTTATACCTCTATAATATAACGCTAAAAACAATAAAAAACAGACAAGTTACTAAGAATCCGCGTCACTTTCCAGCATTTTCAACAAATCCCGTATCTCCGCTGCCTGTTCAAACTCCTCCTCGGCGACAGCCTGCTCAAGCTGTTCACGAAGGGATCTGTATTTATCATCGGAATTTTCTTCCATTTCTGTTATAAAAATCGATAAAGGAACGCCTGTTTGTTCAATAATTGAAGAAGCCATATAGATAGGGCATTTCCTGCGCGCAGCGACGGCAAAGGCGTCAGAAGGCCGGCTGTCAAGGATTAGGGGCTTTTCGCCCGAATACTCGCCGCCTGTGATAACAAGCCGGGCATGAAAAACGTCATCTTTTATCTCATGCACCTCAACTCTTTTAACGGTGAGGTTTACATGGGCAAGCATATTGAGGAAAAGGTCGTGAGTATGCGGACGGGACATGCTTGCCCCCTCTTTGCCAATCAATATGGACTGCATTTCCAGAGTACCTATGAAAATCGGCACTGCAACATCCATGTTTTTTGGCTTAAGCAGGACTGCATTCCCGTGGCTTGTCTTGAGAATTGACCAGATTTCGCTGATGTGCATTTCTTTCACAAAAAACCTCAATTTTCCCGCGTAAATGCGCCGAAAAAATTGTCCAGTAACGCGAAAGCTTTTTCGTTTTTGGAATAGGCTGAAAATTCTTTAGAGTAAATAATCTCTTTTGATTCATTTATCAGCGACTTGCCTTTTTCTTCCGCTTCTTCAAACACGCCTGTAGGAGTTAATGTATCGATTAATTCTTCAACTTCCGGCGAGGAAGCGCCTTCTATCTTTGCCGCGTGAAAAAAGTAAAAAATCCGTTCTCGTTTTTCCGGGTACTTATTTAAGAACAAAAGAATCGGGAGGCTTTTTTTGCCTTCTACTATGTCATCTCCGCGCTCTTTTCCGTACACGCCGGTTGTAAGATTTTTTACATCATCAAGAATTTGAAAACCAACTCCCATTTTTTCCGCGGCAGAGCCGATAACTTTTATCAGCTCAGAATGATCGCCTGCGGCGGCAGCTTCGCCGCAAAAAGCGGCATGAACGCCTAATCCCGTTGACAGACGGGCAAGACTTCCGGTTTTTAAGGAACACATCAGGAAATATTCATCGACCGTCGGAACAATGGAAATATCACGATGCCACCCAATATCCATCGACTGTCCCAGATGCAGTCTTCTAAGCGTATCCATCCAAAGTTTATAAATAAATTCCTTGTCTTTTAAAGCGCACACATCAATACACGCCGCCGCGAGGAAATAGCAAAAAGAGCCAGAGTTTATCGCGGAATCAATTCCGAAGATTCTATGGATTGCCGGTTTATTTCTGCGTTCATCGGATTCATCCTCGATGTCATCGTGAATCAAACTTGCGTTATGTGCAAATTCAACGGCCGGCGCAAGAGGAATTGCCGCGTCGCCGCCGCCTAAAGTTTCGCAGACAAGCGACATTAGAAGAGGACGCCATCGTTTACCGCCCCGGAAAATCAGTTCCCTGACAGGCGCAAGCAGAGCAATCAACGATTCCGCGCTGATGCTTTTTCCGATTTCGCCGAAAACTCTTTCCGCCCATGCCGCGTCAGGCTCCAAAGGCAGCCAACGTTCCAGCTCCGCTTCTATTTTTTGTTTTATTGGGTTGTACTCTTGATCCATAAGATATTATACTAATAAAAATGGCAGATTACAAGAAACCGGATCACTGGCAGCAAAAAGCCCGAAAAGAAGGCTACCCCGCCCGCTCTGTCTATAAATTAAAAGAGATTGACGAGAAATTCAATTTGATACCCTCAGGCAGCCGCCAAGCAAATTTCAAGGTACTGGATATCGGCGCCGCCCCGGGAAGCTGGAGCCTCTACGTCCTGCGAAAACTAGCCGGAAACGGAGGAAGTGGCGGTTTCTTGGCCGCCGCCGATCTCTCCCCTCTTTCCCGCGAATTTGACACCCACGAAAAAAACCGCGGCTTGTTTGACGGCGGCAGCTTCTTTTTTACGCAAGGCGACATAACCGCCCCCGGCACGCGGGAAACCCTCTTATCAAAGGGTCCGTACAACCTGATAATCAGCGATGTTGCTCCAAGCACAACAGGCAGCCGCATGGTGGATACAGCCCGTTCCCTGGAACTTGCCGAAACAGTCCTGGAATACGCCCAAACCGCTCTCGCCTCAGGCGGCAATCTTGTCGTCAAAATCTTTCAAGGCAGCGGCACAGACCTGCTCCTAAAGCGCATAAAGACGTTATTTAAGACCGCAAAGAGCTTCAAGCCGGAAGCATGCCGCGGGGAGTCGATGGAAACATACTTTATCGGCAGTAATTTTCAAAATTAATACGGAAAAGCCGGACAAGAAAATCGGCATGGGAGCAGTCTTGTGTCTTATTTGGGAGATATAAATCACTCTACGCAGCGTCTATTTCCTTTAATTTATAAAATATCTTTTTTAAAATAACCGGAGTTATTTTTATTTTTCCCTGATATACCCATTTTAATAATTTATCTTTATATATTTTTAACGCAAGTATGACATATATTTTTAAGCTATCTTTCATTCTAATAAATGTAACATCCAGTTTACTGTTTTTTGTTATTTCCTGTTCATAAGAATACAAAATATTATAATCATTTTTATCATCCGATTCGTTTTCATTATTTTTTTCATTAAAATCTTTTTCCATTATTTCTTTTTTTAAATCGTAAGGAAATGAATTATTATATAATGTTAAAAGATTAATAACCCTCTCCAAAGCTTTTATTTCCTGTAATTCATAACTGTTTTTTATAGGATTTTTTTCACTCTTTTTAAGAAGATAATTTTTTCTATCATTGATGATTTTTAGAGTTTCATTATTCGGCAATTCCATACCATCACCACTAAATGTTTTTTAATAGGTTAAAATTTACCTATCGTTATGAGCAAATGTTCCGATTATGCCCATATACTTTTTAATAATAGCGCAATTATGCTTATTAAATCAAGTTAAAAAGTCCAAATTTGACCTATTTTTAACCTAAAATAATATATGGATTTCTGGGCAAGGTTAAAGAAAGAAATTAAATCAAAAAATACAACTCAAGAATGGATTGCTTGTCAAATCGGCGTTCCTTTTGGTACTTTCAGAAAGTGGATGACACGTAAAACTTATCCCAACCTGAAAGAAGGGGTAGAAATAGCCAAATTACTCGGAATATCGCCGGAATACCTGCTTACGGGAACAGAACCGGAAGGTTTAGATTCATCTGAGCGTAAATTGATCAGCTTATACAGAACACTCAGCTCTGCAGACAAAGAAAATGTCCTGCTGGCAGTCAATGCATGGGCGGGGAAAAGCGAATTACGGTAAATAATTGCTCCCCTGTTCAAAAAGCAATTTTCTGTTATAATACCCTCATGGAAACTCAATGCACTTTAGCCGTAAGAACCTACGAATGTGACAGCTATAATCATGTAAACAACGCAAACTATTTACACTATCTGGAATATGCCCGCTACGAATTCTTAAAAGACATCGGATTTGATTATGACAAAGCGTTCAAATCCGGTTATGGAACATATATTTCCCGGATAGAAATTGATTACAAAAAACCGGCTTTTACCGATGACATTCTGGAAATTAAATCAAAACCGATCAAAAAGGGAGCCGTCAGCGGAACCCTCTCTCAGGAAATCCGGCGCGGAGAAGACCTGATAATCGCCGCAAAGGTAACATGGGTATTTGTCGATTCAAAAGGAATGCCGGTAAAAATCCCGCCTGAGTATAATGTGCCTGGTTTAATGCCGGATTAATATACTTTTCGCAGGAATGATTTACACCACGCTTGTCTTTAATTGCCGGTTCCTCTCAAATCGGTTAAGCGCAAGCTCAATCAAACGGGTTATTAACTCCGTGTAGCCAATACCGCTTGCCTCCCACATTTTGGGGTACATGCTGATCTTGGTAAAGCCTGGCATTGTGTTTATCTCGTTGACAATTATTTCGCCGCCTTGACCCGGTATTGCTTTCAGGAAAAAATCTACCCGCGAGAGCCCCTCGCAGCAGAGTACTTGAAACACTTTAACAGCGGTCTCCTGAATTCGTTTAATTGTCTCTTCATCAAGGTTTGCGGGTATCAGAAGGGACGCGCCCTTATCATCAATATATTTGGCGTTATAAGAGTAAAAATCATGGGCGGGGATAATCTCGCCAGGTAAGGACGCAATCGGCGTTTCATTTCCAAGAACAGCGCACTCAATCTCCCTGCCGGGAATGAATTCCTCGATGATGACTT
>JGI24695J34938_10002353_pt1 | contig 14554 bp, 16 predicted proteins | sample TergutCo191P3_FD_34938 | JGI IMG/M metagenome (IMG submission 34938) | reverse complement strand
GTTTTTTAAGTGTATAACATTCTTTATGAGGTACGGATCATTCGATGTGCCTGATCCTCCGCCGAATCCCGTTGTGAATACTCCTAATGCTTTAGCGGCATTCAGTGTTCCGCCGCTGACAGAAAAATAGTATAGGTCAGAACCTAAAGGAACTTTATCAACACTGTTATTAATGAGCGCCTTGATTGTTGAAGGCGACATACTGGGATTTTTTGCCATTATTAGCGCCGCAACTCCTGTTACAAAAGGTGCCGCCATGGAAGTGCCGCTCTCCCAATGATAGCCAGGAGAAACATGGGTACTAGTATTATGAGAGCCGTCATTGCATTTCCATAGAGGATAGGTACTAAGAATAGCTGTACCGGGGGCAAAAAGGTCTACTGTTGTATGACCATAATTTGAACCTACACGGTTAGGATAGGGGTGTTTTTCATTCTCCCAACCCAGATCAGGAACGACCCCTCTTCGTATCACATACGGTGTAGTTTCAGTCCAAAGGGTATAAGCGCCTACTGAAATAACGTTAGAGAGTTCTTTAGTCCAATAGGCAGGGAAACTATGTGTATCAACAGCTAAAATTGGATTATATGGGGATTCCATAGTATACCCTTCATTACCGGCAGCGGCAATTAAAAGCCCAGGGTATACTTGGATAGAAGCTTTTATATCATCTATGTCCAATAATAAATTTTTGTCTCTTTTCACCGCCGCGCTTATATTTAGAATATGAATATATTTAGCTGTAGCATAATCAATAGCATTGCTAACACTAGAAAAATGTATCTCGTTTTTAGTGACACATATCCGTAATGAAACCAGTTCTATGTTTAAATTAACACTGGTAACATCGGCTACTATCCCTGCAACATGAGTACCATGACCCAAGGGGTCTTGCAGCATATCAATAGATATGACTCCATTTAAAGAGTAATCTGAAAAATCGCGGTTTAAACCACTGTAAAAATCATCATCAATACGGTTGGATAAAAACGGATGTTCCACATCAATGCCGCTATCCATAATCCCAACCCTAATTTTATTTGAACCGGAATAATTAGCCCAGGCTTGCGGCATGGAAATACTGCTATATATTTCTGTCTTAGTGCCATAATTAGTTATATTACTGTACGGATCCGAGCAGAGTTCCATTTTATAATCAGGTCCGGCATACAAGATATCTTCTTTTCTTTCAAGCATCTTAATTGCTACAAGTACATTTTCCTTACTTTTTTTAGGCAGTTCAAGGTATAATATTCTTCTGAATTTTTCTATATCTACCAACATACCGACCTCTATACGTTCTCTCAAAGCGCTCCAGTCGCCGGTCCTTTGTGCTTCAAGCTGCTGCTTGACTACTTCCATGGTTAAACGTGTAGCGTCCATTACCCTAGTGCATTGGATTTCTGGGAAATCTTCAGGTGTATATTCTTTAAAATTCATGCTTACAGATTTATTTAATACAATTGCCACACGATCATCGGCAAATGCTTCTTCCATAGTGGCATTGCTGTATGATTTTATTTCACCGGTCTCAGCAACAGCTCTATAAGATGATTCATTTCCGGCAGAAGAAGGCTCTAACTGACATGATATTTGTAAAACAAAGAACGACAGCGATAAAACACAACTTAGAATTAAACAATTTTTCTTTCTATCCATAGTATTCCTCTCCTTAAGTTACCTAAATCTTGGCGGATTCCACGCATGCGGGTCTAAACGTTTATTGTGTATATTTTTTATATCCTCACCAGCTAGGAAGCCTAAATTATACGCTTCTGTTAATAAGTAAAAATTACCGGTTTCCTCATATACGCCAGGTTTCCAAACCTCTATTTGTTGTGCGTTTGGATAAAAAAATGAATAACCGGCTACAATTATAGTTTGAGTCTCTTCTAAGAAAAATCTATGCCCTATCATTAAAGCAACACATCCGTTATAAGTACCCAAATAACAATCAATTTTAAGTAAATCGGGAGAAAAACTATAACCCCATGGTTTTAAATGGATATCATTGAAGTCTTGTTTAATCCGCAATTCCGTCGTCCAATCCAGATCGGGGAATGTTCCACGTTTCGGTTCCGGTTCCGTAGATTCTGCCGATTCTAAAAGCTCATAATTAGCAATAGAACGTCCTTCATTTATTTCTCCATTACCCACGCAGCTGCAAAATACAGTTAACAATGCGAGAAACGTCAAGATTAACAAAAATTTGGTGGTTTTTATCATAAGATGCTCCTCCTATGAAAAGTTGTTTAGATAGCTGGCTTTTAAAACTCTCATCCGATTATAATTATATATCTCGAAATTTAATATGTCAACATTTTTTTTGTTTTTTTAGGATTTTTAGGGAGGATAATATTCCTCCTTAGTTATCTAAATCTTGGCGGATTCCAAGCATACGGATCTTTAGAATATGAATCATGTATGTTTTTAATATCTTCATCAGTAAGGAAACCTAATTCATAGGCTTTCGGTAATCGACAAAAAATACCGATTAAACCCTGCTCGCCTGGTATCCAAAGATCAATTTTTGGTTCTCCGTGTGAATCAGAAAATTTATAACCGGCTATAGTAAAACTTCTAGGTGATGCAACACCTCCTCTGCCCCAATTTATCTCCACAACTACATTCCCGTTGAAAGTACCAAAATACCCATCAATAACAACCATATCAGCTTTAATGTTTTCAGCGTTTTTTTTACTTTTAAATGGGTATAAATCCAAGTAATCCTGTTTAATCCGTAATTCGGTTACCTTATCAAGTCCAGGAAAAGTACCGGGTTCCGGCTCCGCAGGTTTTTTATTAAAAAACGCACGCAATCCATTAGCATTTGTACAACTGCAAAATACAGTTAACAGCGCGAGAACCGTCAAGATTAACAAAAATTTGGTGGTTTTAATCATAAGATGCTCCTTTAAAATTTGTTAAGATATAAGCTGGTTTTAAAAGCTTCTATCCGAATAAGATTCTCCCCTTACTATTTTGATTGATTCCACCTGGGCGGATTCCATGACGTAGGATCATTATAATACCGATAATGCATAATTTCTATGTCTTCCATTGTCACGAAACCCAAGAAATAAGCTTCCCATAAAGCTGCAAAATGGTGGTTAGTACCATAAAACTTCATGTAATTGTCCACATGAGAATCTTCTTCTAGCCAAACACCTATATTTCTATCGAAGTTATAACCAAATATATTAAATCCGTTGTAAAGCCCTCCCCCAAGTAGAAAGACTAAATCGCTCTCAATATATACCAGTATAATACCGTTATATTTACCAAAATAACCTTTAATTTTAACTCTATCAATATAGAGTTCACTCGGTTCAATACTTAAATCAGCCAAGTAATCCTTTTTAATCCGCAATTCTGTTTCCCAACCCAGCTCGGGGAATGTAGCTTGCGGCTTCTCCGGTTCCAAAGGCTCATTACTTACATTACACCCTTCAGTTTCTTCTCCATTTCCCGCGCAGCTGCAAAACACAGTTAACAACGCGAGAACCGTTAAGATTGTTAATAATTTGGTGGTTTTTATCATAATAACCTCTCCCTTACCTCCATACCGGATTCCAAGACAAAGGATCATTACCACTTCCGTACCTATGTTGCGTATTTTGAATGTCTTCATCTGTCAGGAAACCCAAATTATAAGCATCCGGCAATGAGTAGAAAGTACCATTTTCTCCACTTACGCCTTTTTTCCAAACTTCTATTTGATGACCACTTGCAAAACCGAATCCATAGCCGGCTACAACATAAGAGGTAGTCGCAAATGTATATATAAACATACCATCTATAAATAACGGGATACAGTCATCATAATTACCAAAATAACCTCTAATCTTAAGATCATTAATATTGTAGTCACTCATATCTACATAGTGTTCTCTACTGTAAAAAACCAGGTAATCATTTTTAATCTGCAATTCTGTTTCCCAATCCAGCTCGGGGAATGTGCCTTTTTTCGGCTTCTCCGGTTCCAAGGGCTCATTACTTACATTACGCCCTTCAGTTTCTTCTCCATTTCCTTCGCAGCTGTAAAATACAGTTAACAGCGCGAGAACCGTCAAGATTGTTAAAAATTTGGTGGTTTTTATCATAAGATGCTCCTCCTATGAAAAGTTGTTTAGATAGCTGGTTTTGAAAACTCTTATCCGATTATAATTATATATCTCGAAATTTAATATGTCAATATTTTTTTGGTTTTTTTAGGATTTTTAGGGAGAATAACATTCCTCCTTAAGTTACCTAAATCTTGGCGGATTCCAAGCATACGGATCTTTAGAATATGAATCATGTATGTTTTTAATATCTTCATCAGTAAGGAAACCTAATTCATAGGCTTCCGGTAATCGATAAAAAATACCGGTCTTGCCTTTATCGCCTGGTATCCAAAGCTCTATTTTTGGAAATCCGTATGAAGCAGAAAATATGTTACCTGCTATAAAATAACCACTAGGTTCTGCAATAACTACTCTTCCCCAGGTTATTTCCACTACCACATTCCCGTTGAAAGTACCAAAATACCCGTCAATAACAACCCTGTCAGCATTAACCATTTCAATTTTTCTTATACTTCTAGATGGGTATAAATACAAGTAATCCTGTTTAATCCGTAATTCGGTTTTCGCGTCTAATCCTGGGAAAGTTCCTTGTTTCGGCTCCGCAAGTTTTTTATTAAAAAACATACGTAATCTATTAGCATTTATCTCATTTCCCGTACAACCGAAAAATACGATTAACAGCGCGAGAAACGACAAGATTGTTAAAAGTTTGGTGGTTTTTATCATAAGATGCTCCTCCTATGAAAAGTTGTAAAGATAGCTGGTTTTGAAAACTAATACCCAATTATAATTATAATCTAGAAATTTAACACATCAACATTTTGTATAACAAGAGAATGTCCGGTTATGAAACCAATGGGCAGGTATTTAATCCCTTAAGGAACAATTCCAGTTCCTGTGCGCTGTAGTGCCTGTATTTTAAAAAGTAAAGCAAAGAATCTTTTAAGTCAGTAAAAGTATTGGTTTTGCTTTGAGCGGCACAGAAAGGATTTGTCTGCTTTATTTTAATGAGCGATAGCATAACATCTGTGATAAATAACTCATTCACAGATTTACATATATTCAAAAACAGGGAATCAAGCGTATCATCGTCTAATGCCGGAAATTCTGTATAATTACCCAGACTGCACAAAAAAGGTTTACTTCGCAGCCACCAAAATCCAATGTACGCAGCGTATTTATAGCGAGTAGGTTTTTCCACGCTATGATAAGCCATTATCCTGTCAAGATCAGACATAGTATTTAATACAATGTCATCAATAAGGATTTCATTAGCCGGGTAAGTAATACTGGATACGTCAAAACCGCCTATCTTATGGGTTTCATAGAAATGTTTAGCCTGATTCTTCAAACTATCAGCTAACGGCTCAATTATATGGTGGTGTTTTTCATACAGTTCCTTATAACTAGTATATACGCTTCTCATTTTTATGATTCCTTCCTTATTTGTCTGTCTTTTTTGTCTGTCGGCGTGTAAAATACTCATAATTATCTGAATGAGAAGTATTAACCTTATAATCCTCATACATTGCCTCAAAGTCCTTCTTGGAATTTAAGGTATTTTCATCGTTTTCCATGACAAGACGTTTATACCTGTCATCCTTAAGCATTTGCATTAGAATCTCAGTACTTTTAAAATGCTCCATAAAAAAGTATCCTCCTTAAAAATTTACTATCACCAGCAACTTAATCAGAGCAACGCTTCCGTCTTGTTTGTTATGATGATTTTTGATATTAACTGTATCATAACAAAAATTAGAAATAACCGTCAATTGGTTTTTGGAGGAATCTGATTTGCAGCATTTTGCTCCTTGATCCATTGATCCACCTGTTCTTCATCGTACCTGATTGTACGCCCAACTTTTACACAAGGCATTCCTTCTTTTCGCCATCTATCTATGGTGCCACGACCTACCCTGAATTTACTTTGCAAGTCTTGTGATGTTAAATAAGTATCCGGCATAAAATAATACCCTCCTCAATCAATTATAGTTTTATTATAGCTTTTTTATTCTCTTTTGTCAATAATTATTTTAAAAGACATTAAATAGCGTTATATGGCATTAAAGAGCATTAAGAATATTGATATTACACAAAAACAAATACAATAGAAGTAATATCATTATAGGGCGAAGCCAAAGGAGGCTACAATATCAGATTAACGGTTTTTCAGCAATAACTTTATTAATTATCCCTTCCCTATTGCTTAAACCGAATATTTCATGATAAATTACAGATTATGGACTTTTTTGATCGGATTCAAACAGTTACCGAGAAGATTCTTACTCATCAGGCGAAGGTGCGCCGTATCAAAAAGGAAAAACGTAAAGGTAAAAATCCGGTTTTAGACTGGATCGAGGCTTTTTTGTGGGCGGCATGTATGGTTTTGCTGCTGAATCAGTATCTTGTGCAGGCTTACCGTATACCGTCAGGCTCAATGATCGACACATTAAATATCGGCGACCATGTTTTTGTCAACAAAATAGTGTATGGGCCTGAATTATTACCTGGTTTTTTCAAGCTGCCAAGCCCCGTCAAACCGAAAAGAAACGATATTATCATCTTTGAAAATCCTTCTTATATTTCGAAAGGAACGGTATTTGATATCGCGCAGAGAATCATCTATATGCTGACTCTTACTCTGGTTGATATCGACAGGGATGATTCCGGCGACCCAAGGGTTCATTTTCTTATTAAGCGCGCGGCTGCCTTTTCCGGAGACCGCCTGATGTTTGAAAACGGAGAATTAAAAATACGTTTTAAAGGCGAGGATCGCTGGGTTGATGAAAGGCAGTATAATGCGGCGCGTGGCTGGAATCATAATATCACCAGATTGATTAATCCCGGATTATATCCGGCTCTTGCCGCCGAAGGAAAAGCTGACGGCTGGAGGGACAGGGGATTTCAGCCGTCTGCAGAGTTGACTGGACTTGCTTCTCTGATAGGGAATATGAAGTACGCTGATTTTATTACTTACGAAAGATCATGGCTTGAAACTTTAAGAAAAGCGGCTCCGCATGACAGCCGTTACGCGGCGCGTCTGTCGAAGAACCGCCTTGGTTTGTATATCCCCGAAGGAAGAATTTTCCCGATGGGGGATTATAGGGACAATTCAAGAGACGGCCGTCACTTTGGACCTGTAAGGATTTCCAAGGTGCTGGGCAAAGGAATGATTATTTACTGGCCTTTCGCGCGGATAGGCAGTATTAAATAGGCAGGCGGATATGTTTGATAAATGGACAAAGTATTCATATGCGGCTCAAAAGCATCAGCGATACAGGCTGTTAAGTTTTATTCTGGTTTTTTTTATTTTTTATATTGCGTATAACTGTCTTACCGCCTTTGTTGTATCCGTCTGGGTTATTGATAATGATACAATGCAGACCGGCCTTAGTTCCGGCGACAGGGTAATTTTTACGCCCTTAGCGCCGCTGCCGTTCGGTAAAAACAGAAACAATGAAACTAATTTTCCGTTCAAACGCGGCAGCATTGTACTGATAGATAAAATCGGCGATGAAAATCAAAAACTACCCTTAAAAATTGTTGACGGCATTGTCCGATTTTTTACCGCCCAAAGGGTCAGCATTTTTTCAAGAGCCGGCCAATATTACGTTAAAAGGGTAATCGCCCTCCCCGGCGATGAAATTTCCATGTCAGACTATGTCTTCAGGGTTAAAACCGGCATCTTAAGCAGCGGCGACAATACGTTCAGTCTGACGGAATTTGAATTGTCGGAGAAACCGTACAATCCGTTGATCCCTCAATCCACCCGTCTATGGAACGAAACCATTCCCTTCTCGGGCAGCATGGATCCCGTTATCCTCGGTTCCGATGAATGTTTTGTAATCTCCGATGACCGCGGCAATACCAACGACTCCCGTACTTGGGGTCCCATTTCCTCTTCGATGATAAAAGCGCGTGTAATACTGCGTATTTGGCCGCTCAACAAGATCGAACTGTTTCATTAGCGGTTATCTATGAATCTGCTCGCAATAGACTCCGCCGCAAAAACACTTTCTGCCGCGCTTTCCATAGGAGATGATTATTTCTGCATGGAAGCTGACGCAAAGATGAAACAGTCAGAGCTTGTAATGAACTTTGTCGATTCACTGATGAAAAAAGCCTCTCTAAAACCTGAGGATTTAAACGGCGTTCTCTGCATGGGCGGCCCCGGCTCTTTCACCGGCCTTCGCATCGGCTATTCAACCGCGAAGGGTCTTGCCCTTTCTCTTTCCATCCCTTTCGTTCCTGTTCCAACGCTTGACTGCATCGCGTACCAATTAACAGAGAACAGCGAGATAGCTCATTTCTCACTTCTCACTTCTCATTCTTCACTTCAGCTCGCTGTGATTGAGGCGAGGAAGAACGCCTGCTTTTACGCGTTCTTCCGGGGCGGGGAACGCCTTACCCCCGACGGAGACGCGGATTTTTCTCAGATAGCAGAGGAGATCAGCCGTTTTAATGAGAAGATCGTTCTTTCAGGGCCCGGCTCTGTTTTGCTTTTTGATTCATTACCGGATAAATTAAAAGAAAATGTTTTAATTAAAAATGAGAACAGGGGATACGCGAAAGAAATTATTTTGACAGCAAAAGCTTTAAATTTGTTTGATAAAGATAATACCTCTCATTTATTCTCTGGGCCTGAGTATGTACGCAAGACTGACGCGGAGCTGAGTTTGGAATAGTATGAATTTTATGCGGGGAATTGAAAGAAGCGCGTCTTTATACATCCACATCCCCTTCTGTAATACTTTCTGCGACTACTGCGATTTTTACTCGATTAAAAAGAATTCTGTTAATGATGACTATATCGGCGCTTTTCTTTCCGTTCTTATTAACGATATTAAATACCAGATCGAATATTTCAATATCAAAGAAATCCCCGCGGCATACATAGGCGGCGGCACTCCGTCTGTATTAGGAGAAAAAATACGTACTCTTTTTGCCGCGCTAAGGGCAATCCCCGCCTTTTCTCCTAAAGAGTTTTCAGTCGAAGCGAACCCGGAATCATTAACAGAAGATTTTCTTAACGCGTGCCTAGAAGGAGGCGTAAACAGGCTGAGCCTTGGAGTGCAGACTTTTCATGAACCGTCCCGCGCTGCCGTTAACCGCGCGGGCAGCTGCGCGTCCGGCAGCTTGATTGAGGAAAGTCTTGTCCTCTCTTCAAAGTATTACGGCTCGCGAAACGGCTTGTCGCTGTCGGCTGATCTTATTACCGGTCTCCCGTTCCACAATGAAGAAATTGTAAAAGAAGACATTAAACGCCTTCTTGCTTTTGAGCCGTCTCACGTCTCTCTTTACAGTCTATCTGTGGAAAACGGAACTCCGCTTCAAGAAAAACTGCAAAGTAAAACCGTTATTTTACCTGACATAGACATCTCCGATTCTCTGTGGCTTACAGGCAGGGAGGCTCTTTTAAAAGCCGGTTTTGAGCATTACGAGGTTTCAAATTTCGCGCATAACAAAAACCGCTGCCTTCATAATACGCGTTACTGGCAGATGGAAAGCTGGATCGGAGCAGGGCCTGCCGCCTCCGGTACTATCGTGAACGAAGAAACCGCAACTGCAAGACGTTTTACTTTCGTGCATGATACAGACGCGTATATCAGAGAACAATTAACAATGGATAATAAAAAAATTGTTGATTTAGAAGAGTTGGACAGGGAAGCTTTTTTAAAGGACAGCTTGTTGATGGGTTTCCGCTGCAAAGAAGGCCCCGATCCGGAAAGATTTTTCAGGCGTTTTGGCAGTACTATTAAAGATTGTATTCCGAAAACTTTGGCGCGCTGGAAAGAGAAGGATAATATGCTGTTTTTAAATCAATTTTTATCTGAAGCGTTTGATGAGTTAAGTAAACATTAAACATTGCTAATCCGAATAACCCTCGACTCTTCCCCCGTAATCTCGATAGAAACCGTTACGCAATCGTCCGGCAGCATTTTATAAATCTTCTCGCTCCATTCAACCACGCAAATCCCGTTAGAGTTAAGAATCTCCTCTCCGCCGATATCCTCAAAATTCTTATCCCCCTCAAGCCGGTAAACATCAATATGATAAAATGTAATCTCGCCGCTTGCTGCTAATTGTTCATTGCTCATTTGTAAAGCGTATTCGTTTACAATTGTGTAAGTCGGGCTTGTAAGATTTTCGGTTATTCCTAAGCCCGCGGCAATTCCTTTTGCGAGCTGGGTTTTTCCGCTGCCAAGANCGCCCTGAAGAGCGACAANGGAACCGGGTAATAATAAGCCGGCTAGTTTTTTACCGATTGANAATGTATCGTCGGGAGAAGNGGAAACAAANTCTGAAAAAGNATTTAAAGCTCCGGATGTGTTATCGTTATGAATGGTAAACAAGAATCAGGATCTCCTGTTTTAATCAGGAAGGCCGCCCGCGTCGTCCAGCTCGATGATATATTGTTTTAATTCTTTTGACAGGGGTACCAGCGGAAAATCCAGTTTATCTATAAAGGATAAAGTTACTTCTTTCTGTCCTGTGGGTTTGGTTTCCAGCGAAAAGTCAATGCGGATATTTGTCGAAACCTGGTTAAATTCAACAATAGCAACGCCTGTATACAGCCTGCGGTAGTAAATTGGGACATCTTTTCTTATCATGTCTTTAATGCAGCTAATTTTCATTTGGTAACCTTCTTTTATATTTTTTATTCATATGAATACTCATAAACGTAAGCGTTGATGATATTCATTGACTTTTGAGAAACCTTTAGAAATCTGACATGAATCGTCGTATTCATACCTGCCTTGTTTGTCCTTAAAACCTGCCCTAAAGCGGCTACGCTTACATTCTTTTGCGTGAACTCAATTTTAAACCTGGCCCCGACCTGTACCGGAGCGGCCGATTTTATTGAGCACCCGCCGACGGAAATATCCGCTATACTTCCGCTTGTCCGTCGTTTGTCAACTACCAAACGCTGTTTTTTCCCGCTCCCTTCAACATACACTAAATTTAAAAAACACGCAATAACCGCAGCCCTTCTTCGGAAACGGCGCTGCGAAAGATGCTTTAGCTGGCCTGAGTGGACTAGCTGCAGCGCCTGACTGCCGTGGAAAGTGCCTGACCCGGCAATGCGGGTTTCAAAAGAAAAGCCTTTGTTTGACTTGGTAAAAAATACGACCGAAAGAGCGGAGGAATTCGGCAGTTTAATGGGGCTTCCAAGGGCGTTTTTCGGCGCTTCCACTATTAAATGTTCGGCTCTTGCGGTCAGGATAGGAACTTCAAATTTTTCTTTGCCGAATTTTACGGTTAGAATTGTATCATCCTTTATTTGGCGGGTATGGGTTACGCCCCCGATTGTGCTGTTTTCCAGTAAATTTCTTGTAGAAAAAAGAACCGCAAGTTTCTTGTGGGCTTCCGCCTCCGTTTCCGATGATTGTTCAATTACCCTGTATGCCCGCCTGAAATGCCGGTCAAGAAGGGTATAGTTATTAAAGGATTTTTCATAATCGGTGACGCCGTCCATTCTAAAGACGTAATCAAGCATTTTTCTCTGTTCGCCGTTTAAACCGATGCTTCTTGTAATACGGTGCAGATTTAACCTTGATAAAAGGCTGGGAGCGCCTGTGCCTCCGCTGCTTCCGCTTCCTTTGGACTGCGAAGAATTATTCTTGTTGATAATGACAATTATAACAATGATTGCGGTGAATACAATGCCAAAAATGAGGAGCTGAGTAGGAGTTACAGTAGGTTCAATCGCGAAATTGTTGATGGAAGGGGCTTGTAATGGAAACAGAGAAAAGAAATATCTAACCATTTTTACCCCGGCAATTTTCCATAATAAAAGTATATAGCTCCTTTATTCTTACAGACGCTTCATATTCAGCCAAATCTCCGACCAGCACTGAATCGTTTTTTTCATAAGCTTCTAACAGCTCTTTTAAAACATCGGTAAATTCCGTTATTTGCCTGATAATTTGTTCTTTAATATTTTCAGGATCCTCGTTGGTATACCCCTGAATGTCAATTTGGTAAAAAACACGGAAAATCTTCTCTGTCAGGGCGGTAAAAAGCTGAATTGTCTGCGCCGCTTTCATGTCTTTTCCCGTCTGGATATCCAGAGGGAGGTCTATGAGCTTTTCACAGATTTCGTTTAATACAGGCTTGATGCATTCAAACTCTTTTACAGGGTCTGTAACCTCGCGCAGCCTTTCTTCGGCAATCAGGGAAAGATTTTGGGTTGTTACATCCCCCTGTGAAAATGTTCTGACGCATAATTCGTAAAGTTCGGCTATTTCCGCGTTTAAAAATCTGCCGCAGGCGCTTTCTTTCCAATTTTCAAAAAATTTTGTTTTATCCTCAAAATTGAGGTTTTCGTATTCTTTAATATCTTCAAGCAGTCTGACAAGGCTGGAAACCGCGAGGTCAGAGAGCGGATTTGTCTCTATCTCAAGGCATTTTACAGAATCAATTTCCCGTGAAAAAGCGTCTTCAATCTGAGAAGCTCTTATGTCAATACCGTCAATGCGAAGGCCGCTCAGAATATGCCCCGAATTAGAAAGCCATTGTTCCATAGCGGTAAGAATTTCACCGATTGTTTTTTCATTATCCAGACTTACGTCAAGAGCTTTGTCGTTAATTTTTATTTCCATGACTATAATTACCTTTTTTAATTACCTGTTGTTACCGCGGTTTTGCTGACTAAAATTATCAAGAGAACTGGTCATCTGTTCCATCCTGGCATAGGCAGCTTCCATTCTCGCGTACTGAATACGCAGTTCCTGCTCTTTTTGCTCGAGCTGGCGATCCAGCGTAACGACGCGCCTTTCATCCTGACTGATACGGGAATCAATCGTGTTGGTTTTCAGCGTAATAATTCCGCCTGTACCGATGTAGGGCGTTAAAAGAGCGTCTACATTAAAGGCGACTCCCGTATCCGCAAGCAGATCGCCTGTAGTGTCACTCGCGAAAAGCTCCTTAATTGCCGGAATTTTGGTTTCCAGCGCCGCATCGAGGGTTCTTTCGTTTATTTGAAGGTAGCCTCTCAGCCGGGAAGGATCGTAACCGCCGCCTCCTTCCGTGTTCGTGCTGATTCCGATGTGTGCAAGAAGCGCAAGTTCCCGTTCCAATATGGTAGGGTAGGGGGCTGTCACCGCTCTCTGTAAATTGTTTCTGAAAGTGTTCAGGGTGGAATCGCTCGCGAAGATACCGAGTTTCTCCTTCATATCCGCCGCTTCATCTTTTGACAAGTATGTCAATTCCGAGATGATTCTATCATCCCTTCTTGTCAGTATATTCACTTCCGCCATAAGGCGGTTGTAATTCCCTACAAAGTTAATTACCGCGTCCTTGATACTCTGAGTATCACCCCGGACATCAAGATTGATAGTTCTGTCCGACACTCCCTTTACATTCAGGGTAACGCCGGGAATTAAATCGTCAATGCTGTTGGAAGAACGTTTTATTTCGATGCCTTCCATTGTGATAACCGCGTCCTGCGCTGTCGAAACGGGATTTGTCGGCCTTAACCCCCCCGTTGAGATCGGATCGAATATTTCCACATTAGTGATTGCGATTTCACGGTGGGTATTGTTATTTTCTACGGAAAGCGAGGTAATTGTCCTTCCCTGCGCGATTTCCGCGAGCGGATACTGTCTTTCAATGTAGTAATTACTGTCGGTTATCGCGGGCAGTTTTACAGAGCTGCCGTCCGAAAATTGCAATGATAAAACCGACATATTGTCATGGCGGACGGGCGGGGGAGGGGGTGTCCATTCCGGCAGGGGAGCCTGAGACGGCGCGTTTTCTATCGTTATTCCGCTGTAAGTAACAGAACCGGCTTCGACATTCGGCCCGGGAGGAGGCTCCGGCACATGAAAAACATCGTTTGTTTCCACTTTTGTCTGTGTTTGAAGCCTTAGTATGAGGTTGGAGCCCTGTCCGATTGATACATTGAGAGGAAGAGCGGCGGTACTTTGCGGTTTAAGCTGCAAAACACCTTCGTTTGTTGAAATATTTTCACCGCTTGTGCGGATTGTTTCCTGACTGATTGGGAAATTTCTGGGGGTTTCGGCGGTTTTTGCCATCATGCCGATATTTACGGAAAGATCGACCATGTCGTCTGAGAACACCAGCCTGTTTGCTTCGCCTGTTTGTTTCGATTCGATTAGGAGGGATCGCGTTCCCGATTGCACTGAAATAAAGGAAGCGCCTATTTTATCGCGACCCTGACGGTTTATTACATCGACAAAATCACGTAAAGTTCCACCCCGGTATCGGATGGAAATTTCGCTGTTACCGACAGTAAAGTTGTAATTACCGGCTTCTATCCTCATCCTCTCGTCAAGAGGCTGTGAAAGAAAACGATCCGCAAGCGCGGTTTGTTTTACCGTAAAGCGCATTGACTGTTCAATCGCTTCCCTTGTGGCGGCTCCGGATATTATGTTTTCGTCGCCGGAGCGGACAATTCTTTCGTTAAATGGATTTTGAAAAGAGAAGAGCAGACGCGCACTTTCACGCAGCGTAGTTATACGGTC
>JGI24695J34938_10002352_pt1 | contig 14558 bp, 8 predicted proteins | sample TergutCo191P3_FD_34938 | JGI IMG/M metagenome (IMG submission 34938) | reverse complement strand
GCGAAAGCTTCGGGTAAAAGAATGTCGAGGGTTTCGCCTTCTTTATAACGCCCGCGCAAATTCTCAGTCTGCTTTGGAAAATCCTCCGCGGACAAGGACTTTGCCCAATCTTCTTTTTCATTTACGGCTTTTAATATCGGCTGAAGCGCTTTAACATCACGTTCCTGCTGGGAGCCGAACAGCGCTTTAAAAAATTTTTCTAACATAAAGATATTTTAACATTGTTGATTATTTGTTTCTAGTGGAACCTGCGTGTCATGATTGTAAAAACATCAATAATATTAATAATAATGATCGCAAACATTTGGAATATCACAAAATATTGTTTCATCTGACTATACAAATATTTAGTACGATAGTATATAATCAATTATGCTTCCAGTCACTTTTCACCCTATAATACGCGCATGGTTTTTAGAAACATTTTCAAAACCGACATCAGTTCAGGAAGGAGCGTGGCCTCTGATAGAAGAGAGTAAACACGTCCTTGCCATAGCACCGACAGGAAGCGGAAAAACGCTGACTGCTTTTCTTTGTGCAATTTCAAGATTCTGTTCCGAGGGGAAAGACAGATATAAACCGGAAAAACTTTCGGTTCTGTATATATCGCCTTTAAAAGCGCTTAACGAAGACATAAAACGAAATCTTTTAATACCGTTAGCTGCAATTAAAGCGCGCTTTGATAAAGAAGGAGCGGAATTTCCTCCGGTAAGGGTTGAAACGCGTTCCGGCGATACTCCTCAGTCGCAGCGAAGGCGTTTTCTCACCCATCCTCCTTCAATACTCGCGCTGACTCCCGAGAGCCTTTCAATTATTTTGCATAACCCGAAAGGCAGACAGGTTTTATCAAATGTAAAATGCCTGATAATAGATGAAATTCACGCGATACTCGGAAACAAGAGAGGCTCATTTCTTTCGTGCCAGATAGACAGATTGTCTTTGATCGCGGGAGAGTTCCAGAGGATCAGCCTTTCCGCTACAGTGCGCAATCCGCAGGCAGCGGCGGAATTTACAGGCGGGATTTATATTGACGCTTCGGGAGCCGGAGGTTCGGCTAAACGCGCGGAATTCAGAAAAGTAAATATCGTATCTCCGTTTACCGAAAAAAAAATCGACTTTAAAGTTGAATATCCAGAAATGGAAATTGAAGCCCCGAATTATACCACAGGATCAAGAAGCCGTTATACTCCATTAGTAAATTATATTGTAAGGCGTATATGGGAAGGCTCAACTCTTCTTGTTTTTTCCGAGTCGCGCCGGCGCTCGGAACGCCTGAGTCATTTTATAAACGAGGAAGCCGCCATGCATTTTGCGCGTAACGGAAACATTCCCGGCCGCGATTTAAAAGGCGTTGTTTCATTTCCGCATCACGGATCGCTTTCTAAAGAACTCAGGCGCAGCGTAGAAAAAGGACTTGCCGAAGGAAGAATTCCCTGCGTTGTGGCAACCGCATCTTTGGAGCTTGGCATTGATATCGGCGACATTGACGAGGTAATTCTTGCAGGAAGCTGCGGCAATGTATCGCAGGCTTTGCAGCGGATAGGGCGATCAGGCCACAACGTAGGGCAGACAAGCAGGGGAAAACTTTTCGCGTTTCACGGAAAAGATCTGATTGTCGCTGCGGCGTTAAAAATCGCGGTAGATGAGCGCGACATTGAGGAAATTAAATCCATCGAAAACCCCTTGGATATACTCGCTCAGATGATACTCTCCCTTTGCTGCGAAAAAGACTGGAATATCGATGAATTATACGACAGATTAAAATATTTTTATATATTCAGAAACTTGAGCTTTGAGTTATTTAACCGTGTTCTTAGGATGCTCGCGGGCTTCGGCGAAAAAACAAAGTTACGTGACATCAAACCGAGAATCTGGATAGATAATATCGAAGGAAAAACCGGAAGACTGGACGGAACAAATCTTTTGCTTTATTCGTCAGGCGGAGTAATTACAAACAAGGGAATGTATTCGCTTCGTCTTATGGACGGCACAAAAATCGGGGAACTTGACGAAGAGTTTACATGGGAGCGCCGCGCCGGGGACAGTTTTGATTTTGGCGGACGCGGATGGAAGATAGATACGATAGGAAGCGAATCCGTTACAGTCACTCCTCTTGAAAAAACAACATATAACATTCCATTCTGGAAAGCCGACATTCAATTCAGAAGCCCTAATTTAATAAATAAAATTCTTTCTATCCTTGAACATTACAATTATTTAACCGAGGCGAACAGGGAAAATTTTTCGCCTGAGAATTTTCAGCTGACAAATGATAATTCATCTGCCGCGGATAAATCCCTTATCGAATTTCTTAACGCGCAGAAAAGCGTACAGAAAGGCCTTCCGTTATCTGACACAAAGAATATAATAATCGAAATAATTAAAGGAACCGAGCTTAACAGGGATTTCTGCTCTGTTGTTTTACATAATTTCCGCGGCGGAAAAATAAATTATCCGCTGTCTCTTGCTATGTCGGCGGAACTTGAGGAAATTGTCGGCTTAAGAGTCGCGGGATTTTCGAATGATGATAATATTTTATTTTTAATTCCGCGCTTCGGAATTGAAGAAGCAGGGCAAAGCGCAATAGAAGAGATTATCCGCAGAGCTTTTGACTCAATTAATAAAACAGAAAAAAACGGCCTGCTTCGCGCGGAGCGCCTTTTTAGAAACCGGCTTGAAAGCTCTGGCGTATTCGGTGCCGCATTCCGCGAAGCCGCCGAACGCAGTCTCCTGCTTCCGAAAGCGCCTTTCGGAAAACGCACCCCGCTTTGGATCATGCGCCAAAGGGCAAAACGGCTCTTTGACTCAGTAGCGAAAGAAGATGGATTTCCCGTAACGGCTGAAGCGTGGCGGAGCTGCCTTACCGAATCTTTCGACATGGACGGTTTCCGCGATCTTGTAAGCTCAATTAATAACGGAAGCATTACTGTCTCGTTTTTTCAGACAGCAAGTCCAAGTCCTTTTTCAAGAGACATTGTAAGGGAAGAAACAAACGCGTTCATGTATGAATATGACGAGAGAAGCGATCTTGCGGGCTCCAAATCCGCGTCGTTATCTGACAAGGTGATTGAAGAAGCGGTTAATAACGCGGCTCTAAGGCCTTTATTAAAAGCGCACATAGTAGAAAGTTTTGTATCAAGGCTTCGCCGTGAAATTCAAGGGTACGCTCCTGATGACGTGCTTTCGTTAAATGAATGGGTCAAAGAAAGAATCGCAATACCTTTAGACGAATGGGAAATATTAAAAAAAGCGATGCCCGAAAAGTTAGCTGAAAATATTGATTCAGTAAAAATAAAAATTGTTAAACGAAACAGCGCGGTAATTCCGTCGGTTATTCACCGTGAATATGAAGAAATTTGGAACTCAGAGCCTTTAAGTCTTTTAGACCAGTGGCTTCGTTATGAAGGACCCATATCATTAAGCCGGATATGCTCGATCTTTGGCGTAACTGACGCGGAAGCGCAGGACGCAATCGCCGCCCTTGTTGAAGTAGACGAAGCTGTAAATGACGTAAATATTTCGCAGGATACGCTGCATAATAATGAACTTTTTAATCAAGACACACTGCATGACCAAAAAATCATTTCACAGCAGGTTCATAATTCACCATCTTTAATTTGTGACCGTGAAAACCTCGAAATGCTCCTTCGAATCTCGCGGAAAAAAGAGCGGCCTGTAATTAAAGAACGTCCTGCGTCTTTATTAGTTCCTTTTCTCGCGCTCCGCCACGGACTTGCGGCAAAAAATTCAATTACATTCAAAAAAAATTTATACGGCTTTACTGCTCCGGCGAAAATTTGGGAAACGGAAATATTATGCGCAAGAAATTTAAATTATGATCCGGAAAAATTAGAACGCGAAATCCGCGAAGGACTGCTTTTATGGTACGGAGCTGGCAGGGAACGGCTTAGTTTTTGCAGCCCGGAAGATTTAGAACTTGTCCTTGAAATTAATAAAAAAGAAAAAACCGCCTTTGAAAAATTATCGGCCTCATCATTTTTTTCAAGGCCGCGTGATTTCTGGGAAATAAAAAATGAGCTTGATACAGACAGCGTTAAATGCGCCGAGGCGTTATGGAACGAAGTCTGGAACAGCGCGCTTACCGCGGATTCGTTCGATCCTGTAAGAAAGGGAATTGAGAATGGTTTTATTCCCAAAGCGATTGATATTCCTCAGCGTGAGCAAATAACAAATATCGTCCGTCCGTTTGGCCGTCCTTCCAGAATTCCAAGCGCGTTAAAAAACCGCTGGAAGCAGGGCGCTCCCGTTCAGGGAAACTGGTACTCGCTCCTGCTTGACGACAGCATAGCAGCTAACGATCCTATGGAAGAAGATATGCTTAACCGCGACAGAGTGCGCCTTCTTTTAAGCCGCTGGGGAATTTTAGCAAGACCGCTTTTAGAACATGAATCTCCTATTTTCTCTTGGTCGCGCCTTTTGCCTGTTATGCGGCGCATGGAACTTTCAGGCGAACTTGTCACAGGACGTTTTTTCGAAGGAATCAATTCGCTTCAATTCGCTTCACCGTCAATCGCAAGGGATTTAGAACAGGCGGAGGAATACGGCGAAATTTACTGGATGAACGCAGCGGATCCCGCAAGCCCTGCGGGTCTTGATATCGGCGCATTAAAACAAAAGTTATGCGCAAGAAGCCCGAATAACAGAATTTATTTTAAAGGCTCTTCTCTGATTGCGGCGTCATCGAAAAACGGAAAAGAACTTCAGATAAAAATAAAAGAAAATGATCCCGATATCGCAAACCTTATCGCACTTTTAAAAATACCGCGGACAAGAGCCGTATTAGCAGAAAAGAAAATTATTGTCGAAAAAATCAACGGAAACGATGCCGCTCAAAGCGTTTTTGCCTATGCCTTTATTAATCAAGGGTATGTCAATGACAGGAACCGCCTAATTTTCTGGTAACGGCGCAGCCAAAGTAGTGTGTCAGCTAACATAACGCACTCAATTATCACATTGAGTAAGATTAATGCAGCTTGCAAAACTAACCGGTATGAACAAAAGCCGCCTCTCCTTTGGGAATATTAACGGATTTCAGAGTAAGTTTTATATTATCGTTAGGTGTAATATTTCCGCGCAGGGATACCTGAATTTCTAGGGCGATGGAAGGTATTACTGCGACCCAAAATCTTCCTTTGTTTTCGACGGCTACAGCGTCCCAGACAGAGTCTTTTTTATCCGACAGATAAACCATCTTCCAATGATTCTCTGAAGCTCTCTCCGCGTGAACAACCGCGGATACCGCCGCTTCGTTAAAGCCGATTCGCACGGAAATTTCGTCCGAAGGAATCAATTTATCGCCGCGAAGAAAATTATAAATTTGAATATGCGAAAGTAAATCATTATATCTGCGAAGAGGGCTTGTTACCTGCAAATAACTTTCAAGGCCAAGTCCCTGATGCCGTCCTGGTTTTACAGAAAAAACGCGCGGCTTCATGCTTTTTCGCAGCTGCATAAAACCCGCGTAACCTGGCAGGATTTTTCCGGTATCGTCAACTTCCTGGCTGATATACGGAAAAGCAAGTCCTCTTGACGCCGCCCATGCGCTTGCGCCTTCTCCCGCGGCAATCATACATTCTTTTACCAAAGAAGAAGAACGGTATTCGGGAATCATTTCTATGTTAACGGTTTCTTCTTCTATTGTTATGTGAACATCGCAATAATCTATATTAACGGCTCCGTTAACGGCGCGGCGGCGTAAAATTTTACGGCCTAAATTAAAAAGTTCACATAACGATTTGAACCCGGTAGAATTATTATCAATCTCTTTATCAGCTTGTTCGTAGGATATGCGCGTAACTTTTACAAGAGACGGAAATATTTCTGTACCGGTAATTTCCGCGTTTTCTTCGTTAATGGTCATTTTAAAAGTAAGCGCTTTGGAAATTTCGCTTAAGCCGAGCGCGAACATCGGGATACATTCTTCAGCTAACATTCTGACCGCGCCTTCGGGCAGATAAAGCGTGGCTCCGCGATCGCGCGCTTCCTTTTCCGCAGGACTGTCATAAGTAATTACGGAGGCTGGATCTGCGACATGAACATATAAAATTGTCTTTCCGTCAGCTGATTTTTCGATTGATACAGCGTCATCAGGATCATTTGACCACGGAGAATCAATTGCATAAGACTCAAGACGGCAAAGATCGCGTCTTTCAAGTGCGCGCTGCGTCAGATGATCATGCTGCGGCAGATTTTCTCCGGCTGCGCCGAGGGAAACTTCACTTGTTGTGCCGAAAGAAGCACAGCTGGCTGCGCAGGGAACAATCTGCGCGCTGTTATACGAAATACCGTAACGCGGAGGATGAGGGTTTACCATCTTTGTCCAGCAGCCGGTTTTTAATAAAAGCGAGTGCGCTTCTTCGGGAGTTTCTGATAAACCCATATCCCTCATTGTTCGGCTTCGCTGAGTTTTTCCGTAAGCAAGTGCCTCAACATCCTGCAGAAAGACAGGCCATTTTTCACGCAGAGTGTTATCATTTGCGGATAAACCGTTATCAGATGATTTTTTATACGCGGCCTTTAGTTGTTTTAAAAACTCAGAACGTTCGTCAGATTCCTTTTGTTTTTCATTTCGTTTAGATTCTTCGGCGAAAACTTCTTCCCTGCTTCGCGGTTTTACCGCTTCTATAGTGCCTGAAAAATATAAACCGTCTTTTAAAAGTTCATAAATATTAAAAGCAGCGGAGGGAGTGAAATCATTAAAAATAAAAACAGCCGTTTCTTTTATAGACTGAGCAGCGTTATCATCGCATAAAAGCTCCCATGCTTCGCGGATTATTGAATTATCAATTTTAACGTTAAAGATTTCGTTAAAATTTTTTACAGGCCCCGGATGCAGAAATTCAATATCCTTATCGCGGACTTTTACGCTCTGTCCGTCGGAAAGCAGTATTGTATATTTTCCGTCGGATCGTTCTTTTACAACCGCTGGTTTTGTTTTGTAAATAACAAGAGCGTTTTCATTGATCATGCGGTAATTATAATTGGTAATTAAATTTTATAAAAGTAAGGAGTGAGCAGCGGCTAATGTCTACTCACTCCCAGTTCCTCACTCTCGCTCTCCCCTATCTACATGGCTTCGACATAAATGCATTCACGCAGTTCATCTGCGTGCCTCCGCATTTTTCTAAGCGCACGTCTTTCAATTTGCCGGACAGTCTCGGGGGATATATTAAATTTGTCTCCGATCTGCCTTAGCGTATAACGTTCGCATCCATTAAGCTGATAGCGGTAATTTAAAATATGTTTTTCCCTGTCCATCAATTTATTAACAATTCTTTGGGCATTATCGCGCGACGCCTGTTTCAGCAGATTGCGTTCGGGCGAATAAGTATAATCCTCATGAATATCCATTGCGCACGCGTTTTCTTCATTAATGCTTTGATCAAGATAAAGAGAATCGGACGCCATGTTTATATACGCGTCAACTTCCTGAACAGTGATCCTAAGCTCTTTCGCGATATCCGAAGAAGTCGGCTGATGCATTAAACTCTGACAAAGCGTGTGGTAAGCCTGTTGAATCTTTCTTACAATTTCTTCTTTTCTCTGAGGAAGGCGGACCATGCGCCTGCGGTTAGAAATAAATCTGCTGATAAACTGCCTTATCCACAAACTTGCGTAAGTGCAGAAGCGCACATTCTTTCTGAAATCAAATTTTTGCGCGGCGTTGATCAATCCGATATTGCCTTCTTGAATTAAGTCTAAAAGCGGAAGATTCGGCACATTAAATAATCCTGCTATTTTTACGACAAGACGCAGATTTGAGTTTACTAATTTATGCACAGCGTCCTGATCGCCTGCCTGTATTAATCTGGATAATTCCAATTCTTCTTCGAATGTTAAAAGAGGAAACGCTTTTATTTGCTTGATATAGGTTTCAAGCATCACATCGCCGGATTTTGGTTTATTCTTCTGCATATTATCCTCCTGCCATTTGGCATAAACAATATAGCAAATACCATGCCAAGCATCGTGAATTTTTAAAAATTATTCATAACTCTATACTACATAAGGAGTTACTTAAATCATTTAACTAAAATATCAGAAAAAACACCTTTCCCTGTATGATAAAAGATACAAGCATAATAAAAAATATACACCTTTAGCGGTAGCAGCTACCGTATTGCAAGGTGACAATCACTAAAAATTTTGTTAATATAAGCCATGGACTGCGGAATAACCGTAAAAGAAAAGAACAAAGACGCCTATTATAATGTAGTATGGTCGCCGCTTTGTGTAGCGGATAAATACGAAATTATAAGAAAGGTTCCGGCAGTCGCGGGAATTTATGAAATCTACTGGATGGATGAAAGCAAACATCTCAGGTTATTTTATATTGATAAGACAGTTTACGGCGGTTTAAGAAGCGAGATTCGCCGTGTGACAGATCCTGAACTGAACAGAGTTGACGAAAAAACAAGAATCATACTTGAAGAAAAAGAAATCTGGTACCGTTATGCGACAACCGACTCGTCTAATATGATGGATGATGTACTGTGGTTTTTCATTCAAACTTATTTTCCGGAAAACACTTCGGTTAATCATTCCGGCAGGTACGAAAAAATATTTTTAAAAGAATCCGCTCCCGATAAACTGATGTGGGTTCCGTGAGGCATCATGCTTGAATATATAGTTCCCTCCAATATTGACGACAGAGTGATAAACCGCGTAACAAAAATGCTGGAAGATGGCGCGCTCATCGCGCTCCCGACTGATACAAGCTGGAGTATTGTCTGCTCTATAAGATCCGCATCCGCCGTTAAAAATTTAAGAAAACTTTCGGGTGAAAGAGACGAGCGCCATTTCACCCTTCTTTGCACAGGCATCTCGCAGTTCAGCGAAGTATGCAGGCTTGATAATACACGTTTCAGACTGATAAAAAGCCTGACACCAGGCCCGTATGTTTTTATTTTAAAAACGCTTTCCGGAACTGAAAAAATTCTTGATATCAGCCGGCCGGAACTTGGAGTGCGCATTCCTGATTATCCTGTTCCGCTCCGTTTAATAGAGAATTTAAAACAGCCGCTTTATTCGATAACTGCAAAAAAGAGCATGACAGGCCGCGATGAATGGAACCAGCACAAATTATCAGAAGAATTTGAAACAGATTTGCCGCCAATTCCGGAAGATGAACTTTTTGAAAGCGGCTGGGAGCTTGAAGATATAGAAGGATTGGATTTAATACTTGACAGCGGAGAGGAAAGAGAAAAAATTTTTTCCACTATTCTTGATTTAACAGAAGAAGAAATTAAAGTGCTGCGTTACGGCGCGGGCGCCTGGCCTATATAAAATATTTTTATTATTAAAATTTTAATTCCATCTGAGCGTCAATTTTTCCGCCTTTTCGCGTAACATAATTTTCTACGCTCCATTGAACAGCCGAGGCGATGGAACGAACCAGAGGATACACCTGAGATTCAACATAGTGATCATAATCAGGCTTCCCGTGAGGAAGCGAAACAGGTTCAGGTCCGTTAACTGTCCAAAGATACTCAACGACTCCTTTTCTTTTTTTCCAGCCTAATGCGCGCGCGGCTTTTACCTGCGGAGGAGTTAACGATGTATAAGTTTCGGGATAACGCGATAATCTTTTTCGGTAGATAAGCTCATTATCAAGTTTGCCGCCGCGTAAGTCTAGCACGGTTTTTTCCACTTGTTCACGGAAATCTTCCTCGCCGCATCCTGAAAAAACAAGTTCGAGCAATTCAAGCTGAAGCCTCCGCGCAAGCGGCGTTGAGTCGCTTCGTATTGCTTCCATTCCCGTTACTTCCAAAGTGCAGCTTTCGTCAGGATTTAATAAATGTCCGCCGTAACCTTTCGCCCTGCCTCTGCTTTCCGCCTGAGATTCGGAATTTTCATCGCTTGCGTGAATATTTCTTACAAGAGGAATTAAAAAGCGCCTGTATGCTTTATCAAACCGAAGTTCAATAAATGATTCCAAATCATAATCACTTTTTATTTTTTGCGATAAAAGATTATTCAATTCCTCAGATATACAAACGCATTTATCTTTAAAATCACGATATGAAATATCGCCGAAACCTGTTTCAATAAAAAGCGAATCAGTATCGCCGTACAGAACGTTAAACCCTTTTGAATTAAACCAATCCCTTGAAAACAAAAGCCATTTTCGCGCGAATGAAGTAATCGCCCCTGCCAGAGCGCTTTTCCCGTAACGGCAGGCGGAAGTGCCCAGAACTCCGTAAAAACTATTCATCAGTATTTTATAAACCTGCGCCGCGGTTTTATCGCCTTTTTCTATCGCGGCGCTTCGTGTTTCAAAGTATTCTGCGATGAGCGCAGGCAGCGGCCCCTGCGTCCTTGAAAACGCGGCTCCGTTAGGTGCAACTATATTTTCCTTGCCGCGTTCGCCCGCCTTTTGCCCGTTTTTCCCTGCCCTTGCGTAAGAAAGCGGATCAATGTTAAAAGTCCGTATAATTGTCGGATAAAGGCTGCGAAAATCAAAGACCGCGACATTTTTAAAAAGACCCGCTTCACATTCAAGAACTGTTCCTCCCGCCGCGCCTGTAACATCCGATGTATCCGGCACAGGGAGAGCGATTCCCAGTTTTCTAAGCTGCATCGCGTATATGCGCTCAAAACTTACAACGCTTGTCCATGCTTTATCAAGAGGAACCCCTGTTAAGCACGCGCGTTCCATTGTAAGGTGGTAAAGGCCGGTCTTTGCAAGAATACGCAAAACAAGCCGGGCGTCATTAAAGCAATATTCGGCAAAACTCGCCGGATCATTATAATAAAGCTTATCCAAAGCCGCGATTTTTTCGTCGCCTGTTTCGTGAATTAATTTCCCTTCGCTTAACACGTTATGCGCAACTTCATCAAGCGTGAATCCCTGCCCGTTTCGCATAATAGACGCTCCTGCGGTTCCGGCCCTCATTACGCGCAGAGCGTCAAGCACCTGCCTTCCGGGAACTATCGCGGCGGCTGACTGCCTTATCCAGCTTCTCCCTCCGCTGTCTTCGGCCGGGAAAAATTTTGCGCTGTCTTTTGATCTTCCGATTGTAAAGGGCAGATTATATTTTTCAAAACGCCGCGCAAGGTGCGGAAAATCAAAATCGAGAAAGTTCCATCCTGTTAAAATGTCAGGATCAAAAACGCGAATATCATCAAGAAAACCTTTTAATAAAGATTTCTCGTCAGTATGAAACGTTATAAGAGAAGAAGAAAGCGCGGATGAAGAATCCTCGGGAGACAGAACTCTTACACTACATTTAATAATATTTTCTGTTATATTATTATTTTCAGTTCCTGCGCAGGCAACGCTGACTGCGCGGATAGTTCCCTCTTTTACATCTGTTTCGATATCAACAGAGGCGATTCGCAGAGGGACAGATATTTTTTTATCAGGCGAAGATATATCCGCGTTTCTGAAAACAACATCGACTCTTTTTCCTGTTTGAGCGGCCGCGGAAATTCGTAAATATCCTTTAATTTGTTTTTCCAGCAAAAAAAGTTCTGCAGGTTTTATATCAGCATCGGGAGATTTATTTCCTGATTCTTCAAGCAGAGCGGCAGCCCGGCTTCGGTCATTATAATTAAAAAATTTTACGCAGATTAAATCTTCGCCTGAAAAAGAATCAAGAGCTTTAATTTCTTCGTATTTAAATATTTTTAAAAGCTCTGCTGCTTTAGTATAATTACTTTTAAGGATATGAAAATACGGACGCCAATTATCTTCGACAACCGCGAAAGACCTTTCGTCAGTAAGCCGCCCAAGAAGATACAGCCGGTTTTTTCTTAAATCGGGGTAAATATGCGTCAAAAAACCTGAATATTCTTCCATAATCCCATTTAACATATACATATTTTATACTATATTTATTGGTATGACTAATATGTTTGAATATCTTAAATGGAGAGGCGACATAGATTTTAACTCATCTCCTTTTAACCCTGTTGACAATATAATTCTATCACAGTTGTCCTACCTTACATTTGAAAATATCGTTCCCAGTCCGGAAGAAAAAGAAGGCATCAGCATCGCTATGGCTTTAAAAATTTACGATGAAAAAATAAACAGCAAGGAAGGTTTAAAATCAACTTCGTTTTTTAAAGAGGATCCCGATTTAATAAGAGCGCTTGGCGCGTCAAGAAGATTCGGCGATTGTCATCTTTTTGGCTTTATAAATAATACCGACATTGTCCGCGAAATACAGTTCAGCGCTCTTTGCATACATACAGGCGACGATTCATGTTTTATAGCCTTCCGCGGAACGGATTCATCATTGATAGGATGGAAGGAAGATTTTAATATGTGTTTCCGCGATGTAATTCCGTCTCAGCTTGAAGCAGTATATTACATAGAAAAAATGGCGCCGCATATCACAGGAAATCTGCGTGTGGGAGGACATTCAAAAGGCGGAAACCTCGCGATTTACGCTGCCTCAAACTGCGGTAAAAATATTCAAAAGCGCATAACAGCAGTGTACGCGAATGATTCGCCGGGTTTCAATGAAAAATTTTTAAAACACCCGGGATATAAGGCGGTTAAAGACCGGATACATACTTTTGTGCCGCAGTCATCTGTAATAGGAATGCTGCTTAATCACGCAGGCGATCACACTGTAATAAAAAGCAGCGAGAACGGCATTATGCAGCATAATTTATATTCATGGGAAGTGACGTATAACAATATGGTACTCTCGGAAAATTTAACCGAAAGCAGCCGCTTTATCAGTAAAACTCTGCGCCAGTGGCTCGACAGCGTGGATAACGAAAAACGCCAGGAATTCATAGAAGCGTTTTATCATATATTGACAGCAGCCGAGGTCAATTCGCTTGCGGAGCTTGAAAAAACATGGTTTACCGCCGTTGGCAAGGTATTAAAATCGCTTAACAAAGTAAGCGAATCAAAAAGAAAAATTATAAGGAACACTTTAAAAGAACTTTTTCTCTGCGCCGGGCGGAATATAGAAAGTTTAATAAAAATAAAAGATCGATGATTAAAAAACAAAAAGCCTTAATAGCGATAATACTTTGCGTATTATTCTGGGGATTTTCATTTATATCAACAAAAATTGCGATAACCGTTTTCCCTCCGATGTCGCTTGCGATGCTGCGCTTCGCGATCGCGCTTGTCTTTTTGTATTTTATCAAGCTTAAACTTGCGCCTAACGAAAGACTGCGCGCAAAAGACATTCCGCTGCTTCTTACAGCGGGATTAACAGGTGTTACTTTATATTTTTATTTTGAAAACAACGGCATCGCGCTTGTCAGCGCGTCGGAAGCAAGCATCGCTATAAGCTCAATTCCCGCCCTCACCATGATAACGGAAATGATCGCGGGGAAAATAATTAAAAAAGAGGTGAAATCCGCAAACATACGGCAATGGATCGGATGTCTGGTTTCCATCACAGGAGTATGGCTTGTCGCGGGAGTTTCATTTTCGATATCAGGGAATGTAACAGGCTACATTTTTATGACAGGAGCGGCGTTCAGCTGGGTAGTATACTCATTTTTAACCCGTCCTCTATTCGCGCACTGTTCCAGAATATACATAACATTCTGGCAGACAGCGGCAGGTTTTATCTTCTTTGTTCCTTTCACATTTATGGAATTTAAAAACTGGGGACCTCTTCCTCCCAGTATCGAAGTGATCTTGCATGTTGTATTCCTTGGAATTTTTTGCTCAGCCTTGGGCTATTGGTTTTATGTAAAGGCGATGGAAGACCTCGGCGTTTCTGTCTGCGCGATTTTCATAAATTTAATTCCGGTAGTCACAGTAATCTTCGGATTTTTTTTGTTAGGCGAAAGATTAACTTTTTTACAATGGATTGGAGCAGCGCTTGTTACATCAGGTGTTTATTTAGCGATTTATAAAAGACCTGCCAGGCGGAAATGAACGCAGAGAATTTTTACCATTCACTATCAGAATCATCTGCAGGCGTTATTCCATAATTATACCTGACAGGCGCGCTTGGTTTTTTGATCTTAACTTTGTTTTGCTGCTCTTCCCACTCTGTTTTATTCTGAGCAGCAAACCGGTTAAACAATTCATCCGCGTTAATACCGGAATCTGGGCATGCGGCCTGTATTAATGGGAAGCAGACTTGTAAGATCATTTTATCGGATTTTGCGCATTTATAAACATTTTGTTTACTCCCTGTAAAGGCTTCAAGAACTTCAAGACATTCATCATCAGGTTCACTAAGATCATCCCAATCGTACTCATCTTCGACTACCGCGAACCCAGCTTTTATTTTAGCTTTATTAAAAAATTTATTTTGGTTTAGTATATTAAAAGCGTTTTTCCAGTCATCCGTAGGCGATCCGTCGGAAAAAATAAAAAAACATCTGGAATATACTGATATTCCTTCGACAGTTACAGAAAGTTTTTCGTTTAACGCTCTGAAAGCCGCGCCGAAATCGGTAACGCCGGCAGGCACAAGATTAACCCATGAAAAATCACCTGACGGAATAGGACTGTACTCTGTTATCCATTGTGCGCCTGATGAAAACGTTAATACCGATATTTTAATCTGAAAATCCGAATTGTTTTCAAAATTCTTAATATTATAAAC
>JGI24695J34938_10002347_pt1 | contig 14572 bp, 11 predicted proteins | sample TergutCo191P3_FD_34938 | JGI IMG/M metagenome (IMG submission 34938) | reverse complement strand
ATTACCGTTGGGTTTGAGCTTGATTTGCCCGAAATCTATACGCTTTCGGACGAAGAGTATGTTATGATACATCAAACCATAAACAACTCCCTTGCACTGCTTCCCGACTATACCGTTGTTCATAAGCAAGATTGGTTTACTATTGAAGAGTACAAGCCAAATGAGAAATCTCAACAAAACGAGAACCCACCATCATTTTTACAGAGAAAATTCAATCAACACGTCATGGATCGTCCGCACTTAAACCATAAGTGCTATTTGTTCATTACAAAATCGTGTGAGCAAAATATGAAAAAGTCAAGTTCCGGAACACGTTTACTGTATAACAAATTTGTTCCAAAGGAAATGCTTGACCACAAAATAATAGAAAATTTTCTTGACTGCACTCAACAGGTTGCACAAAATTTACGCTCTACTGGAAAAATAAAAGTCCACCGTTTGCTCACAGATGATATTGTTGGCATTGGGAAAGAATTTGGAATACTTGACAAGTATTGGTCGCTCAGTCAAGAATCGAATGGTGTTGTGAAAGATATTTTTTTCGACCCTCAGTATCCATTGTTAGGGGATGACTACTTGAGCCTGCATACTATTTCGAATGTGGACGACTTTCAGACCAACTATGTTATGCCAAGCACACGATACAAGCCCCTATCAACAGACAAAAGTGAATGCCGTTTGAGTTTTACTTACCCTGTTGGGCCAAACTTGTTTTGCAATCACATCTATAATCAATATATTTTTATTCAAAACAGCGATTCAATTTTAGAAGAGCTAACCAAATCCGCAAAGCATTTAGCATCATTTTCTGCCTTTTCGGCAAAAAACTCCATCAATCAAGAGTTCAATATGGAATTTGTGGCAGACTGTGAAAAAAGCGGAGTAAAAGCAGTTAAATTTCACGCAAACGTGTTGGCATGGTCAAAAGACAAAGCGGAACTTGCCCAAATTAAAACCAATGTAGGTTCTGCTATGAGTCAAATGGGGTGTGTGCCTCGCCTAAGCACAATTAGTTTGCCGTTTTTACTTTGGGCAGGATGTCCCGGAAACGCTTCGGATTTTCCGTACGAAGATACAATAGTTATGAAGTTGCCAGAAACAACATGTTTTTGGGCAATGGAAACCTTCCATAAAGATTCGCCATCAACATTTGGCATAAAGCTTGTTGATAGGCATACCGGACGACCACTGCACGTGGATATTTCAGATTATCCCAAGAAAAAAGGAATTATCGACAATAAAAACAAGGTCATTTTAGGGCCTTCGGGAAGTGGAAAATCGTTTTTTACAAACCACATGGTTTCGCAATATTACGAACAAGGCTCACACGTTGTCCTTGTTGATGTTGGACATTCTTATTCGGGACTATGCAACACTATAAACAAGAAAACGGGTGGCAAAGACGGTATTTATCTTACTCACTCCGTTGAAAACCCCATTGCGTTTAACCCTTTTTACACGGACGATGGCGTATTTACTGATGAAAAGGTTGAAAGTATCGTTACCCTCATTACAGCACTATGGAGAAAAGAAAACGAAATAACTTCAAAAAGTGAAGATGTATCTTTGGAAATAGCCGTTGACGAATACTTAAAAACAATTAAGTCTTCAAAAAAGATGTCTGGGTCATTTGACGAATTTTATGAATTCGTAACCAGCGATTTGAAACAGGTTTTTTTAGACAAACTAAAACTAAACGTAACAAAAAAACACTTCGATTTTGATAGTTTCAAAATAGCATTAAGACCTTTTTACAAAGGTGGCAAATATGAAAAACTGCTTAACTCGTCCGAAAATATTGACTTTCTCAATAAGCGATTTGTGGTATTTGAACTTGACAATATAAAAGATAACAAAACATTGCTACCAGTTGTTACGCTCATCATTATGGAGATATTTGTAAATAAAATGCGACGACTGGGATCGGAACGAAAAATGATTTTGATTGAAGAGGCGTGGAAAGCAATCTCAACCGATAGCATGGCAGAATATCTCAAATACCTGTTCAAGACTGTGAGAAAGTTTGAAGGCGAGGCTATTGTTGTTACGCAACAGATTGACGATATTGTCGGAAATGAGATTGTTAAAAATGCAATTATTGACAATTCCGATTGTAAGATTTTGCTTGATTCGAGAAAGTATATGAACGACTTTGAGCCACTTGCTAATCTGCTCGGACTATCCGAAAAACAACGCACACAAATATTGTCTATTAACAGAAACAATAATCCCCACAGAATATACAAAGAAGTATTTATCGGCTTGGGTAGTGAGTCCGCTGTTTACGCAACTGAAGTTTCGATGGAGCAGTATTATACATTTACAACCGAGAAAGCCGAAAAATTAATGATAGAGGAAGAAGCCGAGAGATGTGGTGGGGATTATGAACTTGCGATTATCAACTGTTCAGATAGAATTAGAGCGAACTTAAAAACATAATGAATATGAAAAAGATATTTTATTTACTACTTTTCTTTACTCTGCCATTTACAGGTAGATCGCAGGCTTTCGTAGTCGATCCTGCCCAAATAGCAGCTTCTTTTTTAAGTTTTTTAGAAAGCCTTGACCAAGCGATTTCTACAACTCAAAGACTTGGAAGAGTGGCAGAGCAAGGCGATTCAATGGTTAGCAGATTGCAATTTATGCGTGATCTTCACGGTTTAGTGAACCCTCGTATTCAAAATTTAGGACACATGAGACAGGCTGTTGAAAATATGTATCGGGCTGTTGAGTTATCTCATCGTACGTACCAACTTTTACGCAATAGCAGGCACTTTACACACCAAGAAGCAATGTTAGCGTTGGATAGGTACACTATTATGCTACAGCAATTGCGAAGAAATGGCGACCTATTGGCCTCTTTTCTTAATCCCGATGTGTGGAGACTTACAGACGATGAGAGAAAGCGATGGCTTAACCAAAACATAGAAGAACAAGGAGCTGTATTAGACAGCATGACTCAACTTCATGCGTTTATGGCTTTGACAGAACAAAACCGCAGAAGAATTGATGCGTTGTTTGAAAGCGGAGTGATAGGTTCAATGACATACCTTAACGCTATTTCACGTAGATATATCACTTCTATACCAGCAGAAATAGTCATAGCAGAATTAACAAGCAACTTGTTTGGTAACGATGCTGACATTCTTGGACGTTACCATCCGGATAGAATGGATCCGGGAACAGAGCGAACGTGGCAACAATTTATGCAATCAAATCAAACATGGTACGGTTGGCTATTTGATGGTGGAAGGCGTATATTTTACGGTGCAGCAGCCGTTATGGCACTGTTTGGATTAGTTAGGGTTTACAAAAAAGTAAGTGCAAACGAAGAAGTTTTTGAAACGATCATAACTTGGGTGTTTGCTGTTTTATTGACGGTTGCTTTTGGCGAACTACTTGGTTTCTTTTTCTTTGGCCAAACCTTTTCCGGTTAGCCAATCATAGTATTAACATTAAAAATCACATTAAATTATGAGTACGGAGGGAGTTTTTACAGCGTTACACAACAATTTGCTTGGTTGGTCAAACGGCGTTGGAAGTATGGTGGGTGGCATAGTTGCTATTGGCGGATTGGTTTATATTGGCTCAAAGGTTTTGCCAGCACTTGCAAAAGGCGAGGCAATAGATTTTTATCCGCTGTTAAGGCCGTTTATTATTGGCATTTTTTGTTTGTACTTCTCATTTTTAGTTGTTACGCCCATACATTACGTTCTTTCCCCTGTTCGGCACTATACTTCTGCGTTGGGCAATAGAGTTCAACAACAACACAGTAGCGATTTTAATAGAGCTGTCGCATCGTTGAGAACACAAATAGAGGAAGAAAGAGATGCCATCGCAAGGGCTGAACGGGAAGAGTTGGATCGTGAAAGAAACAGAATCGGGAGAATGGCAAATGCTATTGGAGAATGGTTTGCACAAGTTCCTTCTATGATTGGAACTGCACTGACAAATTGGACTACGGGGCTTATTCATTCTGCAGTTGGTATTATTTATCAGATTATGATTTTTGTGTTCAAGTTGCTCCGGATTGTGTTTTTGATTATACTCAACATTCTCGGGCCAATAGCATTTGCCCTTGCTGTGTTTCCCAAATTTCAAGACAATATCATAAATTGGCTCACAAAATACATCAGTATATATTTGTGGCTTCCGATTGTGAACTTAATTGTTCATGTCATGCATGCTGCATCTATGGTACTTGTTACATCGCCAGCATTTACAAACAATTTTAGTATTCCAGCCCTGCAATGGATGTCTGTAATTGTCAAACTCGTTGGCATCTGTGCATTATTAGCCGTTCCTGCGATTAGCAGTTGGATTGTTCAAGGTGGCGAAAGTGGTGGTGCTACACGTGGATTTTCTACCATTGCTGGCGGTGCAGGTGGTTTTATTGGTGGAAAGTCAGGAGCTATAATGGGGAGAGCGAAGAATGGAATGAGAGCAGAGGCAGCTTCGTTAGGCAAGAAAGCTTGGGCTGGAAGCAAAAATGCGTACCAATCAATGAAAGAAAGATTATCAAACAAAAATTAAGAAAATGTTTAGTTCGTTAAAAAATTTACAGTCTGCATATCAACTAACAAGGCTGGTAGCAATCACAGCCATCGTTTGTTCCGCTATTGTCGTGCTTATTACGTTAAATTGGTCGCTGACAATGATAGCACGAGAGCGTGAAAAAATTTACGTTTTAGATGGCGGTCGGTCGTTGATACTGGCATTACGGCAGGATATGGCACAAAACAGACCTGTGGAAGCAAGAAACCATGTAAAAATGTTCCATGAGCTATTCTTCACTCTCTCGCCGGATGCAGCGGCTATCAACTCAAATATCCAACGCTCGCTTGCACTTGCAGACAGAAGTGCTTTCGAGATTTACAACGATTTGCTCGAAAGGGGGTTTTACAACAGAATCATTTCAGCCAATGTCATTCAAACAATTGTTGTTGATAGCATAGATATAGATTTTGAAACCTATCCGCACAGTTCTGTTGTTTATTCGACACAAACCATTGCCCGGCAAAGCAACATCACCCAGCGAAGTCTTGTTACTGCGATGGAGTTGAGAAATGTTCAACGAAGCGATAATAATCCGCACGGTTTTTTGATTACAAACTTCAGAATTGTAAGAAACAACGAAATATCAAGAAACATAAATCCACATTCAGATTAGCAAGTTATGAAAATGTTTATTAAAATAAAAGATGCACTCAAAAAGGAATTTGAGGGTTATTGTGAGGAACGAAAAAAAAGATTGCTTAAGAAAGTTTTTATCGGCTTTATTGTTTTGTTTGTCCTAAAAATGACTGTAAATGTTTTACGGGTAACTTCGCCAAGAGAAGACTCCCGGCACGAAACAAACCAAGAGGTTGTTAGAGACTTACAAAGAAACGATGATGAGCCACTGTCTGCAGAAGAAATGATGTATAGCCTTCAACAAATTAGACAAGAGATACAACAACAAAAAAGAATTTATGAAAAACATGTTCAGTAAAATAGACAAAGAAGTCTTAAAAAAAGAAGCAAAAAAGTATGCTCTTTTCGCCATTGGTGGAGCACTTATTATTATTTTGTTGTTCGTTGTTATCCGGGATATTGTCGGAGACACAGAGCGTGAAAGAGAATCCGCTACAGCAATATTTATGGATGTGCCGGATGCCGATACACAGTATTTGCATACTGATATGCGTAGGGCTTACGAGGCAGAGGATATGCTCGTTGATGTGATGTCAAGAAGAACACAAAGTTTAGACGAGTTATTTCCTGTCATAGATGTAGTGCCTTCTCGGTATGCTCCGATATCCACTTTGCCCGAAGAACAGCCAATACCTACCGTGCGTAGGCAAAACAATGTTCAAAGCGGTTTTTTAGGCGAAGTTAGCAATGTTAACCAAGCACCGACACAATGGACTACTCCAGAGCCAGCACCAGTTGTTGCCCAAAACGAGCCAACAATTGACCACGATGAAATTATTCGTCAAAGACAAGAAGAAGCTCGGCAAAGAGCGTTGGACGATTTTGATATGATGATGCAAAGACACATGCAACAACAAGGCGGTGGAATGCACCAAGAACCGCCACCACTCCCAACAACGCAGGAACAACAAAACAGATTTTCCGAAGAAAATGTTGTGATGCCTGTTACCGAGCAGGGCGATGGGATTGTTTCATCACTTCGGCGAGGTGGTGGATTTCACGGTACAGGAGAAATGGCACCACGAAGAAACACGATACTTGCGACTGTTAGCGGACGACAAGTGGTTTCAGAAGGTCAGAACGCAAGAATTAGACTACGTGAACCAATGCAAGTTGGGCGAATGATTATTCCTATTGGAAGTATCATTGTAGGGACTATAAACATTGGCGTTGACAGGGTTTTTATTACGATTAGTTCTATCGAACACAACGGTGTGATCACTCCGGTTAGATTGACCGCTTTTGATTACGATGGACAACACGGTTTGTTCGTTCCCGGTTCTCTCGAAAACGAAACTTTGCGAGAGATCGGTGGGGAAATTGCCAGTGCGATAGGAACGGGAGCAACGACCTCTGTGAGTATGATAAACAATCAGTCGGCAATGGAGCAAATACAGGGCGAAGTGATGCGTGGAGCGATACAGGGAACAGCACGTTACGTGGGCAGGCGAATCACGCAGGTTCGGGTGGTTCTGCAAGATAACCACCGGTTATTTTTAGTAGCACAAAATTAAAATTTCAAAATACTATGAAAAGAAAAGTTTTAACATTAGCAGTAGCGTTATTTTTTGCAACGTGTGTGTTTTCACAGGAAACACAGCGTTTTGTTTTCGAGGACGAACACGTAAGAATTGAAGAATCGACAATTCTCGACCATCATCAACGGATTGTTGAGCCACCGGGCGACCTTTGGTCGGGATTCACACGAATGATACCATTTCGCAGAATGATACCGCCGTACGGATTGGAAGTTACTTCCGAAAAAACAACACATATTATTTTTCCTGCTCCCATAGTCTATGTTGATTTAGGGAACGAAGACATTATGGCTGCCACCGCAGGCGAAGCAACAAATGTGTTGCGAGTAAAAGCGGCAACGCCCGGATTTACAACACAAACAAACCTTGCTGTTATCACGGCAAACGGTTCGTTTTATTCGTTCAATGTTAGATATGCACGTGTTCCACGCCAACTCAACATTGAGATGCAGGACTTTTTGAACTCTGGCGATGCATTCAATCGCCCGAACAACAGTATGGACATTTTCTTGGCGGAACTTCAGAATGAGAGTCCGATGCTTGTAAATTTAATAATGCGTTCAATTTATTCCAACAATCAACGATTTATTCGCCACATTGGCTCACGAATGTTCGGCATACAATATACCCTCAAAGGCATATTTTCGCACGGCGGATTGCTGTATTTTCACGTGGAAATACGCAATTCTACAAATGTAAACTTTGATGTGGACTACTTTAATTTTGTAATTCAAGACAAACTTTTGGCACAACGAACAACCATTCAAGAAATCTCACTTCGTCCTGTGCGTGCCCATAACTTTGTTACCACCGTGCGAGCACGTTCAACCGAAAGTATTGTTTTGACTTTTCCGATGTTTACACTTCCGCCGGATAAAGTGGTACGCTTTAATGTGAATGAACGAGGTGGCGGACGACATCAAAACTTCTTGATAGATGGCAACGACCTAATGAGAGCAAGAGAAATACGTGAATTTCACATCAGATAACCACTGGCTATGAAAAGAACAAAAACCATACTACTTACCATCACGCTACTGTTATGTTTTTCTTTCACAGCAGATGCACAACGGCGACTTCCCGGAATGAGCGGTGTTTATGCCTTTGGCGGAATCACTAACGCAGGGCTTTCGGCTTGGCACTTTGGCGTTGGTTATTCACGCTATTTCAGAAATCAACAGCAATTTGCGTACGAATTTAACTACTTGCGAATGACTTATCAGCAAGAAGGTTTTAGAATACCGCTTGAACAATATACAGTCGGAGCAAGGTATTTCAGAAACTTTTTTATGGACAGAACACGAAGTTTTTTTGCTTCAGCAAACGTAGGTATTTTGCTTGGTTACGAAACAGTCAATCGAAACAGCAGAATACTTCCAAACGGGGCGTTGATAACCAACAGTGATGCTGTTCTGTGGGGTGCAACGCTTGGTGTTAGGTTGTCATATTACTATCAAGACCACCTCGTTGTTCTGCTCGGGATAAACCAAAGGGCGGTAGGTGGGACAACAGTAAATAATTTTCGCACACAGTTTTATATCGGACTTAAATACGTATTTCCATAATGAAAAAAACATTTATCATAGCAATTTTGGCGGTCGTTATGCTTTCGTGCAACGACACATTGGACATTCAAAAGGATTTTGCTTTTGAAATTACACATTTGCCATTTAGAAACACAGAAATCGAACTTGGCGAACGGGTTGAAATACGCTTTCAGATACGCAGTATCGGTGGCGAGTACGCTGGGACAACCTACTATTTTAGGTACTTTCTATTTCAAGGCAGGGGTTTTCTGACGGACGATGGTGGTCGATTGTTTTTTCCGAACGACCTGTTTGATTTGCCAAACAAAACATTTCGATTGTACTATCAACCCGATTCGAGAGGTCAGCACGAATTGGGTTTATGGTTCTTCAACAGCTGGGGGCATTCCCAAGAATTAACATTTTCTTTTGCTACGGTAGAAGAGCAAGATTAAATATAACCAAAACAATAAAAATATGAAAGTAGTTATAGCAGAAAAACCTTCCGTTGCAAGGGAAATAGCAAGGGTTATTGGAGCTACGGAAGCCGTTAAAGACAAAAAAGGGCAACCAGCCTATTATCAAGGCAATGGTTACCAAGTTGGATTTGCCATTGGGCATCTTGTTACGGTCAATAATTTGGAATCAATTAACTCCAACGAAGACTGGAGCAAACAACCATTGCCCATACTCTCGCCGTTGGAGCTTTATGCTGCAGACGGAAAGAGTTATCATATCGGCATTATCAAAAAAATGTTTGACAGTTGCTCCGAAATCATTGTAGCTACCGATGCAGGGCGTGAAGGCGAACTTATTTTTAGATATATCTACGATTACATCGGTTGCCAAAAACCGTTTAAGCGTTTATGGATTAGTTCGCTCACAGATACTGCTATTAAAGATGGTTTCAAAAATTTGAAACCCGGAAAAGATTATGATACGCTGTACTTTGCGGCTAAAGCCCGAAGTCATGCCGATTGGTATGTAGGTATCAACGCAACACGACAATTTGGATTGTCGTGCGGTGGTGGTTCTCTCGGACGAGTGCAAACACCGGTACTCAAAATGATTTGCGACCGTTACCTTGAAAATAAAAACTTCACATCGCAAGATTTTTGGAATGTTGTCGTGGATTGCGAAGCATTTAGTGCAAAGATGTCCGAACGGTTTTTTGACAAAGATAAAGCTCAAGAAGTTGCACATCAAGTGCCAAAACACTTGACCGTTTATGATGTGCAAACATCTGAAAAAACTGAAAAAACACCGTTATTGCACGACTTGACTTCTTTGCAAAAACTCGCAAATCAAAAATACGGTATGACAGCCGACAAAGTGTTGGCCGTTGCACAAACACTCTACGAAAAAAAGCATATCACATACCCTCGAACGGGTAGCCAATATATTTCGGAAGATGTGTTTGATACCGTTCCTATGCTTATTGAGAAGTGCAAGCGATTGGAAGAATTGGGATTGGGGTTTGACTTCTCGTATTACGAAAGCAAACCAACGCTTAACCAAAGAAGCGTGAATACGGAAAAAGTAACCGATCATCACGCATTGCTTCCAACGGAAATTTTGCCACAAACATCAGCATTAACCGTAGAACAGCAGTTTATTTACAGACTTATCGTTGCACGATTTTTAGAAGCATTCCATTGTGATCACATCAAAGATGTAACAACGGTAACATTTGATACTGTCAGCGGTTTTCCGATTACTGTCAGCGGTAGCGTTATCAAGGACATGGGATTTAAGGCTGTTTGCGGTATCAAAAAAGAAGTTGGCGAGGAAAATGATGATGACCAAACCTTGCCACCGCTTAATATCGGCGATACCGTTGAAGTTAAACAGACTTCGCTCAATAACGGCAAAACAAAGCCAAAGCCACTACTTACAGATGCCTCGTTGCTTTCATTGATGGAAAACTGCGGAAATGAAATTGAGGATGACGAAATGCGATTGGCAATGAAACACGTTGGCATAGGAACACCTGCAACACGTGCCGAAGCCATCAATAAGGTTCTCAAGCATTATGCATTTAGGGACGGCAAAAAGATTGTTCCCACACAAAAGGGGTTGGATTGTCATGCCATAATCAAAGATAAACCGATTGCTTCGCCAATGATGACTGGCGAATGGGAATTAAAAATGCAATTGATACAGCAAGGCGAATTGCAATTCAACGATTTTATGAATGGCGTTTTTGGCTTTGTTCGCAGTTTAACGGCAGATTTGGCACAGGAAACAACAAAGGTTAGCCAAACAAAAACACCAATCGAAAAAGACGAACTTCCGGATTGTCCGGTTTGTAAAAAAACACTCGTAAAAGTGTTTTCAAAATCAGAAAAAGATAACTCCGGAAAGGTTTTGAAAAAATCTGCGTTTTTGTTTGTCAAATGCACCGATGAAAATTGCGGTTTTTTGCTTGGCACAAAGTTTTTCGGACAAGAATTGATCAGCGAAAAGCAAGTCATTGCCATCGCTTCTGGAAAAACTCCCGTGATTAAAGGCATAAGCAAAAAAGCAGGCGGAACGTATGATGCAAAAATGACATTTACACACGACCCTTCAAAAGACAAATTCAAAACTTCTTATCAAACTGTAAAATAAAAAATACTATGAAAACACTACAAAAACTTACGATTTTAGCCACAGCATTGTTTTTTGTGGCAATCAGTAGCAACGTGAACGCTCAAAGCGTAGGCATTGGCGAGCGTGAATTTACACCACACCCGTCGGCTATTTTGGAAATTCAATCAACAACGCAAGGCGTTTTGATTCCACGTGTTACTTTTACCCAGCGAATGCACATTCAAACCAACGCACAAGCTGCAGGCTTGCTCGTTTTTCAAGTGGACAGGGACGAAGTCGGATTTCACTATTTTGACGGGCTTGTTTGGCGATTTTTAGAACCAAATATAAGCAGTGAATTGCCAAATTTGGCACAAGTTGCATTCACGGGAAGTTGGTATGACTTATCAAACCGTCCAGATATTGCAAGTCTTCCAAGTTTAGCACAAGTTGCACTTACTGGCAGTTGGAATGATTTGCAAAATCGTCCGAGTATCCCAACACATTTGAGGGATCTACAGCAGGACAATATTTTTTACATGACGGTAAATCGACAGCAAATTCAGCGTTGGGACGATGTAGCGAACGCACAACTATTTTCGGGCCGTTGGCAAGACTTACAAGACCGCCCGAATTTTCACAATGTAGCCACAAGTGGCAGTTGGAACGACCTGCAAGACCGCCCAAATATCGCAGATATTCCAAATTTATCAGATGTGGCATTTTCTGGAAACTGGAGCGATTTGCACGGTACACCGACTATTCCAACACATCTTCGAGAGCTACAGCAGGATAATATTTTTTATATGACAGTCAATCGACAGCAGATCGAGCGTTGGGATGCATCAGCACAACGCACAATCCCAAGACATTTGAGAGATTTAGAACAGGATAACCTTTTTTACATGACCGTTAATCGTGAGCAGATCGAACGCTGGAACAATGCAGCAAACGCCAGTCAGTTTTCCGGAAGTTGGCACGACTTGACAAACAGACCACATTTTGCAACTGTCGCAACTTCGGGAAATTTTAGCGATTTGACAGGAAGACCTAATATTCCATCTGCATTGGAAGATTTGATGCAAAACAGTTCTTTTCGAACGGTTACCGATGTGCAAATTGCCTCGTGGGACAACAAATCTAATTTTTCCGGAAGTTGGAACGATTTGACAAACAGACCAAACTTTGCTACGGTCGCAATTTCGGGAAACTACAATGATTTGCACGGCAGGCCGACCATTCCAACGAGTTTGGCACAATTACAATCGGATCAATTCAACCAACGAGTTTCTGCTCAAGATATGTTGCGTTGGGACGGAAAAAGCACTTTTTCCGGAAGTTGGATGGATTTAAGAGACCGCCCAAACTTGCACAATGTAGCCACCAGTGGCGATTTCAATCACTTGCAAAACACACCTGTTTTTCCACCTGCTGCTATGTCCGGAAGTTTTAATGATTTGATAAATGTCCCGGAATGGGGGGCTTGGAACGATGTGTCCCAGTTGCAAATTGGTACTGCACGACAGCCACAAGATGGGGGCAGTATGAACCGCTTTGCTCGTGCAGATCATACGCACACGATTGAAAACAATGTTCCGATACAAAGTGTCGGCACAAGAAACCAAACCATAGCATCAACAGAATTTGTCCATAGAGCATTGGCAGACCAAATTAGAATCGGCATTGCCGAAAGTATTCATAGTACTGAAGCAGGCGATGTCATAAGTAGTTTTGATGCGGGTTCAAATAATTTCCGTTTGAGAATAAGACGAAATGTAACATTGACCGGAAACCCACGCCTCGAACAACGCCCAGAAGGTCGCCCAAATGCTGCAACAAGCAATTACATCGCAACAACGGCGTGTATTGCCCAAGAATTAGCTGCTTTCAGAACAGAAATAAATGCACTACTTGTAGCAGAACGCTTGGCAGCGGAACAACGTGCAAGCCCTATTGGTACAATCGTAATGGTACATTCAACAGCCGAAAGAAGTAATTTTAACACCAACTGTTGGGCAGAAGTTACGGAACTACGAGGCAGATTTCCGATTGGAGCAGGTATGCCTGCAGGAACGAACGAATTTCGCACCGATGTTACAGCCGGAGCAGCGAGAAGTGTTGGAGTAGGACAGTCCGTAGATAACGCAAGTCAGCACGGGCAAGCGTTTAACAGAATGACCTATGAGCAGATGCCACGACATAGTCACGTGATATACTACGACATGGGAAATGTGGCAAGTGGAAGTGCTACAGGTAGAGCCGGAAGCGTAGGTAGAACATACAGGCATCCACAAAACCATAGAGAGGGAAGAACTCTTCATTCAGGCGGTACAGGAACTGCCGACGCAGGCGGAATCGGGGAGTCCCAAAACAATAGACCACCATTTTACGGCGTATATTTTATGCGACGAATCGCACACGGCTGTTAAACTTCAAAAAAAACAAAAACAATGAAAACAAAAATCGCAATACTATTCCTATTTTTAGCCACTTCGCTGAATGCGTTTGGCACGTTTTTCGTATCAAGAGATGCCGTTGTATCTATCGGAAGCAACACGCAAGTGAGGGTTGGAAATATGGACATAATCAATCACGGCGAATTTATCGCTGACACGGCATCGCTACTCATAATTGCAAACAGCAGCCAAAGCCGAATCGCTGGAAACTATTTTCACTTGTTTTCGCTCCGAATTGCCGGACGTGTGCAATCGCAAGTGCAAACGCTCACACTCGGTGGCGATTTGGTTATGCAATCCGGAACATTTGACATCGGAGCAAACAGACTGGCTATTGGTGGCGACCTCTTGGGCGAAACAGAACAGGCATTTGTAACGGCATCTTCCGGCACAATCGAACAGGCGATACACGGCATTGTCGCCGGAAGACAAGTTCGTGCATTAGGGCTTGAATTTACGCCTCTTGAAAGCACGTACAACTTGCACCTTGTTCGTTCGCACAGAAGCGTTACACGCTTTTCCGGAACAAATAATCCATACCGTAGTGCATACCGAATTTTTGAATTTTCTTTTCCAAAGAATATCACAAATTTGGCATTCAGAACCAAGCCACACGAACGGCAACATTTAACAAGGCGTTTCCCGTTTGCAGAGAACTTCGAGGGCTGGGAAAGAGTAAGAAACACAAACGACAATTTGCAATCGGTGTTCCGCATTGGCGAATTTGCTCCAGATAATTTGTATTTCCCAAGAATACTCACGCCAAACCTATCAACAAACAATTTGTTTGTGATAACCGGATTGGACGAGTTTCCGGATGCAAGGCTTATTATTCTCAATAGGCGAGGACAAGTCCTTTATGACTTGCACCCGTACAACAATGATTTCGATGGGCGAAATCTGCCCACCGGAACGTACTATTTTATGTTTTCGGAATACCGAAACACAAATCCCACCCACAAATCATTTTTTGAACTCATACGATGAAAAAAATAACGATTTTCTTTGGGCTTGCAATGGGCTTTGCTACGGCTGTAGCGACCACTATACCTGTGCAGTATTTCAAACAGCGAAGTTTGCTAAACACGGCATCGCTCAGCGAAGTTCAGAACTTGCAAGTGTTTTTGTCCGGAGCGTACAGTTTGGTTGGCTTTGAGGGAGCACCGAGAACATTTGTTCTTGATGTTGCCTCGCCAATTTCGTTTGACAACAGGCGAAACAGAAATATGCGTGGCTTTCGACAAGCAGAGCCAACCCGAAGTTTTCTCGGTGGCACTTTCGAGTATGA
>JGI24695J34938_10002346_pt1 | contig 14576 bp, 18 predicted proteins | sample TergutCo191P3_FD_34938 | JGI IMG/M metagenome (IMG submission 34938) | reverse complement strand
ATTATTGTCTTCGCGAAAAACGCAGGTATCCACCGCGAATTGTCAATTGCTTTTGAACAGAGAAAGATATTAAAAAAATATGTTTTAATTGTTCACGGCAGACCTTCATGGAAGGAGACAATCTGCGATTTGCCTCTTGTTCCCAACGGAAACAAAAAACACATGACAATCATCGATAAATTCCGCGGCAAGGAATCTGTTACGCGGTTTAACTTAATTTCCACAGCCGGAAATTACAGCGTTCTTGAAGCATTTCCGCAGACAGGAAGAATTCATCAGATAAGGGTGCACGCTGCTTCCCTTGGTCATCCTGTAGTCTGCGACGGATTGTACGGAAAGGAAACGCCTGTAAAACTTTCTTCTTTTAAACGCGGCTGGAGAGGCGATCCTCATAAGGAGCGTCCGTTACTCGCAAGATTAGGTTTGCACGCGCTGGAACTAACGCTTCCTAACGGACAGTTATTGACCGCTCCCCTGCCTAAAGACATGGACAGCCTGATAAAACAAATGAACAAAAGATAAATCCGCTTTTATTGCCAACCGGGTTATTTTGCGGTATTTCCGAAATTGACCTGGGGAATTTTAACATTGGATTTAATAGCGGCTTTATTTTCAGCTTTAATGGCGTCGTAAACTTCCTGACGGAATACTTTTACTTTTTTCGGAGCGTCGATGCCGATGCGCACCTGATCGCCTCTTATTTCAACTATCGAAATAATTATATCATCGCCAATTATAAGTTTTTCATCAATTTTTCTTGAAAGTATAAGCATTATGTCATCCTTTTCTTGTCAATTCAGCCATAATGTCATGCTTTGTCTTCCATTTTGCATCTGAAAGTATAGCCTGCATTCCGGTCATGTTTTCTTTGTTGATAATCAGAGGACCCTGAAGGTTAGCTGTCATCGCGCCTCCGTCCTGCGGAATTGTTACAATTACAAAGATAACCGCGTTATCATGCGTTTTTAATCCGATTTCCGTAAGTTCATTGTTATTTGTCAGGTTAGCTTCATAATCTTTACGGAATAAAAATGGATTAATCAATATAAAAGCAGCTTCTTTTTCCTTTAACGACTGCAGCCAGTAAAAAGGCTCATGTTCAGCTTCAAACAAAACATATTCAGTGTAGTCTTCAAAACCAAAAAGCCCCTGCGGAAAAACAACTTTTTGTTTTTCATCAATATCAATTATGTTAAAAGCTTTTGTATCAACTTTCATTTAACGCTCCTGTTTTTTTACCTGAGAAAATTCAGCAATGACGGCGGCAGCGTTTTTGCCGCTGTAGCCAAAATTGCCTGATGCGCGGTCTCTGCCATTTTTAGATCGGTAGCGGCAGCGGCAAGATCGAGTCCGGATTCACGATCCAGCATTCCTGTAATATTTGGAATTTGCTGATTGATTCTGTTCCACGCGTAATCCGCGCGTTCTTTCCTGCTGCTGATGTCAGCGAGCCTGTGCGCTATATTATTGATCGACAGATCGATTCCCGCAATACCCTGACTGCCGATAAATTCCTGATCGCCCCTGAGCATTCCGTCCCTTAGGCGGATAATCATATCAAAAACCGATCCTCCCGAAACTCTCGCGGTTGAATTCCAGTTAGGCGCATTGTTCACCATATTCCCGGAAATTATTCCAAGATCGCGCAACACTGAAGCTCCTCCGGCTTTATCCTCTGCGCGGATAAGATGAGGATTTGTGCCTTCAAGAACAAGACCTCTTGAATCAATATCGATGTACGCTTTAACAGGAGCGCCGGAATCATTTATCTTCGCGACAATTGAAGGAAGAGTATCGCCTACAGCTACGTTGATTTCTGTGCCGTCAATAAAAAAGGCGCCGTTTTCCTGCACTCTGTAATCTGTCGCGTCTACAGAAGAAAAAATTGTCATTCTCTCTGCCCAGAACGCTTCGCCGCCGCCTATATCAAGATTGATAAACATATTATCGCCGATTTCAACTTTACGCGTTGCGCCCGCTCCCCTGTATTCAACAGCGGTAATCATTGTTTCCTGCGCGCCGTCGACAAAGCCTTCAACCTTGCGGAAAGGCTGCGTAAAAACTTTATCACCTGCAAAAGCCTGTTTTATATCGGGACCCAAATAATTAGAAATGTTAACCATCTCTTTTAAAAGTTCATTTACTTCAACCGCCATTATTTTTAAATCGTCAGGAGTATAAGTTCCGTGAGCTCCCTCTACGGAAAGGTCTCTTAATCTTTGAAGAATATTTATGCTTGAATTTAAATAATCATGGGTATTGTCAAAATGCTGCTGTGCAAATAAAGTGTTATCCTCAAAACGGTTAAGTCGCGCAAGATATGAATCATACCTTACCGCGTGAGACGCGGAAATAGGATCGTCTCTTAAACGGGTAAATGCGGAATTAGTGGCTATTTTATTGCCTACACTTGAACGATTTTCTTCCTGTTTGCGCAGATAATACTGCATATCTGTTACCGGCATGTTAGTCGAAACTCTTGTCATAATTTACTCCTTAAAAATGCGTTTTATACGCCCATCCTGTTTATTAAAGTATCAAGCATTGAATTTACAGTAGTAATGAATCTTGCCGCCGCTTCATATCCTTTTTGAAAACGAATCATGTTGGAAAGTTCTTCATCAAGGTTAACTCCCGAAATTGATTCGCGCATATCTTTTAAAAATTTCATTCTCTGAGATTCTGTTCCCAGGGCTCTTTCCGCCTGCTGTCCCATTAAGGCGATTGTGCCGACTGAGTTCGCAAAATAATCATCGAATGTTGCAAACTTGCCTATCATTACTGAATTATTTCTGATAGACGCTATAGCCGCCGCCGCATCTCCGTTACCGGGATTCGCGGAACGTCCGTTTTCTCCGAAGCCAGCCGCAATTGACGAAACGTCTTTATAAAGATCAGGATTTATTTTAATCCAGCCTGACGGATGAGCGACAGGAGCAAGCGCGTAATCTTCTGCGCCTCCCCTTAAAACTTCTACCGCATCAGCGCGATCCCATCTGAAAGCACCTTCATTGCCAGAGACCTGCAAAATACCCGCGTAACCTGCAAGAAAATGCCCGGAGTCTTCAATATGACGTATAACAAAATCAGGATTTACCCTCTGCCCGTCTACAAGATCCGCCGGCGTTCCCTTTAACTGAAGCTGTCCTTCCCTGTTTAAACGGGCGACAACTTCCGCGCCGGAATTATTTATGCGCATAATAATATCATTAACTGTATCCGTTGAATAATACGGAATATTAACCATTCTGTCCGAACCTGAAAGAGTTATTACACCTTCAAAACCGGGCTGCGCCTGCGAATCGAGGGAGTTCTGTCCGTTTAATCTGTAAACATAAGTAGAATCAAAAATACCGTCTCCTGAACGATCATAATTTCCGCTGACATTTGTTACAAATGGATATTCGGAAAAGAAATTGATACCTGTTCTTCCGTTCGCTCCGTACGCTCCGCGGTGAATTTCATTTACAAGGTCTGTGAAATTCATTGTCATATTATCAAGGTTTTGAATTTCGTTTTCTATTATTACGTCTCTTACTCCAAAAAGAGCTCCGAGCTGACCTCTTGTAAAATCCATTTTCTCACCTGTATCGCGCCAGTGAGTATATGTAAAACTTTCAGCGTCAATGTCTTTTCGTAAATCGAACTGACGCGAAATTTGTCCCTGAACAAGAACATGTCCCGAAGTATGAACCATAAATTCATCAGGGTCTTTTTGTGTAACCGTTATGTCAATTAAACCTGATAGCTCGTCAACAAGCAAATCGCGCCTGTCCATAAGATCGTTCGGATTGTCTCCCATTGCTTTTATGCGCTGAATATCCTTATTTAAGTCCGCTATCTGACGCGTTATTTCGTTTATGCTGGAAACAGTCATCTCTATTTGATCATTCGCCTGTAACTGCAATGTGTTAAGCCCGTGATAATGATCGTTTATACCGTCAATTAAAGTTTGTCCGCGGTTTAAAACACCTACGCGAAATTCATTATCAGCGGCGTGAATCGAAAGTTCCTGCCATGCGTCCCAGAAAGAGTCCATCTTGCTTCTTATCGAGTTAAAACCTTTTCCTGTTTCCAGATAAAGAGCTTCCATATCGTTAATATAATTATTTGTTACCGACCAGTAACCTTCACCTGACGCCTGAGAAATAATTCTTCTGTCTAAAAGCTGATCGCGGATACGTTCAATGCGTTCAACGCTGACTCCCTGTCCTATCTGACCAGGAGTTTCAGCGCGGTTTAACGCCGGAAGATAAATCGGATCAGACGGAACAAACTCAACTCTCTGGCGCGAATAACCGGGAGTATTCATATTATTAATATTATGACCGATTGTATTTAACGCGCTCTGATGCGCCTGTACGCCTTTTCTTCCTATTTCCAGTCCCATAAATGTCGACGTCATTTTCTTCCTCCGCCTCTTATCTTAAAAACTCTGGTTTAAAACCATGCTCCGCATGTCGTGTGAAAAATGAGTGCCCTCTTTTGTGTACATCTTTCCGCCCCTTTCGATAAAAGCAAGGTCTACAAATTCACGAAGAGTTGTTCTTAAACCGTTTAAGTACGAAAGTAAATTTTCATTTGCCATTTTTATTTTTAACGATTCTGTTTTAAGGCTGCGGTAAATGGAGGTTAAATCATTGCGCTGCTCGGGAGGCAGATGTGAAACAAGAACATAAAATTTTCCCTTATCATCCAGATTGTCAGAAAAATTCTGCTGATGAATAATGGTCTTGAATACTGCAAAAAGCTTTTCCCTCTCGTTTTCAAGTTCTTCCAGTTTGATTTCTATTGTATTCATCGCGCATAAATTTTGCTCAAAAACTGTCCACTGCCTGTCTGTTACGGCTGAACGAATCTTTTCCTGAATAGCCGCCGCGTTTTGAATAAGCTCGAACTCGTTAAGAAGTATTTCCCTGCATTTTTCGTAAATCATGTTAACCTCATTTAAGAACCGTAAAAATAATCGAGCTTAAAACGAAGTTTCAAGCTTCCACCTATATTAAAAATATCGGCATCTAAAATTAAAAATGTATGGCGAAAACATTAATCGCAGGGAAAGAGCGTGCGTACTGCATTTTTAAAACATATATTTAAATTCATTTGGGAGGATTTTAAAAAGTAATTATTTACGTTCTTTTGTTATAACCAGTATATTTTTGTCCCCGCAGCGGGTATATTCAACCTTGTCCATCAGTTTTTTGAACATATATACGCCCAAACCGCCTATTTCACGGTCTTTTAGGGGTTTTTCCATCTCAGGATCAGGATATTCCAGGGGATTGTACGGTATGCCGGAGTCTTCAAATTTGATTGATATCTTGTCATTTGCGGAGATTGAAATTGTTACACCGCCTTCCCTGCCTTCGTACGCGTAATCCGCTATGTTGATGAAAATTTCTTCGACGGCGATGTTAACCTGGTTTTTAATTTCTGATGAATAGCTGTATTTATCGAGTTCACTGTTTATGCAGTCGAATAATCTGCCGAGGTTTTCGCTTCTTGCTTCGATTGTTAATACGGTTCCTTCGCCTCTCTTTTCAGCGTTATCTGTAATTTTAAGTATCAGCATGGCGATATCGTCAGTCTGCTCTTCTCCGTCCGCGAAGGCGTCTACTTCATTTTTAACCGCCGCGTAAAGTTCCTTTGGGGAAACGTCCTTATTGCGGTTTAATACGTCCAAAAGCCGCTTTTCACAGAACAGTTCTTTTTTTCTGTTCATTGCTTCCGTGACGCCGTCAGTATACATAAAAAGAGAGTCGCCTTCTTCCAATTGTATTACTTCTTCCCTGTACACTGCGTCTTTTTTAATCGCGAGAATAAAGCACGGTTTTGTGTTTAAAAACTCAAAAGAGCCGTTTCTTTTTCTTATAAGGGGAGGATTGTGCCCCGCGTTAACATAAAAAAATTTTTTCGCCGGTATGTTGTAGATTCCCATAAAGGCTGTTACAAAAATACACGCGTCGTTATTTTCGCAGAGTTTGCTGTTCACAGACTCAATTGACGCTTTCGGCGTTCTGCATGAGCTGCAGTTTTTAATGAGCGTTTTTGCGGTTACCATAAACAAGGCAGCAGGTATTCCCTTGCCGGAAACATCAGCTATTACTACAGCCAAATTATTTTCATCTATAAAATAAAAATCATAAAAGTCTCCGCCTACTTCCTTTGCAGGAACCATCGAGCCGAANATATCAAATTCTTTTCTTTCCGGGAAAAAGTTTCCCGGCAGCATGCTCGCCTGAATTACATTGGCTACTGCAAGTTCNGTGTTGATGCGTTTTTTCTCTTCGCGTTCNCGCAGATTTTCTTCTATTGAATTTTTCAACTCGATTGTCATCTCGTTAAAAGTTCTCGCAAGAAGGCCAATCTCGTCCCTGGATTTAATATTAATTTTCATGTCGAGATTTCCAAGGGCAATCTGNGAAACATCGGATGTCAGTTTTTTTATCGGCGCGTTTATTAATCTTGATATTAAAAAGAAAGCNGTTACTATCATGATTAAAAATGATATTTGNATCCAGATAATAAACCGGGTATTCTGCCTTTCNGCGTCTGCCGCAATTTCGTTTTCGGGNATATAAAGNGAAAGGCTCCAGTTATTATCCATGTAACGTTTAAAACAAAAATAATTCATTTCGTTATGCGTTATAGATTCCGCGTTTAAATCCCATGGAATAGCGGCAAGTGAATCTCCCGAATTAATATTTTCGTATGTGCAGGAAATTACAAGGTCTTTCTCCTTCTCGTACAACAAAACAAAACTGTTTTTTGTCGGACGTATATTCAGTAATTCATTGATTATNCTGTCTATTTCCCAGTCTATTGTAGTTATGCCGATTAGTTTTCCGTCATCATTAAAAATCCCTGTTCCGGCNCTTGTCATCAAACTTAATGATCCTGAATCATCCACATAAGGTTTTGTCCAGACAACTTTAAGAGCATCCGAAGACTGCGCGGAAAAACCGGCGTGAGCTCTTTCTATGCTGTTAAAAATTTCCTGATACCAGTCTCTGCTGTGATAATTATACCCTGTAAAAGAGGAGCTGTCGTCAATTCGCACTGTTCCCCTGGATTTATCGTAAAAGGCGTAAAAACCCGCACGCTGTCTGTTATGCGAAAATTCATTCGGAGCGAACCAGAAACCGCCGCCTACAGCTTCTGGAATCCCGGGAAGTCCCTCAATTACGAATTCTTCTCCGAATTGATCCGACTGCCCCTGATAACAAAATTTTCCGCCGACTCCGTAAAAAACGGCGCCGCGTTCAATCTGCGCGATAATTTTATTTACTTTTTCGGTTTCGTAATCAAGAGTTCCTTCTATGCCTTCTTGATGCAGCAGNTTATAGTTTCTTGTTGTTGAAATTGAATANGAAATAAAACCCGCNCCGATAAGCGTAAGGAAAACAAGCACAATGACCAGGATTTTTGTTCGAAGAGAATGTATAAACATTTTAATATGTTACAAGCATTTCCTGAAGCGCAACCATNCCTAAAACATTTTTGACAATCTCGGAAGGACGCGAAATATTAAACGCTCCTCCCAATTCGGACACCTGTTTATATATTTTTAAAATAACTCTTATACCGATAGAACTAAGATATTCAATCTGAGACATGTTCAATATTATTGATTTTTGTCCGTCGTTAATCGCATTTTCAAGTTTACCCAGCAGAAGATCCGCGCTGTTTGAATCAATGCGTCCTTTAGCGGAAAATGTACAAATGCCTTGATCTACGCTTTGTGTTATTTGAAGGTTTTCATCTATCATTGCTTTCTCCAAAAAGCTGTCATTTAGTTGATTATAAATGAAGAAATGACAATTTACAAGTGCAGTTTATGTGTCCCTCGTACGGTTCTTGATTTTTTTCAAAAAAAGCGAATACAATATAATTAAGTTATGAAAAAAGAAGAAAGAAGAATACTATCTGTTCAGGAAATACTTCATCTGCAAAGTGACAAGCACGAAAAAAAGAGCGACGTCATGCCGGAGATAGATACAAGTAAATTTGTCCTTAACCAAAAACCTAAAGTTGCTGTCCGCACTTTTGCGCCTACGGTAAAAATCTCCGATGAGCAAAGAAGACAGTTCAGCCAAGGCGATACCGCACTAAACCGTGAAGCGGTATTGGCGGAACAAGCACGCCGCGCTATAGAACTCGCGGAATTACATGCCAAAGAAGAAGCCGATGAACAAACAAAAGCCTCCTCGGCGGCAAAGACAGAGAAATCATCCGAAGAAACAAAAAAACTTGTCAAAGAGATCAAAACCGGCAATTTTGAACTTGGTTTTGGCATGCTTATTGAAGGTTCCGAGGATCTTAAAGAAACTATTTAAAATGAATGTTTTGTACAAAAGACAGAATAGTTGAGCCGTAAGTTTTCCATATCTCTGCGTCCGGCAGGACTCGAACCTGCTACCACCAGATTCGAAGTCTGGCGTGTTTTAAAAAATTTTCTCGCATTTTAACAAATAATAGTTAAAATATTCCTAAAAACATGGTTTTTCATCGAAATTACTACATTTCAAGTATTGTAAAATTCGCATAAATCGCACAGTATGTCAAGACTTACAAAATGAATGCACAATAAAAGCATAAGGGCATAAGGAATTTAGATGAAAAATGAAGTAATAAAAAATACGTTTGATAGCTCTATTGTACAAAGAGATAAATACGCCACCAAATATTTAAAGTATCTGGGTTATACGAACGAACACAGTAATAACGCAATTGAAGCTTTTAAGACTAAAGATATCAATATTATCGAAACCGCATTAAAAAATCTGGCAAATTCCATTAAAAGTCATATTTTTTACATCGGNATGGGTTGTGTTATTATAGACCGCGAGTGTTTATATGCCGATGCTGGCTATCACTCATATCTTGATTATGCGAAGCATTTGTATGAAGAAACAGGTTTGTCGCCGCAACGATTATCAGAAGCCAAAATAATTATTGAACGATATATTGATTATAATACCGAACTGCGTAAAAATAATTTCAACCTAGAGCATAATTCGCATAAATTACTGTACCTTGAGAGTGCTCTTTTTAATCACAAGGATAAAAATGAAGTATTTAATCGGCTTTCAAATGATACTTTTCGTGATTTCTACGCTTGGGCGCATACTCCTGATAAGAAGAAAGTAGTACAGCAGCCGCATCCAAAAATAAAGATTACTAACGGGAAGATTACAATAGGTGATAAAAAATACAACGATCTTCCTGTAAAACTACAAAAAACAATAGAAACTGATTTTTCCTCAGTCTGCTCTATACGTTTATCAGGAAACGCACCTGTTGTAACATCGGTATATGATGAAAATGAGGCTCGGTCTTTGCGGAAGGGTATTAATAAATTATTAAAAATGATGCGTTCTAAGAAATAGTTTCTATTTTTTTTTCGGAAACAAAAAATCTTGAATAGCTGTCGCACCTTATCTCTCTGTTTTGCCTGCCACATGCTTTCGATGACTGTAATCTGTTCCATTGCGTCCGCGAGTTCTGATATTTGTTTTTCGGTTATGGTCATAATATAATCCTTATATTAATTGTGATATATTTACCATTATTATATCATAAATAATCGTATTAATATATAATTTTTATTAAATATTATGTAATAACCTATAACATATCATAATTAATCGTTTTTAGGACTATTTCTAATCACATATAATCTTTTTATCCAAATTTGCCGATATTTATATTATGGAAAAGGTGCAAATTAGCATAAGGCTACCTATCAATATTCTTGAAGCTGTAGATAAAATGGCAGAAAAAGAGACTAGAAATAGGAATAATATGATTGAAGTACTGTTAATGGAAGCTATTAAAAATAAGGAAAAAATGGCAAAAAAATGAATGAATTATGTAGCAAAATATAATATTATATGTTATATATATTATTAAGGTTTAACCATGGCGCGAAGCGTAAATAGTCTTAAATTTAGGTCTTTTCAGAAGGGGGGAATATGAAGAGCCTTATAATCATATGTGGGGGTATAGACAAATATTTAAATTCCTCCTATAAATTAAATTAGGAGGAGTTCTATATGTTAGATAAAGATTCAAAAAAAGCAGCTGACCGTTTTATTGAAAAGCTGTTAGGAAAGAAATTTGTCATGTCACGCTCGCAAAACGCATCAGAAAATTATGACATTAGCAAACAAAAAAGAGACTCCAAAGCGGTAGAGGTATTTGCTCAAACAGAATTTTATAAGGAATTTATTAAAGAGGGGTAATAGGTGTGGCTAACAGTGGGCATATCAAGGATGAAAATTATCAATTTTTAACTGAATATTTTGAAGTGCCGAAACTTCATGATCGTTATGAATCGTTGTATGCAGATATAATTAATACAATAGAAAAAATAGGAATAGACAATAAGGCTCAGGTTGATGAGGAAAGCCTTCAAATGGTAATTCTAGATTATTTTACTGACATTGCTAGATTAAAGGATTTTCACAGTATAGAATTAGCAAATACTGATAAAATATATGGATATGAATTGTTTTGGTTTTTGCGTAGGCATCCTGTGTATATTTTAGATGAAACCGTAAATTTAAATATTAATGAAAAAATAGCGATTGGTGTTTTTGTACCAAGAATACTTTCAGAAGCAGGATTACCATACAATGTAGATCAACAAAGCGATGATTATAAAAAGAGGTTAAAGGTATTTATAGACTTGTTATATTATAACATGAGACACAGGATATATACGCAACAATCATTAGAGCTTATGATACAAGCATTTCAATGCGGGTGCCGTTGTAAGGAGCTATCATAAATAAAGAAACAGGCAAAGCACACATTATGCCTTGTTTAAAGATGTATATGTCTCTAATAATGAGTAGAGTAAGCAATTATGGACAAAATACTAATTGTTACTTTTACAGCCATTTTATCAATAATTTCAAGAATATCGACAGATAATTTAACGCAAATTTGTACCTTATTCATAATAAAAATATAGGCAAAAACTAAAAAACATTAAATGTGATTAAAAGTAGTTTACTAATATGGTTATGTAATATATTTAATTTGTATATAAAATAAATAATCATATTTATATTTTTTGTATTGTATTGTATGTGTTACATAGCTATTCTGCAGCAATAGTTATCGGCTCATTATTAAAAGAATTAATTGTATCATTTTTAACGCATATTAATTCCTTTTCCTATAAGAATTTAGAAATTAATAAAAAAAATTATTAAAAAAATGCTAAAGTTTCCAAATGAAGAAACTCTCCCATCGTTTGTATAGTTAAATTTATATTTAACATTAAATCTTTTAACTCAAATTTTTAAAATCATGGTCGATTAATATTATACGGGTCATATTAGGAAAGGAACATCCTGTTAACACGTACATAAAAAATGTCATATTTATTTTTTAGAGATTTGGCGTAAATAAAAAAGTGTATGACAAAAAAAATTAATTTGTCATACACTTTTTTATGTTAACATAATATTGGGTTAACTTTTAAAACCTTAAGGTTAACACATATTGTTGTAAGATACAAAACTGCCGAAGCTTTTAAAACAGGGTTTATATAGAGATTTGGTCATGGGAGGATAATATGATTGAAATAGCAACCCGCGGTAAAATGGTTTACGCTCTGGAAGAGAATGGAAATATTCGACTGATTGATTCAAAACCTGAGGTTATACCAAAAGACGTTATAGAAGAATTTTTATTGAAAAAATGCACTAAGTGCCCAAGCGATAAAAAGGACAAAAAGACAAAGTCTTGAGGTTCTCAATTAGTGTATAATATCGCTCAGAGGCAGTTGATTTAATCAATAACTTAATTTAAAGCGTCTCTGAGCGATATAATAATATTTCCTTATTATACATGACTTATTATTCTGTGTCAAGTATAATATAGAATTAATATTGTTGATTTTTAGTAATGAGACTTATAAATTATAAGGAGTTTATATGAAAAAATCTATGTATTCAATCATAATAAGCATTCTTTTGTTATTTATAATTTCAGAATGTTTTGAACCTTACCAAGTTATTAATAATTCGAGCTATGAAGTGACATTTACACAGATTTTATGACAGCTTCATGCCGACTGAGATAACCGCCACTAGTAACAGGATAAATAATTTTTTCATGTTACCCTCCAACAATTATTTTTAACCGTTATACGGTTAAATTTACTCAATAATTCAAGCACTTAATTACTCACGCTCACTACTATTAAAGAAGCTGCAAGAATCCCTGAAAAAATTCGCCAAAATGTTAACTTCTTGTTCAAGCTCTTGTAATAAACTGATTGATCGTCTATCAGATTCCCGAATAGCTCTAATTGCAATTTCAGTTTGTTCAATTCGTACTCTCTCTCGTTCAATTCGAGAATTCTCTGCTGCAATTCTAGCCGCCTCTCTTCGTTCATATTCTCCAATTCGCGCAAGTAATTCTCTCTCTCTGCTGAAATCATATTCAGTTCGAGAATTATCCGATTTATTCGCTCGACCGATGAAAAAGCCGCCGATGCCTCCTGCGAAAACAAGCAGTAGGGCAAGAACGAAAACAACAAAAAGATTGCGATTAATTTCTTTTTTATCCACATAGTACCTCCTATTTATTTTTTATTATTTCCTCTTCATCAATTTCTTCTGCTAGTTTTTCAAGCTCTTTTGTTGTTAGCGGAGTGCCTTGTTTGTGTTTGTTTAGATCGTCTAATGCTATTTCTAAAGCAGAGTGATAAATATTTAATAAAGCATCGGTTTTTTCTTCTGTTAGTGTATCGTCATTACTTTCATCATTACTTCGAGAATTAAAATATTTTATTATTTCACAAAGCGCACCAAGTGTTTTTTCAAAAGCTTTATTGTAAAGAGGATAACTGCACTTTGGACAGTGAATATAATCAGAGGCTTCTAAGACGGCATTATTATCGCTATAGCATTTTTTTAAGACACCTTCAAGCTCTTCATCAACAACTATAAAATCAGATTTAGATTCATTATTAAGGGCTTTAAGAGAATCAATTTGTAAAAACTCTTTTAATGCTTCTTCATCACGTTCTTCTTTATAACTACTATAACCGTCGCCTCTTTCAATATTTTTAGTTTTGCGTTCTCCGATTTTTTCGTATAATTGTTTAACGTGTTTCGCTGTTAATTCTGCGACTAGTTTTATTATTTCAAGCGAATATTGAATATCTGTATTGCCGCCAGTATTTTTACACATATCAGTTTCTATCTCCTGCTTTTTTGTTGTTTAAATCATCTACCAAAATCGCCTGTAATTTTTTGGTATTCTGCCCCGTGATGCGGCTGACAAACTCCAACTGTCAAAAACAGTTCTTAATTCTCCGTTTCCGTCTAATTCGCCTAACGTGAAGTGATCGAGTAGATTATTTGCATCGGCTTCGTAAAATATTGGGAATCTTTTTGTTTTTGGAAAATCCCAACGATTTATTGTATGCGCTACATTGGCGAAATATCCATCACCTTTACCTGAATCTTTTGCTAGTTCATTAAAAATCGCTACAGCGTTTCGACACCACGGATAAACAACTCCTTTTTCATCGGGCAACTTATTAATCCAGTTTTTGTTTTTCCACGCATTAAATCTACATACAAGAGCTTCTTCGCTTTCAACAATAACCTTGTTAAATGCAATTTGCGCCCATGCTATTAAAGTTAATATATAACATCCGTAAGTTCTCAACTCTTTGTGTTGTAACCTATTTTGCACACCATTACTTATAAACATAAATCCTCCTAAAGTATTTATTTACATCTAATTTAATAATATATTTTATTAAACACTTCCTATTACAACTATGGTTATAATTGCTAATATCGCGCACGTATAAGTTAAGTACCAAAATATATACTTAACAACATGCGCTTTTATTTTGAATAGAATACTGCGAATCTTGTACTTTGCAGTAGACAACCAATAACTTGTAAAATCTATTATTCTTTTAGAAAATATTAAAGTTAAAACAAATACTACTATTGCGACAACTGACAGGCTGATTAATAAAATCATTTTTTAATCTCCTTTAAAATATTAGTTGGAATATTTTCAAGCGCTTTACCTACATCTCCAGTCAGGTTGAGAGCTTTTGTCCACGCTGCCTTAGCTTCGATGTTTATTTTTGTGTTTTCAATGGCAACGCTTATTGATTTTGATAACGATTTGAATACAATGAATAAGACTGCCACGCCTATCCAGCCATAAATAATATATTTCGTGTTAGTAGAATCTATGAGAGTGTTAAATATCATCAATGAAGCTATAACAGTAAATACAACAAAAGCAATAGTCGCCGAGTCTGTAATAAGTTTCCATAAACCTACCAATGCTTTTTGTGTTGACCATTTATATTCGCCTTTCAAGGCTTCGATTTTTTTCTCATAATCATCTTTTAATTTTGCAATTGCTTGATCACATTCTTTTTTATGCACACATTTTTCAATATCAAAAGTTTCATTTACATCGCTCATACACCCTCCGGTTTTCGCCCTTCGGCATAGTTACCAAATTTTAATTCCGGTCTACCGGCTATTACTGACTTATATATATCTGGATTTTCGTCAATG
>JGI24695J34938_10002345_pt1 | contig 14578 bp, 11 predicted proteins | sample TergutCo191P3_FD_34938 | JGI IMG/M metagenome (IMG submission 34938) | reverse complement strand
AGAACCTGTTGTTTTTCGGTGGAAATATAAGATGGATGAAACATCCACTCTGAAATCCGCATCTTAATCAGTCCTGTTAATTCAAATATGGAGTACTAGTACATCACTTAAGATACACGCTTCTTCAAAGTTTGATCCCCAATTTAACGGAACAGTTACTGTTATGATAACTCCTCCTCCTGAAAACTGGCTTCTGGCAGAAGTCAGCGTTTGGGGAGGAGGTTTACGATATGATCGGAGTATAACTAATTCCTTTTCGTTAGGCTTTAATGGTTTTATGCAAACCTTTCAAGATTCTGTGGATGTCGGTGTTTTAGCCACTACTCGTTTATTCCCGGGAAATTCAGTGTTTTTCCTTGAACTTGGACTAGGATACGGATATATGGAAAGCGGTATTTCTTACAAATTCCAGGCAGAAAGCATGTACATAGAAGAAAAATTAAGCTACGGCGCACATGGATTTATGATAAACCCGGCTATTGGATTAAGATTTGGCAGGAAAGCAAAAGGATTTATTACCGATTTTTTCTTTGGAGTTCCATTTGTGTTAGGAAATAAAAACTGGATCGATTATAACGAAGGTCCTGACGGAATATTTAATTACAGTTTCAGGTTCGGTTTTGGTATGGGAGGAGCATGGTAGAAATGAAAAATTTATTCAAACACTTAACAATTATCTTCTTTGTTACGCTATCTTCGTTTTTTTTTACTGCATGTGGTGAACCAGTTGAAATCAAAGTAATGGTAAGCCCTTCAAATGATAATGTCAGCAGAGGCGGGACAAAGTCTTTTAAAGCTGTTGTTTCAGGAATGAACGGTATACCGCAGGATGTTGCATGGTCTGTTACAGGAAAAGGAACGAATAGCAACACATCCATTGACTCTGAGGGTGTTTTAACAGTTGATAACAATGAAACAAGTGCAAGCCTTACGATACAAGCGGCTTTAAAACATGATAAACAAATTAAAGGTCAGGCTGCTGTTACAGTATATACTTCCATTACTTCTGCTTCCATTAATGTTGCAATTCCTGTGAATGGAGCAACTCCAAGTGCTACTGCAAGTGCAACAGGTACAGGATATACAATAAGCCGTATTTCATGGACACCGACAAATAGCAAGTTCTTAGGCAGTACAGTCTATACAGTTTCAATTACAGCAACAGCTAACGAAGGTTACAAATTTTCAGAACTTATTTCAGCTAACATCAATGGACAAATCGGTACAATTACCAATAAAACCGAAACAAGCATTTCTGTATCTTATACATTCCCTGCAACATCAATAAAAAGAGTTTCAGGAATAAATGTAAAAACACAACCATCAAATATTACTTACACTCATGGAGGTACGATTGATCTTTCAGGGTTGGTTGTTACATTTACTTATGATGATACTACAACAGAAGATATACCTCTTTCAGATTTTACAGAAAAGAATATTACCACGCTGCCGTCTCATGGAAATACTTTAGTCCGTTCAACTCATGACAATCAAGGTGTAAAAATAAATTACGGTGATTTAACGGTAAATACACACAATTTGACTGTAAATCCCAAGGTTATTACATTTAATGTTGATCCAATTGAAGATAGAATATATTCCGGTTCCGATCATGCTCCAACAGTTACCGTAAAAGATGGTGAGTTTTTACTTACACTGAACACCCATTATGTGGTTACATATTCTAACAATCTTAATGCAGGAACAGCAACGGTAACGATTACCGGAATTGGGAATTATGCAGGAAGTTCAGGGATCAGAACTTTTACCATATTACAGCCAGTTTCATCTGACAGATTTGAATATTTTTGGGTAAATGAACATGGGGATCTTGTTACAACAAGTAACGGAGCAACATTGGTAACTCCAGGTAATACCTTGACAATAACTGCAAGCGGAACCGGTTATACTGTTAAGCAGTGGCATTTAAATGGTGTTAATACCGGGCAAAGCGGGAACTCATACAACTTCTCCTCTTCAGTACTTGGAAGGCATACAATAGGTTTATTTGTAGAAAAAGACGATAAAATCTATAATTCCAACATTGTAATAAAGGTGGTTGAAGTTATATACACCGTTACCTTTAACTCAAATAATGCGACAGGCGGTACAGTTCCCTCACCGATAACCACAGATTCAAACATAACCCTTCCCGGACAGGGGACACTTCTAAGAACCGGTTATACATTTGGCGGTTGGAATACCAATTCTTCCGGTACAGGAACTAATTATAGCACTGGTTCTACTTTTACGCCTACAGATAATATTACTCTTTACGCAAGGTGGAATATTATTACCTATACCATTACTTACAATGTAAACAACGGAACCGGAACAACGCCTACCGCACAGACCGTCAATGCTGGAAGCAGCATAACGCTTGCAAGCGGCAGCGGATTATCAAGAACCGGTTATACATTTGACGGTTGGAATACCAATTCTTCCGGTACAGGAACTAATTACAACGCTGGTTCTTCATATACACCTACAGGTAATATTACTCTTTACGCTAAATGGAATATTACCTATACCATTACTTACAATGTAAACAACGGAACCGGAACAACGCCTACCGCACAGACAGTCAATACTGGAAGCAACGTAACGCTTGCAAGCGGCAGCGGATTATCAAGAACCGGTTATACATTTGACGGTTGGAATACCAATTCTTCCGGTACAGGGACTAATTACAACTCTGGTTCTTCTTATACACCTACAGGTAATATTACTCTTTACGCAAGATGGAATATTACATATACCATTACTTACAATAGAAACAGCGGAACAGGAACAACGCCTACCGCACAGACAGTCAATTCTGGAAGCAACGTAACACTTGCAAGCGGCAGCGGATTATCAAGAACCGGTTATACATTTGGTGGTTGGAACACTAATTCTTCCGGTACAGGAACTAATTATGGTGCTGGTTCTTCTTATACACCTACAGGTAATATTACTCTTTACGCAAAGTGGGATATTGCCTATACCTATACCATTACTTACAATATAAACAACGGAACAGGAACAACGCCTACCGTACAGACAGTCAATCCCGGAAGCAACATAACGCTTGCAAGCGGAAGTGGATTTACGAGAAGCGGTTATACATTTGCCGGATGGAACACTAATTCTTCCGGTACAGGGACGAATTACAACGCTGGTTCTTCTTATACACCTACAGGTAATATTACTCTTTACGCTAAATGGAACAGTACAGGCAGTGGTATAACAACAACCCCACTTACTGCCAATATATGGGCTAATGGTACTCTCTCTGCAACGACAAGTGAAGTGTGGTATTCATTTTCCGTAACCTCTGGTACAACATATCGTATCTGGTGGAATGATAGTCATCAGGGGAACAGTACTAAAACAGGTGATATTGTTGTTGGTGCACGATATAGGGGTTCAAGCACATGGATTTTTGGCGGGAGTTATGCAAATGTTGATAGTGGCTATACTACCGCTCAATCGTTTACAGCCAACCAAACCGGCACTGTAGAAATCAGAGTTATACCTTATAACCGTAGTAGTTATAACACTGGGACTTTCGGAATCGTATACAGCACAAGCACTACAAGACCGTCATTATAAATACTAATAAAGGAGATAGTTTTATGAAAAATAAAGAATTAGGTTTTATATCCGGTATCGTACTTGCTTGTATTATGCTGTTCACCGCTTGTAATGATATTGTAGAATTGACAGAAGATATACCAGTTATCGAAGATGGTTATGGAAGAATAGCCATAAATTTTACAGGAGCGGCATTAATACAGGAATCAGAGCGTACAATACTTCCTTCTGTTAATTTTAATAAATTTGATTATTATTTCATTAAATCTGGTGAAACAATCGAAACAAAATTAGAACCGGATGAAAACGGATTCTTTATCCTGAAAGTTGGCGATTATACAGTTGTGGTACACGCTTATACCGATGATGAAGATTCTAATATTGCGGCAATCGGACAGTCTTTAGTGTTTAGCGTTGGTGAAGGTTTAAATGCTCCTGTTGATGTTGCTCTTTCTGAAGTAACAAGTGAAGATGAAGGAGAATTCTTTTATACTGTAACGTATCCTGAATATGCAGATGCAGAAATCACTTTACGAAAATGGACTGGAACTGTATTAGAAAATATTCCTTTGTCCCCAGTATTACAGGATAACAGTAAATCAGAAACACTATCTTTGGATAACGGAACTTATATATTAACCGTCCTTGTTAATAAAGACTATTCTTTTACAGGAATAAGCGAAGCTGTGCATATATATCCGTATTTAACAACTGTATATACAAAAGAATTCAGTAATGAAGATCTATTACTTGAAAAATTTACTGTTACCTATAATGCAAACGATGCAACTGGCGGTACAGTTCCAAATGCCCAGACACTAAGTAAAGGATCAAGTATAACGCTTCCTGTTCAAGGTACGTTATTAAAAACTGATCATACTTTTGAAGGTTGGAAAACCGAACCAGGCAGCTCAGGTACTATTTATGCTCCTGCTGAATCTTATACAGTTTTAGAAAATATTACCCTTTATGCCAATTGGCAAATAATTACATATACGGTTTGTTTTGATATTAAAGGCGGTTCAGAAGAAACGCCTTCTTCGATAGATGTAACAATAGGTTCTACGCTTAGTACAGAGCAAATACCTTCTCCAGATGATTTTACCAAGGAATATTGTTTAAATGACGGAAAATGGTATATTGATGAAGAATGTACTACCGAATTTGTTATTGGCACTACACCGGTAACATCAGATATTACGCTATATTTAAATTGGATTGATCAACGTCCTGTTATTATCTTTAATACTCTAACCGCCAATGGTTCAACATCAGCAACTACTACGGAATTAACAATAACACTGGATCGAGCGATTGGGGAACTTACAGAAGATGATGTAACTATCAGCGGAATTGACAATGTAATAAAAGGAACTCTAAGCGGTTCAGGTACAGATTATATGCTTACTATAGCTACAACGTTTAATGGAACGTTAAATGTAAAGATTGAAAAAGCTGGCTTTAATATAACTCCATCATCCAGAAATGTTATTGTCTTTGGAACACCGATTAGTTTTAACAGTGTAACGCCTAATGGATCGGCAACAGAAACGACAACAGAATTGACAATTACTTTTAGTGAAGCTATTACCGGTCTTACAGAAGATGATATAGATCTTCTCAATAATTCTAAAATAACAAAGGGAAGTTTAAGCGGCTCCGGTACAACTTACACACTTGGAATTACTGTTACAGATACTACAGGCGGCACCCTAAATGTAACAGTAAGAATCACCAAGCCTGAATTAAACATTAGCCCTATATCCATACCAGTAGCAGTTTTCAGTTATCCTCCGCTTACAGGAACAGTGAGCATAACCGGAATAGCGCAAGTAGATAGTACATTAACCGCAATTACTAATAATCTTTACGGAAGCGGAACTATTTCTTACCAATGGCAGCGGGGAACAACTGATATTACCGATGCCACTAATTCTACCTACATTGTACAAGCTGCCGACAGAGGTTCAGTTATTAGAGTAAGGGTAACTCGTGCTAATACTTCTGGCAGTATTACAAGCGAATCGACTAATACTATACCGCCTGAAGGCAGTTACAGTTATGCGAGTTTTAACTCAGAAATATCTGCTGATTGGACAACGAGCATTTTTACCCGAGAATCATCAGGCGGTGTTGATAATACAGGATGCTTACTCAGTAATATTTATTACTCAGGTCATTCATCAAGTATAACAACTCCATATATCGCTGTAGGCACTAATCCTGTTTTATCATTCAAGTACAAAGCAAATTTTCGTTCAGGCGGCATTGCTGCAAACAATGTATTAAGGTACACTGTGCAAATTTCTACAAACGGTACTACATGGTCAAACCTCAGCGGATATACAGATCTAAGCCATGTTTCTAATGAAAATTATGAAACAATAACCATTGATTTATCAGCCTTTGCCAATCAATCAATCAGTGCAAGAATAATTTTTACATGGGTAATTGGTGACATTAATATATGGCTTGATGATGTCGCTTTTGGAACCGTACCTCCTATTTTCTTCAGTCTTCCTTTAGACATAGGGACAGTTAACTATTCCAGTTCTAATGCCAGAACGCATCTTATCACCAACAAAGGTTCATGGCCCTTGGATGTAAGAGTAACATCAACAAGCAGCGGTATTACAGTTACTGACTTAACAGATACGGTTACAATACCATCATTTTCATCAAGAACAATAAGCGTAAATATAAATACTTACAGCACTACGACAGGCTATTCATATAACGGCAGTATTACTTTTGCCACGAATGATCCTGATAATCCGTCCTATGTTGTTAATGTAACAGGTACGTGGTATGCGCCGAATGGTGTATTAGGGAACTTTAACTCAGCAATACCTGCTGGTTGGACAACTAGCAATTTTTCCAGACAATCATCAGGCGGTGTTGATAACACAGGATGTTTACGCGGTAATATTTATGGCTCAGGTCATTCATCGAGTATAACAACTTCATATATTGCCGTAGGCACTACTCCAAGTCTGTCATTCAAGTACAAAGCAACTAATTTTTCAGGCGGTGGTACTGCTGCTTCAAACAATGTATTACGGTACACTGTACAAATTTCAAAAGATGGTACTACATGGACAGATCTATTAACGAATGTTTCCCATGTTTATTCATCTAATTTTACAACTATTACACCGTATTTATCTTCGTCAACTTATTCTAGACAGATAGTATGGGTACGAATAATTTTCACATGGGTAACAGGCGACATTTATGTATATCTTGATGATGTAAATATACAGTAGTTGTGTGAAAAGCAAATGTTAAAGCAAGTACATTAAAGTGTACTTGCTTTTATACTATTGTATATACTGAAGATGAAGATACAGAAATTAAACTGCAAAAATGACCTGACCTTGAAAATGTTCCCTGGTTCTAAACATCAAAAGAGTTATTGTATTTGTTTTTCATGCGCCCCAAAAATAAATGCGATAAATCTGAAAGCATTAAACATCTTGGCGCTGTTATTGTATCGGTTGTTTGGGCAAAGTCCAGAACGGTAACGCCTGTGTGCGGAATTGAAAAAGACGCGCAGAAAATATGAAAAGGTATCAATAATGCATACGAAAGCAATATTCGTGATATTCCGTTGGATAGTTGATAGACTTTTTCTGTCAGTGTAAATAATTGGCTGTTGGCTGGATTATTCACAAGATATACCGAAGGCACTTTTTATATGTTGGATAACGTGGGTTTTTGTCTGAAAGAACTGCTTTTTCTGCCATTTGTAAAATTACAGCCATTTTTTGGGGGGAAGTACTGTATTGACATCGTCATTATTTTAGAGTTAAAATACTTCCATGAGGACAACCGTACCAGAACGAGCCCTTTTAATAGAGGAAATATCTTCTCTTCCTCTTCGTTATTATAACGAAATAGTAGATTTTGTAGGATATTTAAAAGAAAAAAAAGAAAAAGAGTATAATACATTGGAAAAAGCCGCAGAAATGGCTGCCGATGAATACCGTAATGATAAAGAGTTAACAGCATTTTCTGTCTTGGACTGTGAAGATTTTTATGAAACAAGGTGAAATCTGGCTAATATGTCTTGACCCGACTGTTGGCGCTGAAATAAGCAAATCGCGTCCTGGATTAATTATTAATACGGATAGTCTTGGAAAACTCCCTCTAAAAATAATAGCTCCTATTACTGAATGGAAAGAGCATTATGCCAATTATCCCTGGATGGTAAAAATAATACCAACTGAACAAAATAATCTTTCAAAAACATCTGCCGTAGATTGTTTTCAAATACGAAGCGTTTCTATTGATCGTTTTCTAAATAAAATTGGAATTGTAGAAACGAAAACATTTAATAATACTCAAGAAGCCATAGCAAAAATAATTAGTGTTATATAAAAAACAAAACAATATCAATTAAATCATATTTTTTCATTTAACATCATTACGTATAATATAATCCATTTTTAATTAATCAAGTAATAAACTGGAGCCATTGCTCTAGTTCTAAACATCAAAAGAATTATTGTATTTGTTTTTCATGCGCCCTAAAAATAAATGCGATAAATCTGAAAGCATTAAACATCTTGGCGCTGTTATTGTGTCGGCTGTTTGGGCAAAGTCCAGAACGGTAACGCCTGTGTGCGGGATTGAAAAAGACGCGCAGAAAATATGAAAAGGTATCAACAATGCATACGAAAGCAATATTCGCGATATTCCGTCATGGCAAAAGAAGGCAATACGATTGTATTTAACTGCGGATGCCTGATACCCGTCTTTACATTTTGTATATCCTGTTTCTGACAGAAAATTATCAAAACTGGAGACGGTGGCATCATAAAATTTTTGGGATTGAATTGGAGCATATTTCTGAGCGCCGGCAAGCGTTCTGATTTTGGTATTTTGAACAGAGAACCACCAGTCTTTTCTTCCTTCAAAATCGGCGGCCATTGCATCATAAGCCAGGTTTTCATTTAGCCATGGGAGTTCTTCCAAGTTTTTATTCTGTTTGATACAAGTCGGCATTGCTGTTTGTTTTGCCCGTCCCAGCGGCGATGAAAAAATTCTGTCAAAATTTAGAGCGGTAAACCGTTCTGACAACAACTCTGCCTGCTTAACACCCAACTCGGTTAACGTGTCGTTTTTATAGTCCGGCTCGCCATGCCTGATAATATAAAGGTACACTTTTGCCATAACTTTATCTTCAAACGCACAAAAAGGCAAGGTATAAGAATGGCTAAATCTTCTCCCGTAAAATCACCTGCCTGCCATTTAGGTCAACCTCGGTTTGAATTTCGGTAAATGATCCGTTGGTGATGCCGGTCCGCACCCGCATAACTTCTGGCTTGCCGTCATCGCCGAGAAACCAGATATTGCGTATAACAACCGCCGGTCCGGAATTACGGCCCTGGCCCGGCCTTTGTCTTTGCCCTGCGGCCCCTCCCGGCCTGCCTCCGGGGCCCATCTGAGCCGGCCTGTTTCCCATCATTAAGCCGGTTATCCCGGAATTTGCGTTTTGACTTTCATTCTGACGGGCCTGCGCCTGTGCCTGCGACCTCGCCTCTATTGCGGCATTCCGCTGTTCCTCACTCATATTTTCAAGGCCCGCGATAAAAACCATATCGGCAATTTTTTCCGCGCTGAGACTCGTCGGCTGGTAGCGCAGGGCCGCATTGGAAACCATCAGGACATCCTCGCTGCGTTCCACAATAAAATCCACAGCGCAGGTCATTCCCGGAAGCAGAGCGCCGTCTTGATTTTCAACTTTGATAATGACCGTGTAGGAAACAACGTTATTTGTCACTACAGGAATCATCCTGAGGCTTTCAACTTCCCCCGAAAAACTGCGCCCCGGCAGGCTCTCCAGTGAAAAACGCACCGCCTGTCCCTTCTGAATGGAAACGACATCAAGCTCTCCCACCGTCGCTTCAATCTGCATCTCCCTGAGATTCTCGGCTAGGGTAAAAATGCTGGAAGAATTGTTGCTGGAACTGTCCACCACCGAATCGCCTTCGTTTATTCCCCGGTCAAGCACAATGCCGTTAATCGGAGATGTTATGAAAGCGTACTGGTTGATTTCGGTTTCGATAACTTTTAAATTCGCCTCGGCAACGGCAAGATCCGCCGCCTGGTTGTCCAGGTTTGTCTTGCTGGTTCTCAGTTCGTATTCGGAAATAAGGTTTTTTTCGGCAAGGGCTTCCTGATTGCGGTAGTTGATCTGCTGTAGTTCGTAATTGGCCCTCGCCTTAATGACAGTCGCGTACTGCTGTTCCCGCTTAAGCCTGAGCATATCGGTATTTAATTCCGCAAGGATGTCCCCCTTACGAACAAGGTCGTTGTAATCAACATAGATTTTTTCTACTTTGCCGCTCATCTGGGGCAGCACCCTGATAGTGGAGACAGGGTTGATCTTGCCGGATGATGAAACCGTGCGTTCCAGCGTGCCGAGACGTATGTTGGTAAACTCGTAGGAGACTCCTGATTTTTTGCCGGGACAGGCGGCAAGCAAAAAAGCGGAAAAAAGCAACAGTGTTAACGCTGTCTTTCGCATGTATATAGATTAACAAATTTAACGTCAGAAAGGTAACTGGAGAAAACAAAAGCCTATGGACAAAACGCAAAAATCATGGCATATTTGCCGCATAATGAAAACGGAGGACATTACCCGGCAACAGGCGTGGGATTTACTGAAACAGTACAATAAAGACCCGTTTCATCTGCAGCACGCCCTGACCGTGGAAGGGGTAATGCGGTGGTTTGCCAGGGATCAGGGGTTTGGCGGCGAAGAAGAATTCTGGGGCATAGTCGGATTATTACACGATATAGATTTTGAACAATTCCCCGATCAACACTGCATCAAAGCACCGGAACTGTTACGGGCGGGCGGCTGCGGCGAAGGGCTGATCCACGCCGTATGCTCCCATGGTTACGGCCTTACCAGCGTAGATGCGGCGCCGGAACACCTGATGGAGAAGATACTGTACGCGGTCGATGAGCTTACCGGCCTTATCTGGGCTGTCGCCATTATCCGCCCTTCCAGAAGCGTCATGGACATGGAAGTAAAATCCGTTAAAAAGAAATATAAAACTCCGGCCTTTGCCGCCGGATGTTCCCGCGATGTAATCGAAAAAGGCGCGGCATTGCTCGGCTGGGAACTTGACTCCCTCATTGAAAAAGCAATACTTGCCATGCGTTCCTGCGAGGCCGAAGTCAGCTCCGCCGCCGCAACCCTGAAATAGCCTCATGTACAAAGCCATTGTCGCCATGTCAGGCGGAGTGGACAGTTCCGTTGCCGCCGCCCTCATGCTCGAACAGGGCTATGACTGTACCGGCATAACGCTTAAACTTTCCAAAGATGAAAATAGCTGCGTGTCCTCCCGCGATATAAACGACGCGCAGGCTGTTGCACTGCGTTTGGGCATACCTCACCGCGTACTGGATTTTGCCGAAGAATTTGACCGGCAGGTAATCCGCCGTTTTATAGAAATTTATGAGCGGGGGGAGACGCCGAATCCCTGCATTGACTGTAACCGTTCCATTAAATTCAACCTGCGCCTGTTACGGGAGCAGTCCGGCTTTGACTGCCTTGCAACCGGCCATTATGCCCGTGTCGAGCAGGACCCTGTTTCCGGCCGGTTTCTGCTGAGAAAAGCAGTTGACGCCAAAAAAGATCAAAGTTATGTGTTATACAGCCTGAATCAGGAACAGTTGAAACATGCCCGCTTCCCTCTGGGAGAACTGTCAAAACAGCAGGTTCGTGCAATTGCCGAAAACAGGCGTTTCGCCAACAACGACAAAGCGGAAAGCCAGGATATCTGTTTTGTCCCCGACGGCGATTACGGTAATTTTATAGAATCGTATACCGGCAGAACCTGCTTTCCGGGAGACATTGTCGATCCTGAGGGAAGAGTCATCGGCAGGCACCGGGGCATCATACGTTATACGATAGGCCAGCGGCGGGGATTGGGAATCGCCGCCAACACGCCGGTATATGTCACTGAAAAGTCCGCCGCGTCCAATACCGTAACCCTTGGGCCGGACTCCGGCCTCTACAAAAAAAGCCTGACCGCCAGAAACATTAACCTGATCGCCTGCGCCCGCATGGATAAACCCGTGCGCGTTACGGTAAGAACCCGCTATCTTCAGGCGGAACAGCCCGCCATCGCTGAGCAAACCGGCGAGGATGAACTGCGCATAGAATTTGATTCTCCCCAGCGGGCAATTACCCCGGGGCAGGGGGCGGTGCTCTACGACGGAGATATTGTTGTCGGCGGGGGAACTATTATATAATTGGTTGTCCGGACAAGTCTTATCATGCGGAGGAAATTATGAGGTCATTGGTAACTATTCAAAGGGTAAAGGAAATGAGCGCCATACCGGATTCGGATTTTCTCGAGCTTGCCCATATTATGGGATGGCAGTGTGTTGTGAAGAAAGGCGAGTTTAAAGCGGGGGACTTGGGCGTATATTATGAAGTTGACAGTTTTCTTCCGCTGGATGAGCGTTATGAGTTTTTAAGGAATTCTTCATACCGTGACAATGCCGATAACGGCGAAGGTTTCAGAATACGCACGATGAAGATGCGCGGGCAGCTTTCGCAGGGCCTGCTACTGCCGCTGGAAAAATTCCCCGAACTGGCAAGCTGCGCAACTGAAACAGAGGGCGGCTCTCTAGAGGGTTTGGATGTTACGGAAAAACTCAATGTAAAGAAATGGTACATTCCCGAAACAGCCGCCGCGGGCGGGACCATTATCGGGGAACGGCCTAACGGAATTCCGGCATCTGATGAAATCCGCATACAGTCCGCCCTTGAACTGCTCGATGAACTCAAGGGAAAGCCGTACTATATCACCACCAAAATGGACGGCACTTCCGGAATTGTCTATTATATTGACGGAAAGATCGGATGCTGCAGCAGAAACAAGGAAATAAAAGACGAAGAATCCGCGCTGTACTGGACTCCGGTATATAAGTACGGCCTTAAGGAAAAACTCGCCAGGCTCGGCAAAGACATAGTTCTTACCGGCGAAATATGCGGCCCCGGAATTCAAAAAAACAAACTACGCCTTGCCGCAATTGAATGGTACGTTTTCGATGTAAAAGACGGAAGCTCCAACAGGTACCTTCCCTACGATGACGCATGCGCGTTATGCGCCGAGTTGGGCCTCAAATTTGTCCCGCTTGAAGAGCGCGGCGAGGCGTTTGATTACTCTCTTGAAACCCTGCTTGAAAAAGCAAGAGGCAAATACCCCAGCGGATTGGACAAAGAGGGAATTGTAGTGCGGGACGTACATTCGCCAAAAGCCGTTTCGTTTAAGGTTTTAAATAACGACGCGCTGCTTAAAGAGAAGGATTAACCTTCAAACTTCTTTACCCAATCAGCAATCTGCTGATCAAGTTCATTGCCGCTGTTTCTGACGGGATTTTTAAAGTCCGTTTCGGCAATTATGTCATTGCCTGCAAGCAGAGCCTTGAATTTTACCAGGGCTTTTCCCATGCCGCCGCCGTGGCAGACAAAAAGGGCTATTTTCTTGCCGGTAATGCCGGTCTCGGAAAGAAAGGTCTGTACAGGGGGCGCGGGGAAACCTGCCCAAACCGGCGCTCCGATGATAATTAAATCATACGCTGACGGATCAAAGGTATACGGCTTAAGCGGAGGTTTAATTCGCCTGACTGCCATGCCGCCTCCCCAAAACATGGCGGCAATTGCGCCGCGTTTTTTTTCATCTTCGGTATACAGCCGGATCGAATCCGCGCCCAGCCGTTCCTTAATTTCCCTTGCGATAAGGGCGCAATTCCCGTCAAGTGTATAATATACTACCGCTGTTTTCATATGGTTTCTCTCCTTTGTACATAATTATACCATAGCCGTCCCGGAGAACAAGCCTAATGTTGAATCACTTGAATAAAATGGGTATATTTTGAGTTAGAAGAGCATTATTCAGGGAGATTCCGGTGAAGGCAATTGAGCTAGAGAAAGCATACGACCCAAAAACATTTGAGAAACGGATTTACAGCCTCTGGAAAGAACAGGGGGCATTCAAGCCGGAGGCTTCCGGCGAAGCAGGGGCAGCAAAGGAACCTTTTGTCATTGTAATCCCTCCGCCCAATGTTACCGGAGTGCTGCACCTAGGGCACGGGCTTAACAACAGCCTGCAGGATATTATCATCCGTTTTCACCGGATGCGGGGTGTGCCGACACTCTGGGTGCCTGGTACGGACCATGCGGGAATTGCTACGCAGAACGTGGTGGAACGCAAACTGAAAGAACGGGGCACAAGCCGCCATGAGCTTGGCCGGGAGAAATTCCTCGAAGAAACCTGGAAGGTCAAGCATGAACACCACGCCATTATCACCGAACAGCTTGAACGGATTGGCGCCAGCGCGGACTGGGACAGGGAACGCTTTACCCTGGACGAAGGCCTGGCTCATGCGGTGCGGGAAGTGTTTGTCAGCCTGTACGAAAGGGATTTACTGTACAAGGGGAATTATCTGGTAAACTGGTGCCCTTCCTGCGGTACGGCCCTTGCCGATGATGAAGTTGAACATGAAGATACTCCGGGCAAGATGTACCATCTCCGGTATTATTTTTCCAAAGAGAAAGACGAATCGGAGGGCGGTTATGTGGTAATAGCGACCACCCGGCCCGAAACGCTGTTAGGCGACACCGCTGTGGCGGTAAACCCCGATGATGAACGCTACGCGGGGCTGAGGGGGAAAACAGTCCGGCTGCCCCTTGCTGAGCGCGATATTCCCGTGATCTTTGATTCCTATGTTGATAAGGATTTTGGAACGGGCATGTTAAAAATAACCCCCGCCCATGATCCCAACGACTGGGAAGTTGCCAAACGGCATAATCTTCCGGTTATCAATATCCTTAACCCTGACGGAACCCTTAACGGCGAGGTTCCCGAAAAATACCGGGGCATGACGGTCAGGCAGGCGAGGGCTGTTGTGCTGGAAGACCTTAAAGCAGGCGGCTGGTTTGAAAAAGAAGAAACCATTAAACACGCGCTGG
>JGI24695J34938_10002344_pt1 | contig 14585 bp, 15 predicted proteins | sample TergutCo191P3_FD_34938 | JGI IMG/M metagenome (IMG submission 34938) | reverse complement strand
CGCGGAAAGCAAGGGGACGGAACTTCAGGCGAAGGGACTTGAAGCGTACGCGCAAACTTTTGATCCTGACTGGACGGACAGGAAAGACGGGCGCGGGCAGCAGAATAAAAAACAGGAGGAAAAAGAGGAGGAAAAGCGCCAGCCTAAAACCTTTTCTGTTACAGCCGCGGAAATTGAGAAAAAAGCGCTTGAACAGGCGCAGGACGATCCCTTACTTGCAATAATGAACAGACTGCCGGGAAAGAACGGACAGCGCTGGATTGTGCTTCCTTTTAATTTCAACGAAGGCAGCAGCGTCCCCGATGGCAGGGAATTTAATGTCTCGCTGAGAATTCTGCTTGACGAACATTCCATTGCCGGCCGCGCCGCATTAATGGCGATGGATATAAAAATTAACAACGAAAAAAAATGGCTCTTTGTAATGGAATCCGCGGACAATAAACCTGTAAAACTTACAGTTTACGTTCCCGGTGACGCGGCGCAAAATGTTCATTCCGTCATAAAGAGCGAATTGTCTCGCCTTCTGGAAATAGAACAGGAACGCGTAAATATAAAAAATCGCGATGACGGCGGAATCGCGGGAGCTTTTCTCTGTGAATCTGAGTGCGGCGGAATGTTACGCGAAATAGACGAGGCCGTTTGATGAAAAAGAAAAAAATGGCTTCAGCTATCGGGTACAAAAGCGGCGACATCGCGCCTGTTTTACTGGTATCGGGCAGGGGAATAGAAGCGGATAAAATAATCGCCGCCGCACAGGAAGCAGGAATCAGCGTGATAGAAGACGCGGCTCTTGCAAGTCTGCTCGACTCAAGCGCAAAACCCGGCGATTTTATACCGCCGTGGTGCTGGGAAGCAGCCGCAAAAATTCTGGCGTTTGTGTCAAAATATTGAATTCTCCGCATTTATACTGGTTTTACTTCCAGATCTATCCCCCGGCGGGCTATAACTTTGCATTTAACAAACGTCCCTGTCCGCGGAATATTTTCCTTCTTTTCTCCTGTTATCACGGCCGCGCCGTCAATATCGGGCGCCTGACAGTAAAGCCGCCCTAGCCAGAAATCTTCTGTGCCGCCGTCCTCGGTTCCGTATCCGGCAGATTCAAGTCTTTCCTCAACAAGAACATCCAGAGTTTTAGCGGCAAAGCGATCCATATTTTTTTCTGTTATATGCATCTGCTTTTCCTCGATCATTAGTTTTCGCATAACGGCGGTTTTTAAGGGAACCCGCTTTTTCATGTCATAGGCTTTTGTGCCTTCTTCTCTTGAGTATGTAAAACAGCCAAGCCAGTCAAGAGCCGCTTTTTCCTGAAAATCGAGTAACGCGGAAAAATCCTCTTCCGTTTCTCCAGGAAAGCCAATCAGAAAAGTGGAGCGTATAACGGCGGCCGGAAGGCGGGATCGTATAGTTTCGAGTAACGCAAGATACGTCTGCACGTTTCCGCGGCGGTTCATGGCGGAAAGTATCTTTGATGACGCGTGCTGAAAGGGAATGTCAAAGTAGGGAAGAATTCGCATTTGTCCTGCGCGGCGCGTATCCTCTTCAATAATGTCAAGGATTTCAAGCGGGAAGTGATCCGGATGGATGTACAAAAGACGCGCCCAAAAATCCCCCTTAAGCGAGGAAACGGCTTTCAGCAGATCCGGCAATTTAGAAACAGCCGTTCCGTCTTCCGCGCCAAAAGAGCCGATGTCCTGTCCGACAAAACAAAGTTCCTTTATGCCGCGTTTTAAAAGGGCGCGGCACTCATCCATAATGTCAGGGATGCTGCGGCTGTAAAGACCGCCGCGAATGAGAGGAATCGCGCAGTAAGAGCAGCGGTTATCGCAGCCTTCGCTGATTTTTACGTAAGCCGAGCCGGGGAGCGACAAAAGCGGCCTTTCCCCCGGTGAACAGGGAGCGGCGGAAGACGAAGAAACGGAAGGCGGAGAGTAGGCTGCCAGTTTTTCTGCGGCCTGCACAATCTGCGCCGGATCTCCCGCGCCGGTAAAGCCGTCGGCTTCGGTCAGAATACCGGGGAGTTCTTTCGCATAACGCTGTGAAAGACACCCTGCCAGAAGAATTTTTTTTTCAGGGTAAAGTCTGCGCCATCCAAGAACGGCGTTAATTGATTCCTGTTTCGCGCTTTCGATAAAACCGCAGGAATTGACAATAATGATGTCCGCTTCTTCAGCGCTTGAACATTCCCATCCTGAGTCATTCAAACGCGCCATCATGTTTTCGCCGTCAACCTGGTTTTTAGCGCATCCGAACGGATCAAGAAAATATTTCATAAAAACGGCATATAAGGTGAATTATGTATTGCCGGCTTCAAGACGTATCAGCACAAGACGGTAACGGTTATCATCATCCCTGACCCAGCGGATGTCAGCTACCACAACTTCTCCAGCCGCGCCAATTTCCAGCGGCACTGTCCTGCCGCCGCCAATAACCTGGAATTTTCCAGCCTGTGCGTTTGACGCCCACAGGCGAATCCCGTTCTGCGCCTGGATACTGAGTTCATCGGAGCGCTGGAAATAGCGTTCATTTCTGCCCCTTCGATCCTGCTCACGCAGAATTTCCCAGCGGAACATGCAAAAACCCTGGAAACTTAACTGAAGCGTAAACGGATACGCGGAAGGCGAAGACGGAAACACGGTGGCGGTTGTCATGCTCGCGGTGTTAACCGCAATCGGACTGTCCCGTCCCGCGCCTGACGCGGCGTCATACATCGCCACAGAGTCCATCAGCAGAAAATGAAGCAGCACGCCCATGTCGGCGTTATTCTTCGCGAAATCTGCGACTGTTATGCGCAATTCGGGAATTCCGTCGTTATTGAGATCGACATTCGCTTCCTGGCTTAAATCCAGAATGACGGAACTTGACGGAGTGCGGATTGTTACTGCTTCTCCAAGATTGGCGAGTTCAAGTTTATACATCTCCGCTGATACGGTAACCAGAACGGAATCGTTTCTGTACAGGCGCTTTTCCATGGAATTCCCTTCCAGCATATACTCGGACGGAATGCGGCTTACAACCGCGGCTTCCGCGGGTTTCCTTGGCAGCGTAAGGAAAAGTTTATAAAGACCATAACCGCCCGCTCCTGCGGCAATCAGAATCAGAAACAGCGGAACTATAAACCTGGGAAAATTTCTCTGCGGTTTTAAAAGCTGTTCTACGGGAATGGGCTGTTCCTGTATACGTAAAGCCCTGTAAAGTGAAATCAGTTTTTGAATATCAAGCTCAAGGTAAGTGCCGTAATTTTTCAGAAAGCCGATAACATACGGCTCTCCGGGAAAGACTGAAAAATTTTCAGTTTCCAGGGCTTCAAGATACCGCAGGGAGATGTTTGTATCCCTGCTTATCTGATCGAAGCTCAGCCCTTTCTCATTGCGGGCATCTCTTAATTTTTCACCCAGAGATTCCATCACATTCCTCCCGCATCTTAGTCAACATCCCTAAAAAGGAAATTGTTATACATACTCGCATTAGGCGGCGGATCATAGATAAACCGCTGTTCAGGAATTCCCTGATTTATCCTGATATTTGAAAAATCAAAACGGACATCGCCTTCTGCAATCGTCCTGCCTTCTATCCGCCGGATTAATTTTGTGTCAGGATTGATGCTTAAAACAATCTCCCTGAAACCTTCGGAGACTGTTCTTCTGCCAAGGCGCAATTTGACAACCATCTCGTCAGAATTGGCGTCCAGCGGAACAGGAGCCGGTCCTACATCGTAGGAAGGAACATAATTGCGTCTTAACATAGACAGCCCCTGAGCGCTTGCCATACCAGCGCCAGCCGCTCCTGTCCTTCTGGTCTGATTAACGGTCTGGCTCAGGACAGCCCTGTATTCCGGCAGATATATTGTAAGTATTTCTCCGTTATAAACAATTACCTGATTCGCAGGTCTGGTAAAGTCTATCCTCAGGAACGAAGGAGACAGATGATTTACGGTTCCTGTCATGTCCGAATTGCCCGAACGGATTACAATTGACGCTTCATAGTCTTTAATTCCGCCGTAATTATCCGATACAATTTCCAGGTATCTTTCGGCGGTTATAATTTCCTGACCATAAAGAAGACCCATGCCGAAAATCAGCATTATAAAAAGAGATGCCTTTCGAACTCCCGGTTCGTATTTGGACATTATTAACCTCATAAATTTTCGCGTACCTTATAATCATAGAGAAAAAACATATATTACGCAAGAGCGATAAGTTGACATTACGCTTCCGGGGTGGTAATCTTGGCGTATTGGAAGAGATTTCTCCAGGTCCAGTAGCTCAGGGGATAGAGCGGCCGCCTCCTAAGCGGCAGGTCGGCTGTTCGAGTCAGCCCTGGATCAGCGGTTCAGGCAAAAATTAACAATAAGCTGTTCATGGTTACTGGCAGATGTTTAGTCTTTCAGTTATTTTTTATCCCCGTTTTTTTTCCATGCCAAAAGAAAAAATCCGGCAAGAGCGGGAAGCGCGGCAATCCGTTTAAACGGCGGCGCGTTTAATACATCGCTAAGGGCAATCAAGCCATTGTAGAGCTTTTGCGAATAAGGCTGCCACCACGGCTGGCGTTTTGCGCCCGGCAATATATCGCCAATTATCACTTTTGATTTTAACATTTCGCGGAAACCGGATTCTCCATGCGTTTTCCCGATCCCTGAAGCTCCGTAACCTCCCCATGGAGTCTGGGCAAGTCCGTGAGACATCAGGTGATCGTTTATCATCACAGAACCGGCATGAATTAATGCCGCCATTTTTTCCGCCTGTTTCCTGTTTCTTGTCCAGACTGAACCGCTTAACGCGTAAGGCGAAGCGTTGGCAAGATTAATGGCGTCAGCATCGTCGTTAAATGGAAGCACTCCTATCACGGGTCCGAAAACTTCTTCATCAAAAACAGGCATTCCGGCTTTTATTCCGGTCAGTACAATGGCGGGAAAATAGAGGCTCCCGTCATTTAAGGTTCCCGCCGCCTTTCCGTCAGAATCTGTAAACGCGCCGCTTTGAGCGGCAATTTCCGCGCCTTTCGCAAGACACTCATTAACCTGTTTGCGAACTTCCTCTTTTCTGCTGATGGAAACAAGACGGCCTAAATCGCAGGAAACGTCATTTCCAGGACGAAGCGCTTCCACTTTCTCTTTGATTATTTTAATAAATTCATTGTATCTGTCCTTATGGACAAGAACCCTCTGAACTCCTCCGCAAGACTGCCCCACATTGGAAAAAGCTCCCCATATAATGCCGGATGCGGCGCGATCAATATCAGCGTCCTTGCAAATAATCGCGGCATCAGCGCCGCCAAGTTCCAGCGTTACGGGAAGAAGCCGTTCGGCAGCAAGAGCCATAAGCTTTTTGCCTACCGCGGTTGAACCTGTAAAAAACAGCTTGTCTATTCCCCCGCTGATAAATGCGCCGCCTGCTTCCTTTCCGGGAATTTCAACATTGGCAAAAAGCCCTTCGGGGAGATTCACCGCTTCCAGTATTTTCGCGATTACGCGCCCCGATCCGGGAGTAAGCGCGGCTGTTTTCAAAATTACCGCGTTACCCGCAAGAAGCGCCATTATCACTTCGGAGAAAGGAATGGAAAAAGGATAGTTCCACGGCGATATAATGCCAATAACTCCCCACGGCTCATAGGTCATTACGGCAGTTTTAAAAAACAATAATATATTGCCGCCGCCTAACGTGTGCGGTTTGCATAAACGTCTGCCCTGCTTTATATAATATGGAACCGCCATGATAGCCGGAACAAGTTCCGCGGCAAGAGCGTCAACAGCCAGCTTGCCGTTTTCATGCTGAATCATTTCTATGATTTCATCGCGTTTTTCGGCAAGAATTCGTTTTACTTTTTTTATATATCCGGCTCTTTTACTGTAAGTGAGCTTTGCCCATTGCCTCTGCGCTATCCTGGCTTTTTCAACTAAAATGGAAATATCCTGCATCATTGTTCCCTTAGGCCGCCTACGCGCTTCCCGGCGCATCCTGCGCCGAGTCTTCAGGTCAAGGCTTCGCCTTAGCCTTTTTTACAGAAGCGCTCCGTTTCGACTCCCGCTTCTATACTCCAATAATTTTATTAATACAAAATAATTATTATGTCCTGTTTTAAATAACTCAGCGGCCGACGGGAGTCGAACCCGCGTCACGAGCTTGGGAAGCTAGGGTAATGCCGTTATACGACGGCCGCAAGAGAATTTAAGTTTATATTGAGGAAAGGCTTATGTCAATATATCACGGTGTTTTGAATTAAAACAATACACAATAACGTTAAGGTAAAGATTATTTTTAATTATGAGATTATAGCGCTATTAAATTCAGACCATTGACCGATTATGCATCTTTCTGTTTCATCAATATGTAATGCAAATGGTGTACAGCATAGAAAACCATTCCGGGCTGTCCGCCCGAACCCGCGTAAATTTTGAGACATGTCCCGTTGGTTTTTCCTGATGTCCCAATGGCAGGAGGACACCTCGAAAAAATTTCAGGGTGTCCCCATCATACAAAAACGGTTTTTTAGGCTGTTTTATTGCCTGATACCGTTAATTTACTGTTTCCTTGTCCATGTATCAGTGACAGCCCCACTGCCGCCTGTAGTATAAGCAACAGTTAATGTTTGCCCGTTATTGCTCATGGTGAATGTAGCATTTGTCCAACTTGTACCTGTAGCGACATTGGGATTGCTTGTGTTATAAGTAACTATCAATACTTGACCTGACCATGTTAAATTGCCCGTACTTGTTAAATTCCGCCAATATTGACTGCCGAGTTTTACATATTCTTTGTTTATGGCATCTTGTGTTATAGGCTTAGGACTATCCCATAATTTGCTAAAAACACCGCTGCTACCGTTGACAGTAATTCGCGCACCACCATTATCTTCCCAAACGCCGTCAAGGGAGTAACCGCCTGCGCTCAATGTTGTCGCGGAAGCAGTGTTTGACATTGCTCCTTCCGTTCCGTTAGCGGAACATGCGGCTACTTTGTAATATCTGGTTGTATTTGGATTTAATCCAATATGACCTGCTGAATTTGTCGGTCTTGTTCCCAACAACTGAAACCCTGATGAAGTTGTCATTTGTTGTGCCATTATCACATGCGGTAATTGAAAATCCGATTACCACGGCAAAAGCGATAAAAGTTATCAGTCTTTGGCTGATAACTTTTATTATGGAGTATTATTTAAAATAATGTTGTATTAAACGCTCCGATTTTATAAATATTGCCGCAGCCGTCCCTTACTTCACGGCGAATCCAAAAACGGCACCGGCGGTAAGAGATCTGCCTCCGTCGTCAAAAAGGTCGTTAAACGCAAGATCAATGGCGAACTTGAATTTGCTTAAGGCGGGAATTGCCGCAAGATTGATTCTAATGCCGGTATTTACAATACCTCTGTACCAGGCGGAACCGGATTTGGAATACAGTTTATTCACCCATGAATTATCGCTGTAGCTGAAATTGGCAAAGTCGGTAACCCAGTGCACAACATTGCCGAAGACATCAGGGAAAATGATAAGATCAAAGCCCATACCGAAATCAAAATTCCAGTCATTGTCCGGACCGTGCGAGTAAAATGTTTTGCCGAACACAACGGTGGTTTCGGCGATCATGTTAAAAAAAGAACCATTGTATGTGACCGCCACATAAGGCTGATACGCGTTATAACTGTAATCGCCTTTTTCGTTATTTAAATTGACAAGCTGAAAATTTCCGCCGATGGCAATGGAGGGATTTTTGCTGTTCTTGGCGGTAGTCGGCAGCTTTACTTTTAACCCAAGCAAAAGATCGCTGTTTTTTTGATCCTCGCCGTTATAATGAATATCAGGCTGAATGTCAAAAGCGGAAGAAATTTCCACCCAATTAAAAAAACTGATGGTAACCGCGGGAATGTGCGCAATTCCGCTGTCATTATTGATCATAGCGCGGTAACCGGCATCAAATCCGAATTTACTGCCGCCCTCCCAGCCAAGACCTCCCGAAGGGATGGAATAAAGCCCCGTCGATCCGTTTAAACTCTGCGACCTGAAAGGCACAACGGCTGACGAAGGCGTGTCTGACTGCGCTGAAGCGAAAGAAATAAAAACAGCAATAAAAACAACAAAAGCGGAAATTTTTTTCATAAAGACTCCTCTGTTTTATAATCGGCGGAAAAATCGCCCGCATTTAACAGTCGTTTTAGCTCCTCAAAAACAGCCCCTAAATCGTCAAAATGAAGAAAAGCTCTGCGATCCAGAGGAGTGGGCATATTATTGACAATTACGATCTTTCCGCCGCGGGTAAAGGTGTAATTCGGAATTGAAGCGGCGGGCTGAACCATCAGACTGGTTCCAAGAATGAGCATCAAGTCTGCTTTCTGCGCTTCGCTTACAGCTTCTCTTAAGGCATCCGCCGGAAGGCTTTCGCCGAAAAATGTAATCGCCGGTTTAAGCGTTCTGCCGCATTTTGGGCACTTTGGCATTCCTCCGGCATGAACCTGAGCCGCAGCCTCTTCATAACTTACGCGCACCCCGGAACAGCGCAGACAGTAGTGCATTTTCGGCGAACCGTGAATTTCAATCACATTCCCGCTTCCGCCTTTCTGGTGCAGAAGATCGATGTTCTGCGTAATCAGCGCTTTCAGGTATCCCCTCTTTTCGAGTTCTGCAAGCATAATGTGAACAACTGACGGTTCCTTCTCGTCAAGATTGTAAATGAACGAACCCGCGTGAGAATAATAAAATGAAGGATCCTGCGTAAAATATTCAATGCTGAAGATTTTATCCGCGTCCATATCGTTGTACAGTCCGTTCTTTCCGCGGAAATCACGAATCCCGGAAAGCGTGCTTACTCCCGCGCCCGTTAAGGCAACCATATATTCAGCTTCTTGAATTAAGCTAAAAAGTTTTTCAATGCCGGAAATAGTTTCCATAATCATTATTTTACCATCTTTTCGGGGAAAAACCTAATAAATTTTGCTTAACGCGGCCAGAAAATTTTCCATGCTGTCAAATAATTTTTTGCTTCTGCTCCACACGCTTATGTTCACATCCGTTCCCTTGCGGTCAATTTCCTGGTTAAATAAAAGAAAAATTCCCCGTTTGTTCATTGCGCCGAATACAGCGTTTGACTGATTCTTTTCGCACATTAGGACAAAAATGCCGTTATCAGAAACAGAAGCGTTAAGTCCGATCAAAGTTTTAACAATATCATTAATCGCGTTAGCGGAGAACGGCGCTTCTGTAACTACAGAATCAAAACTGTTTTCCGGGAAAGCGGCTTCCGCGGAATTTTGCACATAATGCGCTGAATCGTAAAATTCAAGCCCCGGCTTAAGGACAGGATCGAAATCGATGCTTGCCGCCGCGCCGGAGGGTTCAATATATCTGAACGCGAAAATAATTCCGCCCCCTCCGGCGAAAGGATCAATCAATCTTTTATTGAGGCGCGGGATTGAAAGATTGACCATGCAGCGGGCGTCTTCAACAGGCAGAGACCTTCTTCCGTATTCGCTGCCGTCTCCCCTGTAGCCGGTAACAGTCTTAACTTCTCCGTCAGACATGGTAATTTTAAACTCCCTGTTGTGAGGCGACTGTTCTTCATAAATTTTTTCATCCTGACAATAAAAACTGTTAACAGAAAATTTTTTCCCTTTCCACACAAGCGGGTTAACTGAGATTAAATCTGTATTTCCGCGCCGGGAACCGTTACGCTCCAGACTGAGATTTTCATTTTCAAAATCCAGGGAATAAAATTTATTGCAGTACCCCATTCCATAAAGACGCTCTTTAAAAGGAGCAAGTTTCTTTTTGGGGCAGAAAAACGAAATTAAACCCCTTATATCACCTAACGGCCCGTTTAATATCAATATTATTTCATTGTCATAATGCGCGAATATCATTTCCAGTATTGCTGTTTGTTTCGCTTTAATCCGGGAATTTCGTATCATGCAGACAATTACATCATAATCGCGCAGATAATCTTCGATGTTGGATTTTGTTACCTCGGCATAAAAACTCATAACACTTTCATAGTATACCAGAATGTAATTTCGCGGATATGTTACATGATACAAAAAGCAAAACGGGGAACCTCTGACCGGAGTTTTTAAAGGTTCCCGATATCTCCCTGGAATACAATCAGCTCAACCCTGCGGTTCATGTTAATGTGGCTGCGGTCGCTGGCAAGAACCCTGGAAGCGCCAAAGGACATCACAACAATTTTTTCATCTTCAATGCCATTATCCCTGAATATCCTCGCTATTTCATTGGCGCGGTTGGAACTGATAGCGGCAAGAGCCTGAATTTCGCTTGGCGTTTGAGTAACCGGATTCGCGTGGCCTTCTATCCTGATGCGGCAGCTTGGATTATCCTGAAGGAATTTCACCAGATGATTAATTACCAGATCGTTAAGCGATTTGGCGTCGTTATCAATACCCACATTATATTTTGATACGTCACCGGCGAATATAATATACTCAACCTGCGTAATCATAATATTTTTTATTATCTCGACCTCTTTAGGAGACGATTCAATGTATTCTACTGTTCCGGGAAGCTGGACGTATTCGATTTTACCCGGCAGCTGTTGAATAACGGTCTCCGTCTTTACAGGCATCGGGAATTTATACCCGGCTGTTATGGAAAACCCCATTCCAAAAGGATAGCCGCCGCGGAAGCTGGGCTCGATATGCCACCTGTCTGCAAGCGGGATGGTTATGCCGATTGTTCCGTCGCCCAGAAGCGAAGAGCGTGAATCAACTACATCGTATTCCCTGTCAGGTCCGTTCAATGCTCCCATAAAACCAAAACCGCCCTGAATGAAAATATCCGTTGTATTTTTTTTGGCCGCTCTCTTTTCACCGAAAGGGAAACGAAGGAAATTCCACCTTAGGTATGCCTGTGTTTCCAAAGAAACAATTTTATCGGTGCTGACATTCACGGAACTTTTGCTCCCGATTAAAAAATACGGAGAAATATAAAACTTTGGATCAATCAAAGCGCCGTAAGAAGTCCCGTCTACAAGGAATCCTGTCATTCCAAAACCCATATCCAGAGACCATAAAGAATTATCATCATTGGCGGCCTTTGACTGCGCGTATGACATGCCCGAAAGCGTGAATAAAACAAAAAGAGTTAAAATATATTTTTTCATCGGGAACTATCCTCCTGCCCGGACTGTATAGCGGAAGCCCAGTCAGGCTTTGGCTGCAAAATAACTTTGGTTTTGGAAACCGGAACAGCCGCCGGGTTTCCCGCATTGTCCATTTGCTCAATTCTTGGAATATTGCCGTTTATTAATTCGTTAAAGATTTTGTTATAATCGTCAATGCTGAAAGAGGAAAATCTGGAAGTATGCATTGGAAGACCGACCCCTCTGTTAGCCGCCGAGAAAACAAGAGCTCTTCCGCCGGGAAACCTTCCGCTGTAATAATTGACAATGCATGAGTAAACGGCAGCCTGCAATCCCTTCAGCGCCGAGGTAATAACAACCGGAGACTCTCCTGACTGATCAATGTCTACGCCGATTACCTTCTTCCCGGCTTTTTCAGCGGCCGCAATTACCGACTTGCCGACCGCGCCGCCGCACGCGAAAATCACCTCTGTGCCGCTTTCATACCAGGAGGCGGCAAGAGCCTGAGCTTCCGGAGACGGTAAAAAAGTCCCGGTATAAATATAGTTAACGGAAACTGAACCGGAAGCCAGCCCCATTTCCTCGGCGGCAAATTCAACTCCCTGAATAAAACCGTGTCCAAAGCGAAAGACAGGTTCAATCGCCCGTCCGCCGAAAAATCCAAGCTGCCTGTAACCGTCTTTTACAGCGGCATACCCTGCCAGAAAGCCTGCCTGATCTTCCGCGAAAAGAATACCTACCGTATTGCTGCTTGTTTTATAAGTAGAATCTCCGGGACCGAAGTGCGGAACGCTGTCAACGAGAATAAAATTAACATTGGGATACCGATCCTGCGCAATATATACCGCGAATTCAAAAGTAACACTGGGCGTTATTATTACCTTCGCGCCTTCATTAACCGCCTGATCGATTGTCTCAAGAAGATCGCTGGTGGCATGGCCTTTCGGCTGGAAGTACTTATGCGGCACAAATCGTTCATTTGTATATCGAAGTATCCCTTCCCAACAGCCCTGGTTAAAGGACTTGTCATCAATTGATCCCGTATCTGTAATCAGAGCCAAATCAAACGCGTTTACGTCAAATCTGGCGCCTGGAGCGTTTTTCCCATTGCTCTTGGCCGAATTATCCGTCTGACACGAGTTGAAAAAAGTCAGTACAACCAAAAATATTATGACCTTAATAACTTTCATACTGTCCCTACCCCTTGTTAATAACTCTGAAATTCAGAATAATGGAGAAAATTCATATCGTCAAGCAAAAGAACTTTCAAAAATAATTAATTATGCTATGTTTCAAAATAAAATAGATTATTAATAAAAGTAATATATTTACATATAAAAATCAAGAAACGGGTTTTACCTTAAAGATAAATTTGATAAAATAGCGTTATGTCCGGCATATGGGTTATGATATTATTGATTTTATTCTCATCCATTCCTGTGCTTGCCGTATACGCATGGTTCCGTCTCGCAAAATACGAGTTTTCCATAGCGAGATTTCTGTTCGCGCTCCTTGCGGGAGCCGCGGCATTCTTCCCCGCTCTTTTTTTACAGGATCTTTTAAACTTTTCAGGATACGGAGGCAAAGGCTCCCTGTTCCTCCAGGTTTTCATCCGCATCGCCTTTACCGAAGAAATAAGCCGTCTTCTTATGTTACTGATCTTTTTCTTCATCAGCAGCCGGCTGGAAAAGGCGGAAAACGGGCAGCCTCTCACTTTCAGGGTAATTAAAAACGGAACCGCTACAGGTCTTGTCGCCGGTTTCGGCTTCGCGATTCTGGAAAGCGCCGTTTACGGAGCTTCGGACACAGGCGTACTGCTGATACGCGCCGTCACAGCCGCGCCTCTTCACGGCGCATGCGGTTCCCGTATCGGAGCGGCCGCGGTGCTTTTTCGCTCCAATCCCGGCCAGGCGCTATTGCGTATAGTAACAGCCACCGCCATCCACGGCATTTACAACTTTATGGTAGCTATGCCGGGCATTCCCTCATTGGCGGCAGTCCTGATTGCCATATCCGCTCTTGCCACAGCTGTTATTACAATCCACGGCATGGCATATGAAAGCGCCAGTGAAACAAAAAAACCTGAAACCGTATAAAACAAAGCCAAACGCCATTATAAATCACTTGACAATAACAAACTGGTCTATTAAACTGGTTTACAAGAGTTAAAAATGTTAACAAAACAATTAGGCGCATTTGAAGCGAAAACCCATTTCTCACAAATTCTGGAAAAAATAGAAAATGGCGAAGATTTCATTATTACAAAAAGAGGAAAACCGGTGGCTAAAATTATCCCCTTTAAAGAAAATAAAATGAGCCGGAAAGAAGCGATTACGAAGCTCAGGGAGATGCGGAAACTATACAACGGAAAACCCGGCGATTTTAATATCCGGCAAGCTATTGAAGACGGGAGAAAATATTGAACTACGTTTATGATACGTCTTTTGTAATGGCAATTATTTTACCGGACGAAAACAGTTCAAAGACAGACATGATGTTTAACGCTCTGGATGAAAATGATAATGTGTACGTTCCTCAGCTAAGCTGGTATGAAACAGCCAATGTTATCAGGAATTTAATCCGGCACAGGCGTTTTACAGAAGACGAAGCCGTTTTTTTCTTTTCGATGTTACAATTTATGGATTTTAAGACAGATTTTGAAACAGGCGTAAATTATTCAAAAAAGATATGGAAACTGGGTAATGATTACAATCTGTCCGCTTATGACGCGGCTTATCTGGAACTGGCGGATCGAAAAAAAGCCATTTTATGCACGCTGGATGATAATTTAATAAAAGCCGCAAAAAAACATGGCGTAAATGTCAATGTCTGAATAAAAAAAATAATTTTTTCATATTTCTCTTGACAATTCCGTTTTAGTGTACTAGTGTAGTAGTACACAGAAGGAGGTAGTGTTATGCCTTTACCGGAACAGACAAGGTTTCAACAGTGGAGACTGGCGTTTGACGATAAAATGCCCATTTACCGTCAGATAATTCTCCAGTTCAGCCGGGCGTTTGTCAGGAGCGAAATCGCGCCGGGAGAGCGTATTTTGTCTATCCGTGAAATGTCGGCACTGCTGCAGGTTAACACAAACACCATGCAGCGGGCATATCAGGAGATGGAGCGGGACGGATTGATCAGCAGTAAAAGAGGCACAGGATATTTTTTTACGGAGGATGAAAAAATGATAGAAAAAACGCGGGAAACCCTGGCGTTTGGTTCCCAGAGCCGCTTTGTTGAAGAAATGCGGGCTTTAGGCTGCCAGGACGGGGAAATTCTGGAAAAACTTAAAATTCATATGAAGAAAGGAGCAGGTAATGGAAACAAATAACGGATCGTCCGTTCTGGAAATTGACGGACTGGAAAAGAATTTTGGAGGCTGCAACGCGCTGAGGGGCGTGAACATGCGCATACCAGAAGGGCAAATTGCAGGATTATTGGGGCCTAACGCATCAGGGAAAACAACGCTTTTAAAAGCGGCGGCCGGCCTTCTTCAGCCGACAG
>JGI24695J34938_10002343_pt1 | contig 14590 bp, 15 predicted proteins | sample TergutCo191P3_FD_34938 | JGI IMG/M metagenome (IMG submission 34938) | reverse complement strand
GTCTCAAAATTAGGGCTTTCGGGCAGGGCTTACCATGGAATTTTACGGGTAGCAAGAACCATCGCTGATCTTGAAGGGAAAGACATCATCGAGACAGAGCATATCCTTGAAGCAGTTCATCACAGGCGTTATGGAGACGATCCCTGGGATATTATGTCAATACAAATGTAAAGACAAACGTCAATACATTTGTATTGACAAATTTAGTTAGGAGAGTTATAATGAAGAAGAAGACAGAATTTGAATGGGACGAGAAAAAGAATACGCTTAATATTATAAAGCATGGGGTTTCCTTTGAGGATGCAGTAGCCGTCTTTAAAGATCCAAATCGCTATGAGATATATGACAAAGCGCATAGTTTCTTTGAAGACCGGTGGATAACTGTTGGATTAAACAACACGACAGTTTATTACATTATTTTTACGGAAATAGGAGAAACAACCCGAATTATTACAGTCCGTAAAGCAAACAAGAAGGAAGAGGAGGTATATTTTTATGGGTATGGTACGATTTACACTAACTGATGACTATCAGCCGTCAGAAGAATCTCTCAAACGTATGGCTGCTCTAAAAGACAGACCAATAGATTATAGCGATGCTCCGGAACATTCACTGGAAGAAATGGAAGAAATGCGGCTTTTGGCAATAGAAAAACGCAAGAAAAAACGGATGTTTTCTTTGCGGCTACCGGCTTCAACCATAAACTGGTGGAAATCATTTGGGGATGGTTATACAGGCATTATGGCGCGACTTTTAGACGAAGCAAAAAATCACCCGGAATGGATAAAAATGTGTTTATAACTAACCAATCCGGGTATCGTAAAGCTCAGGGATCGCTTCAAGGATTGTGTCACTGATTTTTCTGCCGTTGCTTGAATAGCCAAGTCTGCGATCGGGGCGAAGGGAACCGTGAAAATCGCTGCCTTCAGTGACATAGAGCCCAAGTTCTTGCGCAAGAGCTTCCAATCGGCGGCAAGCGCCCTGCTTTGCGGTGGGGTGCCATGCTTCAAGACCGGCAAGTCCCATATCTTTTAATTTTTTTATAACATCGGGAAGTCGTCCCCATGAGATAAAAAGCGAAATGGGATGCGCAAGTATTGGAATGCCGCCGGATTTGCGTATCAGGGAAACTGCGTCTTCAAATTTTAATCCATCCTTTTGTACATACAAAGGCTTTCCTACGCCGAGATACCGCGCAAATGCTTGTTTTACGTTTTTTACTACTTTGTGTTTTATTAAAAGCGCGGCAAAATGAGGCCGCCCAATCGAACCATTGCCGTTTTTTGCGCCTGCTATTTCCAAAAGTTCATCCCATGTTGCCTCAATGCTGAACTCATGCATCCTGTTAAGAATTTCTTTATTTCGTTTTTCCCGGCGGCGCGAAAGCCATTCAACAGCAGAAATAAAATCGGAAGTGGGTTCTTTTAATCCCAAACCAAGAAGATGAAACTCCCCTCCTGGGCCTAGCCCCTGCCAATTAATGTTCACCTCGATTCCGGGAATGAAATGAAACGGTTTCCCGTCAACAGTTTCCAGCTTTGCGGCGGCTTTTGCGCTTTCCAAGCCGTAAATTGTGTCATGATCCGTAAGAGCAAGAGCGCGAATGCCTGTTTTTACCGCTTCCTTTATAAGCAAAGCCGGAGATAAATCACCATCAGATATATTCGAGTGCGTGTGTAAGTCGACCATTTGTAATATTATAACAGAAATAACCGATAATAATAGGAAGAAGAACCCGCAATCGTTGATTTTAAGGGTAAAAATGATTAAAATGGTAGTAATATGTTAGAATACACCTTGGCAAATGGGGTGATTGTTTCCCCTGGTAAAAAGCAGCGTACCGGCAATTTGGGAATTAAAGGGGAAAAAATCGTCTCTAGTGGCGGTAATGTCAAAATCGATCTGAAGGAAAAATCTTTTGTATATCCTTCGCTTATAAATACACATGATCATTTGCAGGGGAATTATCGTCCGCCTGTAGGTCCCGAAAAGGGAAAATTCTATCTTACTTGGCTGCCCTGGGATAATGACTTAAAAGCATCAAAGACATTTCAGGAACGCTCAAATTTAAATCGTGAGGATCTTTATGCGCTTTCGGGCTATAAATGCCTGTTTTCTGGCGTAACTACAGTGAATGACCATTTTCCGCACCAGTTAAACAGCCAAATACTGCCCACTTTGCCTGTCAGAGCTATTCAGGAATATTGTCTTGCCCATGAAAGCACGTCTTACGATTTAAAATGGGGTGACGGCATCGAGGCAGAACACGATCTTGCCGTAAAAAATAAATGGCCGTTTATCACCCATCTTTCTGAGGGTTTTGATGATGAAGCTATGCATGGTTTGGAAACACTGGAAAAAACGAAAGTTTTAGACAAACATTGCCTTTTTGTTCATTGTATTGCTTTCAGCGATGAAGATATTAAAAAAACCGCCAAAGCCGGGGCAAGTGTTTCATGGTGCGGTTTTTCAAATATGTTTATGTTCAACGTAACCGCGAAAGTGCGTAAAATGCTTAAAGAAGGCGTAAATGTAACAATTGGAACCGACTCATCGGCAACCGGGTCTGCAAATCTCCTTGCCGAAATGAAATACGACAGGGAATTGTACCGAAGTCTTTACGGCGAAGACCTTCCCGCGAAAACTATCTTTGAAATGGTAACCATAAATGCGGCAAAAGCTTTCTGGGTACAGGACAAGATAGGCACTCTGGAAGAAGGCATGTTAGGCGATATTCTAGTTTTAAAGGCAAAAGAAAATAACCCCTACGAGAACCTTGTCAATGCAGGCATGAAAGATATAGAATTACTTATGCTGGCAGGACAGCCCATATACGGCGAGATGAGATTTCTGGATATATTTAAAAACGGACTTCCTGAAGGGTATACCAAGATTGTTGTTGGGAAAAAAGATATGTTTATTAAAGGAGACCCTGCAAGTCTTTATAATGAGGTAAGGAAGAAAGTCGGTTTTAAAAAAGAACTTGATTATCTTCCGTTTGAACCTGCCACAAAGGAAGGAATATAATGCCAAAACCGGCTCAATACCGAACAGGTTCTCTTATTTACTTCCAGGGAGACCCTGCAGATAAAATATATATTCTTCAGACCGGAAAGGTAAGCCTTGTCTATCAGGATATTGAAACAGGCGCCGACATTAGGGACTCGGTTCAACCCGGCGAATTCTTCGGCGTTAAATCCTCGCTTGGACGTTATACCCGCGAAGAAAACGCTGTTGCTCTTTCTGACACTACCGTTATGATTTTTACAGTCGCTGAGTTTGAAGCTGTTGCGATGGCGAATTCAAGAATCATCATGAAGATGTTAAAAGTTTTTTCCAACCAGATGAGACGCGTTCATAAGCAGGTTTCCAAAGTAATGGCAAAAGAAGAACAACCGCCTGCAGACGGTCTTTATAATGTTGGCGAGTTTTATTTAAAGAACAAACGGTTTACGCACGCAAAGCATGTATTCAGCCGTTATCTGACATTTTATCCCTCCGGCAAGAACGCGCTTCAGGCGACAAAAAATCTTGAAATTGCAGAGAATGCGCTGTCACGTTACGGCGACGGAAAAGGACCTGGCGTTTCCATAAGTCAGGCAGGTTCGTCATCATCGTCATCTGCATCGCAAGGCGCTTCAGACAGAACGACAAAATCATTTTATGACGCTGTAAGCATGGTTTCGCAGGGAAAATATCAGGAAGCGTTTTTATCGTTTAAACAAATAGTTGACGCAAATATCGATCAGGAATGGACTGCAAAAGCTTCGTTCGAAATCGGCAGATGTATGTTCCTCCTTGAAAAATTCGAAGAGAGTTTAAAGTATTATACAAACATGCTTACCCAGTTCCCCAAGCATCCTGACTTAAAAGAAGCAATGTTTATAATGGGGCAGTGCAACGAAAAAATCGGAAGAAAAGATCAAGCTATTGCTTTCTATAAAAAGATTATTTCCATGGGCGGAGATGACGTTACTATTGATAAGGTTAAACGGGCGTTAAACGCTCTGGAGGCATAAAATGGCTATGGATTTGGCGGCATTCGGCCGTTTTTCCCGGACATTTCCAAAAGGAGACATAATTTTCTCCGAGTTTGAGTTAGGTGACACTTTTTACCTGATACAGTCGGGAAAAGTTCAGCTTGTTAAACTTGTCGGTGATATAGAAAGAACGCTCGATATTTTGCATCCGTCGGAAATGTTCGGCGAAATGGCAATTCTGGAAAATTCGCCGCGTTCTGCCACAGCCATCGCTCTTGATGAAGTAAAAGTGCTTGAATTTAATTCCCAAAACTTTGAAATTCTTCTGCTCGGAAATCCGCAGATCGCGCTTAAGCTTTTAAAAATGTTCTGCAAGCGTATTTACGATTCAAAACGCCGCTTTATGATTTTAACGCTGCCGGATCAACAGGCGAAAGTCGCCGACGTATTCCTGATGCTTGATGAAACTCAGCCTGACATTGATAAAACCAGCGAAAGGCGCGAATTTAAAACAACTGTTGAAGGCGTGGCTCACTGGGCGGGCATGAGCGCAAACGAAGCAAGGGATATTCTTGGACATTTTGTTAATCAGCGCCGTGTAGAAATATACCCTGACAGAATCGCCGTAAAAAATATCAATGACTTCTCACGCTTTGTCGGTTCAAGACGCAATAACTCAAGAGGTGCATAATTGGATCTTGAAAATCAATATAACAGTCCGGAGACTCCAATTGTTCCCGAGAATACAAAAGGTTTTGGAAATTTAACCGAGACAATGCTGGCATATTTAAAAGAAGCGGCTCCATGGATGCAGTTTATCGGCATCTTAGGTTTTATTACATGCGGTCTTGTTGCGCTTGGATCAATTTTTTTAACAATCGGTCTTGCTACAGCTTCCGCTTTTTTAAGCGAATTAGGTGATTTTCCAATTTGGCTTATTGTCCCATTATATACGACAATGGGATTATTATTCTTCTTTCCGTCTTATTTTACGTTTAATACAGGCTCAAGGATTCGCAGACATCAGTACAGCAATGCAGACGAAGATTTGGAACAGGCATTTAAAAATAATAAATCATTGTGGAGATTTTACGGCATCATGTGTGTTATCTCGATTGCATCTTTACCGGTTATGATTGTTGTAACAATAATAATTTCGATTGTTACAGCGCTGAGATTATCTTGAGTAATGTTTAATCAATTAAATACCAATTTAGATACTTCTATAAAAGCAATAACTCCCGAAGGAGTTGAGTTTGTTCTTTCTCCCGCAGGACTCCCTGTCAGAACGATTGCTTATGCAATTGATAAAATAATTCAATGGGTAATCCTTTTATTTATATACATCGTGTATGAACTCCTGAATTTTTCATTTGGTTTTTGGATTTTTTATTTAATCATGTTCCTCGTAAACTGGTTTTATCATATTATTTTTGAATTAGCTTGCAAAGGACAAAGCATTGGAAAACGCGCAATGGGAATAAGAGTTGTAAAAAGCGACGGCTCTCCTGTTGACCCCGGCTCGTCTTTTATCCGAAACCTTTTGCGTTTTGCAGATTCGTTTTTTATGCTTTTTCCGATAGCATATATTTGTATTGCATCAAGCAAGGGATTCAGGCGAATCGGCGACTGGGCAGGCGGCACACTTGTTGTTTATTCGTCATTAGCAAAAAATCGTGTTAATAACACGCTAAGCCGTACTCTGGAAAAATTTGAATCTGTCACTCTGCCTAGACCTGTTTCCCAGAATGAAAAGCAGCTTATACTAAGTTTTGCAAGGCGTTACTCCCTTTTAGGTGAAGCCAGAGCAAACGAAATTGCAAGTCTTTACGCGCCTAATGCCGCATACCTAATGGGAGCTGCGCGAAAATTATCGGGTGAATTATAATGACAGAACAAAGTTTTATACAAAGAAGAAGCGGCATTTGGAACGATTTTTCTGTTCTTGTCAGAGGAAACAAACGCGATTTAAAAAAAGGCGCAGTATCTTTTATACATCAGTTCAGAGAGCTTACCCAGGATTTAAATACTGCAAAGGCAAATAATTATGATCCTGCAATTGTTGAACGGCTGAACGCTTTGGTAAACGAAGGAAATCAAATTCTTTATGGTCAGCATACATGGCCGTTAAAACAATTAATAAATTTTATCTGGCAGACATTTCCGCAAAAAATACGTCTTCACTGGAAAGGAATTCTTGCGTGTATGCTGCTTTTTTACGGAATCTCTTTTTTCTTTGGATTTCTTTGCGTTTTTTTTCCTGACATTTCCAAAGAATTAATACCGCCTTGGCAGCTTATCAGCGTTGAACGCATGTATGATCCTGAAAATTCACATTATTTAAAACCGCGCGAAGTAACACAGGATGCGGATATGTTCGGCTTTTATATATTTAATAATATATCGATTGCTTTTAGAACGTTCGCGGGCGGCATTTTTGCGGGAATCGGCAGCTTGTTTTTCCTCTGCTTTAACGCAGGTTTTTTTGGAATAATAAGCGGACATCTAATTAACGCTGGTTTTTTTAAAACATTTTTTCCATTTGTAATTGCTCACGGTTCCTTTGAACTGACTGCAATTATTTTTTCCGCTTATGCTGGATTAATTTTAGGTTACAGATTTTTTATCACAAACGGATTAAGCCGCACAGCCTCAATAAAAAAAGCGGGACAGGATGCATTTCCAATAATCGCAGGAAGCGCATTAATGCTTGTTATTGCTGCCGTAATAGAAGCATTCTGGTCTTCAAGACATTTATTGCCAATTCAGCTTCGCATAGGAGCAGGCATCGGATGCTGGGTTCTTGTACTTTCATATTTTTTATTTTCGGGCAGAAAAGGAAACAAACATGAACCTTCCGTTTAATGATACGCTAAAAAGAAAAAGCGTTCAGGAAGCCGCCGACACTGGCATTCTTTTATGGCGGGAAAATTTTATTTATTTTATTCTTTTCTTTGCAATTCCTTTATGGATATTCGCTTTTACACTTCGCATTTTTCTTCCCGGCAATTATGTTTATTTTTCGTGGCTTATAATCTGGCTTTTTAAGCCGCTTTTTGACAGAATTATTCTGCATATAATATCTATAAAATTTTTTGAAAAAGACGCAGGTTTTAAACGCCTTTGCAAAGGCATGATTAATACAATTTTTAAAGGGCTTTTAGGTGATTTACTCTGGAGGCGTTTCAGTCCAAATCGTTCCGCCATGATGCCGATGCGCATTTTAGAAAAAAACATAAAGACTTTTAAAGCATTTTATGAAAGAAAAAAATATTTATTAAACGGCGGAATCGGTTATTGTTTAATTTTAACAATATGGGGATTCGCTGTAGAAATCGCTCTTTTAGTTGGAGAAGTTTCTTTTTATTATACAATTAATGATCTTATGTTCGGCGGCAGGCTGCCTTGGGGAAATATTAACGAAATAGAAATATATTTATTTGCCGGATGGTGTTTTAATTTAATTTTAATAGAGACCATCTATGTCTGCATGGGCTTTACTCTTTATATAAACAGCCGTGTTGCCGCAGAAGGATGGGACTTGGAAATAGGATTTAAAAGTTTAAAAAGATTAGCAGCTGTTGTAATTATTTTTGCCTGTCTCTTTTTACCTGTAAATATTTATTCCGATGAACCTTCTGCAAACGATGTTCCCCTTGAATTTTTAAAGAAGGTTTATGAATCTCCCGATTTTGGCGGCGAAAAAGATACGTGGGATATTCAATTAAAAAAACCTATGCAAAGAGGGAAAGGGATTTCCTTACCTGAAAATCTGCAGGAAATTATTGCAAAAAGCCTTTTAATTATTTTAATAGGCATAATTGCGGTGATAACTATATTCCTGATAATTTATCTTAGTAAGTATAAATGGAAAAAACAGGGAACAGAAAAATATTTTCTAAATAATCAAAAAAAGAATTTAAAAGATCCTGCAATTCTTTTAGAAAAGGCGATAGATTATCATAAACAGGGAGAACTTCGTCTTGCCTGGGGTTATTGCACTGCAGCCGCAATACATTCATGGCATAATTTCCGCGGAATTGATTTTCCGCCGAATGCTACAGAAAACGACTGCGCAAGCATTGTATGTTCAATAGCAGATAACAGCCCCGAAGCGTTAACTTTTTCCAATTTAATAAAAAATTGGGTTTATCTTGCTTATGCAAAACAGATTCCTGCAGAAGGAAGCTTTAATGAAGCTGTTGATTTATGCGTTTCTTTAAGGAATAAAAATGATTAAAAGGATTTATATTATTTCGGCAATTGTTCTCATTCTTGCAGTATGCGGAATTCTCGCTTACAATAATTTTGAAATAGTATCTGTTAAAAAATGGATACGCCCGTCGCAGGAATATTACAGCAACAATTTTTTAGTATTGGAACGATGGCTGAATGGGTCAGATATTTCTGTTAGTTACAGTTATTATTTTCTTCAGGAAAATTTTAATGACATAACAGAAAAAATTATTATTCTTCCTTCCTGGAGATGTTTCTGGAATTATACTGATGAAATTTTAACATGGATTGAAAACGGAGGATATCTTATTGTATACACTGACAGGCACAGGACAGATGAAGAGTTTTCAAATTTTCTTTCTGTATTTGGAATCTCTATCGATAATGACAGAAAAAATGTAATAGCACCTAAAACTAATATTGTTTATCCTAACATGGATGAAAATATTTCCATAATTGTAGAAAACGAGGAAATTGCATATATTGAATACGATAACTCAGGAATTATAAGATTGGCTGATATACCATTCGGCAGCGGCGGAATAACAATTACAGGAATGCCTTTATTCATGTATAATAAAAACTTAAGGGAAGAAGCAAATGCTGTTTTAACGTGGAAATTAACAGGAGAACGCGCATCAAAAGATGACGGTGTGCTGATAATCAGAGATGGGGTAGATGCTGCTTCAAGTAATTCGTTATTAGGCGCATTATTCGAAAGAGGAAATCCTATTCCTTTAATTGTTTCTGCTTTTGTTTTGATTTTTATCGGATTCTGGATGACAATTCCGGTTTTTGGACTTGTATTATATGACAAGCAAAGGAATTCAAGACCGATTAAAGATCGATTTACCGCAGAAATAAAATTCTTAAAAAAACAGCACGCGCTTACTTATTATCTAGATGTATATGCAAGGGAAAATAAGGATAAAATTACTGTAGAAAAAGAAGATACTTACAGCTACAGTGACTTAATAAATAATTATCGGAGAATATTCAATGGAACAGCTAAAATTTAATGTCGAAACCGCTTCTATAAAACTGGAGCAGGTAAGAAACGAAATTGCCAAGGCATTTGTCGGTCAAAAGCAGCTAGTAGATCATGCATTGATCACATTAATCGCAGGCGGTCATCTTTTAGTGGAAGGCGTGCCAGGTCTTGGAAAAACTCTACTCGTCCGCGCTATTGCAAAAACCGTCGGCGGCGATTCTAAACGGGTGCAATTAACGCCCGACCTTATGCCTGCGGACATTACCGGCAACATCATGCTTGACACAGCAACGGGAAAATTTGTTACGCGTAAAGGACCTGTATTCACAAACATATTCATCGCGGACGAGATTAACCGCGCGCCTGCAAAGACGCAAGCCGCGCTTTTTGAGGCAATGCAGGAGTTTCAGGTAACGCTTGACGGCGAAAGCCACAAACTACCCTCTCCTTTCATGGTGATGGCAACACAAAACCCGTTTGAACATGAGGGAACATATCCGCTTCCTGACGCGCAAAAAGATCGCTTTTTAATGAAGGTAATCGCGGATTATCCAAGTCTTGAAGAAGAAAAAACAATGGTTACCCAAATTTTAACGGGTGACATCGGCGCAGAATTGTCAATTACAGATGTAAATACAGTTCTTGACGCCGCAGAGCTTACCGATATAAAAAATCTTGCGGCATCCCTGCGCGTCGATCCCCTAATCATTGATTATGCTGTGCGCATCACAACCGCAACAAGGGAAACACCCGCAGTTGAAACAGGAGCCGGTCCCAGAGGAAGCCTTGCTCTTATCCGCTGCGCGCGCGCAAACGCTTTACTGCAAGGCAGGGATTTCGTTCTTCCTGATGACATAAAAGCTTTTACAAGCGTGGTTCTTGCGCATCGTTTAACTCTTTCCGCAGAAAGCGAACTGGAAGGATTACAGGCAAGACAGATAATCGAAAACCTTCTGCAAAAAATTGAAGCGCCAAAGGGAATAAATGAACAAGACTGATAAAAAAAGCGAAGAACTGGAAAACAGCCGCGCATCTTTTATGCCCGGCAGAACATTTTTTATCGCTTCTCTATTCTACCTTGTCTTGGGATGCTTTTCGTTTTTTTTTAATTCAGTTTATTTATTCTGGTTTTTTGCAAGTGTAATTCTGATTCCTGTTATAATAATCGATCTTTTACTTCTGCTTTTGTTTGCAGACCGTTTCAGCGTAAAAAGGGAAATACTCTCTTCTTTGGCGCAGAATACGCTTGCGCATGTTAAACTTTTCATCCGCCGCACAAAATTTTTTCTGCCAGGCGCAGTGCGTCTTTATGATTTATACCCAAGTTCAATGAGCGCATCAGTCTTCCCTGTAAAATTAAAAATAAAAACGAAAGAGACGCAGCTTTTTGAATATACATTAATGCCGAATGAAAGAGGTCCATGGTATTTTACAGGGACTGAATTTTTACTTAGCTCGTTTTTACATTTCTGGCGTTTGCGTGTAACACATGGCAATATAAGCGTAGGACGCACCTATCCCAACTTTAAACAAATGGCGCGGGGTGTTGATTTAAAAGGAAACCCAGAAAATGCAGAAATTAAAAATATCCGAAAACGCGGGCAGGGTTTGGAATTTGAAAGCCTAAGGGATTATCATGAAGGCGATTCAATCCGTTCTATTGACTGGAGAGCCACAAGCCGCAACCGTATGCTTGACGGCAGGCTTAAACTCATTGTAAGAAATTACGAAGAAGAACAGGATCAACAGATACTTTTTATTATTGATTCCGGTTATCGCCTGCCTGACGAGCAATTTGACAGCGCGCTTGAAGCAATGCATCTGCTTTCGTATGTCGCGCTTAAACACGGCGATTCTGTAGCTGCTGCAAGTTTTGGTGCGCGCGATCTTTGGATACCTCCGCGAAAAGGCATGAAAGCGTACAATAGCCTTATGAATCAACTTTACGATCTTCACAGCGCGCCTGTTCCGTCTTCGCCTTTCTCCGCTATCGAAAAAGCATTAACCCATCTTAACAGAAGAAGTTTTATAATTTTAATCAGTAACTTCCGCGAAGAAGACGGCGAATCTTTATCATGGATACTTCCGCGCATTAACCGCAAGCATTTGCTTTTGATGGTCAGCTTTAGGGAAGCAGATGCGGAAAAACTCGCCTTTCGCGGAAAAAATAAAACCGATGAAGAAGTTCTTGAAACTGCGGCAGCTTATTCGTATCTTGCAAACCGCCGCCGTTTGTATAAAAAATGGGAACATTCCGGTCTTTTAATACTGGAAACCTCGCCTGCGCATATTTCCTCGGCATTAATAAATAAATATTTAAGTATTAAAAAATCCGGAAAACTGTAGTATCATTAATCATGGACAGCAAAAAACTTCTTGTGTTCTCCGACACCCACGGCTGTGTCCCGGAACTGAGAGCCGTTTTAAAATGGGCTTGCGATCATATTCCTCCAAACGGCTCAATATGCGCTGCAGCATGCTGCGGCGACGGGCTTTCTGATATTGCTAAAGCTGCAAACGAAACAGGATTTTTCAGCGACTGGAAAATTGTCTGCGGAAATAATGATTACGGCGTTCAGGCTCCCGAATCGATTATCTTTGATATTAACGAACATATTTTTTTTATGAGCCACGGTCACAGATACGGCTTATACGGCGGCTATCACACTTTTCTTTCGGCGGCAAAAAACATGAATGCAGACGTTGCGCTTTTCGGACACAGCCATGTACCTTTCTATAAAGTGATAGACGGCATTTCTCTTGTTAATCCCGGAAGCCTTGGGCGCCCGAGAAGCAAAGTAGGATCGACATTCGCAGTAATTGAATGCAAAGAAGATGAACCTATTAAAGTGGATTTTTTCGGAATAGGAAATAAGGGGACTGTAAAAGCCGTAAAAATTTAGGTATTATTATTAAATGGAGAGATCATGAGAAAGATACTTACAGTTGTTTTACTTTTACTGACATCAATTAGTTACTCACAGCAAATAAATATTTCCGGACATGTCCCTCATCCTTTTAGCGGCGGAAAATACAGGATACAGGTTGGAGCATACGGGGAAGATTCCAACGCAGAAAGAGCAATTACACGGCTTCGTAATGCCGGATTAAACCCGATTATTGAAAACCATAATGGCTATAGGCGCGTAATTTTATCGGAGGTTGAATCTATTAACGTTGCGCCTACACTTCAAACATTATACAGCATTGGATTTTTTAATATTTGGATAAGAGGAGAAACAGGTGCATCTATTTTTACAATTACGACAACTGGAAACGGCGCAGTCAGTGAAATAACCGATTTAAATGACCGCGAACCTTTAAGGATTGTGCAAATTGTACCTTCGTTTATATCAAATGATCCTGTAAACAATATTTACCCGGCAAATGCGCCGATTGTTTTTTTCTTTAATGATAAAATATATTTAAATTCGATTAACAGCAGCGTTGAGTTTTTAGTTGATGGAAGAGCGGTTGAAGGCGATATAATTATCGGCGAGGGAGCGAATGGTTATGCCGTTCTTACATTAACGCCGCGAAATCCTATACCGGCAGGAAGAAATGTCTCTGTAGTAATAAAAAACAGTCTTCAGGATGACGGCGGTAATGAAATGAACTCGGACATTAATGTTTCTTTTACAACCATACAGGGTTCACAAACAGTTTTTAACAGATCTAACTTCGGTTTTGAAGAAAGCGCAAACGGCGTATTTTTTACAGGTGATGGAGCTATCATAGGAGCAAGAGGAAATTTAAATCCTCACGAAGGCAGCCGTTATGCGGCAATATCAACAGGAACTAGAATCGTGTCAAGCAATGGAACTGCAATAAATTTTAGAACAAGCCAGATAATGCTAGGTCCTATTGAGCAGTCATTTTCTTCATTGGAATTTTTTTATAATTTTATTTCTTCCGAATTTAATGATTATGTAGGCTCAGAATTTGATGACCAGGCAATGATAAATATTAGCGGTCCAAAGGGTTCTCATTCAGAATTAATTACAAGCGTAAATATCGTAAGATTAAACAACACCCAAATTGAATATCATGGAATGCCTGATAGCGGTGATTCATACGCAGGTCAAACAGGATGGCAGCGCCGCCGGATTGAAAACATTGATGTTGGATTCCCCGCATTTATCACGTTTACGGTAACCGATGTGGGAGATCTTGCTTTGTCGAGTATTCTTGCTGTCGATGCAATTGTATTAGAATAAGACAATTAAGCCGATTAAAGTATAATTTTTCAAAACAAGTAACAAAATAAAAAGTTGTAAATATTTATTCATTATTTTTTAAAATTTATAGCACAAGAATATTAAAATTGATATAATTTTTTCAGAGGTAATATCATGGATATAAAACGAGACGTCAGTGCAAACAGATTTTGCGCACTTTTAGCGGCAATAATAATTCAATTGACGCTTGGAATTGCTTACATTTGGAGCGTCTTTCAAACAGGCATCGCAAACAGTCTTTTTAACGGCGACAACGCCGCAGCAGGGTTAACTTTCTCTTTGCTGCTTGCGACTCTGACAATCGGCAGCGTAATTGGCGGCAAACTTGCGGTTAAATATTCAACGCGTATTGTTGTTTTTATTGGCGGAATAATTTTAAGTATCGGCTTTTTTCTTGCCTCTTTTGTAACTGCGAACAATCCTTGGCTTTTATGGCTGACATACGGAGCGATGGGCGGCATCGGCATGGGATTTACATATTCCACAACAATCGCCTGCGCTCAAAAATGGTATCCTCATAAAAAGGGACTTGTAACAGGCATCATTGTTTCGGCGCTTGGATTCGGCGGCGTTGTCTTTACTCCAATCGTAGAAAGACTTATTGTTACTTTCGGCGGACAAAACACAGGCGAACCAAAAACATTTATGGTTTTAAGTTTTATCTTCCTTGCAGCATGCTCAATCGGAAGCCTCTTTTTAAGGAATCCACCCGATGGATATATGTCAGCTAACACCGCTCCGGCAGCATCAGGCAAGCCTGCAAAAATAATTGTCGATTATTCTCCTTCTCAAATGTTAAAAAGCATAAAGTTTTATCTGCTTACTGGTTCTTTTCTGCTTGCCTGCATGGGAGGGCTTATGATGATTGGGTTTGCAAAACCAATCGCGGTTGCAAAAGGATTGGAAACAACAGCAACAATCGGCGTACTTGCAATATCAATGTTTAATTCAATCGGACGCCTTGTCTGGGGAATGGTCTCCGATAAAATTGGACGAAAAAATACAATCATCATTCTGCTTGCAGGAACTGCGATTATTTCACTCTTTGTAAACTCGGCGGCAGGTTACTGGATATACGGTTTAATCGCCCTTATCGGATTTTTCTACGGCGGACTTTTAAGCAACTTCCCGTCGCTTACCGCAGA
>JGI24695J34938_10002341_pt1 | contig 14603 bp, 10 predicted proteins | sample TergutCo191P3_FD_34938 | JGI IMG/M metagenome (IMG submission 34938) | reverse complement strand
CTGATCCTTGAGCCGCGGTATTCGGAAAGGTACATCCTGCCGTCAAGCCCGCGCGCTAAATCGAAGGGACGATCGAAACCGTTAAGAGGTCCGCGCTTTCTGTCCCTTACTATGCCGTTAACGTCAATTCTTACAATTTCATTGCTGCCGTAAGCCACAACCCAGACAGAGCCGTCATTGTTCGCGAGAACGGACGTCGGCTGCCTGTAAAGAGTGAACTCTTCGTATCTTCCCGGATAGCGCCCCGATGACACATAACGCATTCCGTCATCCGCTACAGGAAGAAGGATACGCCTGTTAGAGACAGTCTCAATCCTTGAATTAATAAGCATTCCCGCGCCTGTGTTTCTGCCGTAAAGATCAAGAGCCGCCCTCCATTGCCGCAGCGCGGTTTCCTCAAAACCTGATCTGTAATAAGCTTTTCCAAGCCAGTCTAAAATGATCGGCGCGTTCGGACGAAATGAAAGCGCCCTCTCAAAAGCGAAAATCGCCTCGTTATAAGAAAACCTGTTAAACGCCTGAACGCCCAGTCTGAACTCTTCGGCGGCGGCGAGGGCGGCGGCGCCTGTCCCTCCTGTAGGACCCTGATACACAAGAACATCCTGAGCGCTTACAGAAACCGATAAAAATAAAAACAAAATAATTTTTATCAAGGCTTCGCTCCTGAAACAACCCGGAAGTGTTTTTTTATTTCTTCTTCGTCAGGAGCGATTTCCAGAGCGCGGCGCAGCCATGTGCGGGCTTCAAGAATTTCGCCGCTTTTGTAATACGCCCAGCCAAGAGAATCAAGATACGCTGGGTTCCGCGGTTTTTTATCTACCGCTTTTCTGCAAAACCGGAGGGCGCGGATTACATCGATTCCTGTATCCGCGAGAATATAGCCGATGCAGTTCATCGCTGTGGTATTATCAGAATCAATATCAAGGGCTTTTTCATAAAGCTCGATGGCGTTTTTATGCTGTTTTCTCGCGAAAGCGGCGTAAGCCAAAGTGTTATAAATTAAAGGAGACTCAAGTCCGCTTGACTGAAGCCTTTTAAGTTCGTACTCCGCCATTCTGATACGCTTTGTAATTATATAAATATACGCTAAAGTCATGCGGCACTGATAAACGCGGTAAACATCCGAGCCAAGGGTCACTACCTGTTCAAGATAGGTTAAAGCGTCGTTATATTTTTCTAATTTCGTATAACACAATCCAAGATAATAGGCGATTTCGTTTTTTTCATCAAAAGAAAATTTTGACAAATCCGCGGAAAGAAATTCCTTAAGCGCCTTGTCCCATTCTTTCTGGCGGTAGAGTTTAATGCCTTCCTGAATTTTTGAATCTACTGCCGCTTCTTTGGTTTGTTGTATTTCAGATTCATCATTATCGCTTTGCTTTGCGGTCATTCAGATTATTCCCTCCCATAATCTAAAACCTAACTACTTATTACAGGCTGAGAACTAATAACACTGAAAGCCGCGTTGCCTTTCAATACCTCAGCCCAATCTGAACCATCCTCCGGAATATTATCAGCTCTGCCGGGTTTCGCGAAGCAATATCTGCCTCCGTCCGGCGATAAAAATGTTACTATACGATCTCCATAATACCTTATTGACGGAAAAGAGTGAATAAGCGCTGAAGGTTTTTTATCGATATTTGGCAGATTTACATTTACAAAAGAACCGGCTTTCCAGTATCCCATTATCAATATAAGTTTTTCGATAATGTAAGAAATCGCGTTTTCCCACTGCCACGGAAGATCGTTCTCTACAAGTGAAAGCGCGACAGACGGAATTCCAAAAACGCTCCCCTGCCTTGCCGCCGCGGCGGTTCCTGAATAAATAATATCGGTGCCAAGATTCGCGCCAGCGTTAATCCCGGATAAAATTAAATCCGGCGCTCTTTGCGTGTTTAAAATGGCGCTTTCTGTGGATACACAGATTTCAGGTATGCCGCCAAGTAAAGCCGTGATTACGCAATCAGCGGGAGTGCCGGAACATGTCCATGTGTCTTCCTCGATTTCGGCGAACTTTAAAGGACCGTTTAAAAATTCTATTGAATGAGAGCATCCTGACCGGTTTTTATCGGGAGCTACCAAAAAAACCCGGTAACCCGCGCCGCGTAAAGCCTTCGCGAGCATTTTAATGCCGGGAGATGAAATTCCATCATCGTTTGTCAGCACAATACGCACGCTCTACGCTCCTTTGCGTTTTGATGTAGATGTTTCTTTTTTATTTTTTGAACGGGATGTTTCTTTTTTACGCGAAGCTACATTTGAGGCGCATGAGCGAGAGCTATCTTTTCTTGTTCCGGATGTTTTGGCGGCGTTTTTGGTTTTTGTTGTTCCGCCGCTTACAGGAGTTTCTTTCCCGGAAACAACTCTCGCGCGAGTGGCGATTTTTACTTCGTGAATAACAGGGCGGAACCCGAAAATTCTTTCGTACTCTTCCATGCGTTTGGAATACTCTTCAGCGAGTTCCCGCCGTATAATTGTGTAAGTGCATCCGCCAAAACCAAGCCCTGTCATGCGCGAACCGGCGGTTCCCTCGATTTCCTGCGCTCGTTTTACAAGCCAGTCAACTTCGGGGCAGCTGATTTCGTATAAATCGCGAAGGCTTTCATGGGAATGATTAATAATTTTTGAGAATGAGGCGAGATCGTTTCGCTCAAGGGCGTCCTTCGCTTCGTTTACGCGGCGAATTTCCCCGACTATGTGCATGCTTCTGCGCCGGATTTGCTCAGGGAAGTCGCCCAGAACCTCAAGTAAATCAGATGAGGCGAAATCTTTAAAACTTTTTCCCTGTCTTTTCTGGGAAAGAAGCTCAAGACCCTTGATAATATCAGCTCTGCGCCACGCGATTTCGTTCTCAGCGCCAAAACGCGGGACGCGCGAATCCACAACGAGGAATTTAAACCGGCTGAATGGGGACTTGACTAATTTTACATCACCCTCGCTAGAATCGATAACGAGAAATTGATCCTTTCTTGCCATAAGGCACACGATATAATCCGCGATAGGCGGACAACTTCCAAATAGCGCGAGATGCGCTTCCCGCAATTTATACGCGAGAGTTAAATCACTCATTGGAACGCGCAAAAGGCTTCTAAGCGCGGCGGCGGCGGCGATCTCAATCGCCAGCGAAGAAGCGAGCCCTATATGCTGTGGAATATCGCCGCGGAATGAAAAATTAAGCCCTTTAATCGGCGGATTCATCTCGTTAAATAGGTAAATCGCTGGCTTTATATGATTAGCCCATCTGTCTTCGCGTTTATATTTTAAATTGATGAGCGTGCTTCGTTTACGCTCGTTAAGATCAGCCGCGAAAAAACGAAAGGAATTGTCCTTTCGGTAGCTGACAGCTACACATATTACGCGATCAATCGCGGCGGACAGGAAAAAACCGGATTTTGGCTCTATTTGAGAACCGGAATTCGCCGAATTATTCTTATTTTGCGCCGCGGAAACCAAAATTTCGGCTGAATCACTCTTTTGTTTAGCGGATTTCGAGGAATTATCGTCATTTAAGCTGGGCGCGAGCTCTCCGAGGAAGTGAATTCGCCCTGGAGCCTCCGCGATAACTACCGGACACGATCGATCTGACTCAAGTTCATACTCTTTTCGGTGAATTTTACCGATGTCCAGCATTGCTTCCCTCTCTATTATTTTGATTTATACTATCAAAATGAAAAAATAATTACAATGGTTTTTTTTATGAAATTTTGTGTATTTGTGGTTTTATGAAAAAAATGAAAAATAACAATTTAAATATTAACTGTATTCTTAATAATTATTATTCATAACTACAAGTATTCTATTAGAAAATTAACAATTTTTATACATTAATTGACAAAATATTATACAAACAACATACTAAATCAATATTATGACACGTTATTATGGTAAAGAAGCGGTAAATAGACTCGTTGATGACTTTAAGAAGAACGAAAAAGATTTTTTGGCTAAAACTTTTCAAGAAACAGAGACCCGTACTCGTTTTATTGATCCATTTTTTAAAGCATTGGGGTGGCAGCTTAACCAAACCGATATAGCAAAGAAATTCTGGGATGTTCACCGCGAGTTCAGCCAACGGGATAATTCGAAAACTAAAAAGCCTGATTACGCTTTTAGAATGAAAGACGGTCATAAGTTTAAAGAAAAATTTTTTATAGAAGCGAAAGCTCCTCATGTTGATTTAACCGGAAATTTGTCTGTATTTCAGGCAAAGCGTTATGCTTTTTCTTCGCATGGGAAAACGCCTATTGTTGTTCTAACCGATTTTCAGACTTTCAGAGTATTTAACGGCCTTGAAAAACCGATTTTTGAAAACCCTCTTCAAGGATTAATCAAAGGATTTGATCTTGAATATCAAACTTATCTTGATAAATGGGATTCGATATGGGATGTCTTTTCTAAAGAAGCGGTTACCGAAGGAAAAATTGAGCAGTTAATCGGGAAAGTAGGAAAAAATACAAAATCACTTGATGATGAATTTTTGGCGGATATTTCCGCGTGGCGTGAAACACTTGCCCGTAATGTCGCGCTCAGAAACAAAGGTCAGCTTTCTGTAGAACAGATAAATGAAGCAGTACAGCGAATTTTAGATAGATTAATATTTATCAGAAATCTTGAAGATCGCGAAATAGAAGAAGAAAATAGCTTATTATTTATACTAAATGCAAAAGAAAATAATTATCTTCACTTGATTCCGTTATTCAGGAGACTGGATACCGAATATAACGGTTTGCTTTTTAAGGAACATTTTTCCGAAAACATCAATGTTGACAGTAACATAATCAGAGATATTATTAAGCAATTATACCCCCCTTATTCACCATATGAATTTGACATGATCGAGCCTGAAATACTGGGGCGAATTTATGAGCGTTTCTTGGGAAGTAAAATTCGTCTTACAAATAGTTTTCAGGCAAGAATTGAAGAAAAACCTGAAGTCCGCCACGCGGGAGGCGTTTATTATACGCCCCAGTACATTGTGGATTATATTGTTGAAAATACTGTAGGCGTAAAAATAAAAGGAAAAACTCCCGAAGAAATCGCTTTGGTTAAAATATGCGATCCTGCCTGCGGTTCCGGCAGTTTTCTTTTGGACGCTTTTCATTATTTAATTGAATATCACCGTGAATGGTACGCTAACGCTAGCCAGACAATGCAGAAAAAATACAAAGATGATTTTATTATTAATACTGATAATGAAGTTCAGCTAACGCTTAAAAAGAAAACAGAAATACTTAAAAATAATATTTTCGGCGTTGACATCGACCGCGAAGCAACCGAAGTAGCCATTATGAGTTTGTACCTTAAAATTCTTGATGAAGGTTATGATAAAGGTCAAAGCGAGCTGTTTCTGCGAGGTCATATTCTGCCGGATATGTCGGGGAATATTAAATGCGGAAATAGCTTGATTGGAACGGATTATCAGATACAGGGTAATTTTGACTTTTCCAACGAGGAACTTTTTAAGGTGAACTGCTTTGATTGGGACAGCGAATATACCTCTGTATTTAGTGGGGGGGGTACTATGTCTTCAGGGTTTGATGTTGTGATTGGTAATCCTCCTTATGTTCTTGTTTTTAACGAATTATTAAAGAAATATATGGAAAAGGAATATCCAGAATTTCAACGAAATAATGATATGTATATTGCTTTTATTGTAAAAGGAATATTTTTATTAAAATAAACAGGAATATTTTCTTTTATTACACCAAATACTTATTTAAAAGGCGATTATTTTAAAGCAATACGTTCTTTATTAATGAAGTATAGAATAAATGAAATTCTTGATTTTGGAAATAAACAAATATTTAAAGATGCTACTGTTTTTACTTGTATATTTAATATTATTAAAGATATACCAGGTAAAGAATGGGTATTAAAATCTGATATAAATACAATAAAAGGAAAAATAAATTCTGCTGATAATATTTTTATTTTTACCGATAATCTTATAAAGAAACTAAATAATTACAAGAAATTTGATGATTTTTTACTTATAAAAGATGTTGGCTATAATTATTGGTCAATAGGTAGAGGTAAAGTACGTGGCGATTCTATTGGTTCAAGAATATTATACTCTGGGGTTAAGCAAAATGATTTGGATATACCATATAACAAAGGTTCCAATATTCAAAAGTATATATTAGCTCCTCCTTCCCAATATTTAAGATATAATTATTTAAAATATTTAAAAGAAAATGATATCTTTAGGTTTACACCAGAATTATTAGAGACCATTCCTAAGATAATTTATAGACAGACATCCAGTTCATTGATTGCGGCAATGGATTATCTTGGAAATCATAATGATAAAACAGTTCACATTATTTTATTGAAAGATAATATTAAAGATATAATTGATTTAAAATTTGTATTGGCGTTATTTAATTCAAAATTAATAAATCATTATTACAAAATTACAACAGAAGAAGAAGGACGCGCATTTGCACAAGTTAAAACAATAAATGTAAAAAATCTTCCATTTGTAATACCAGAAAAGACCAAACACGATCACCTTGTTTCACTTGCAGAGAAAATGCTTGAATTTAAAAAAAATGAAGCAGAGGAGCCGAACGAACAGCGAAAGACAGTGATTTCGAGGGCGATTGATGCTTTGGATAGGGAAATTGACAAAGCTGTGTATAGTTTGTATGGGTTGATTGAGGATGAGATTAGAATTGTGGAGGGAGGATGAAATGAGAATTATAGATTTAATTAGTAAATAATACAGAATATCTACGCTATATATAGTGTCATTATTTTATTAATAACGCTATATGTGGGTATTTTCTTTCTAGCTGTTCACTTTAACTCTTGAAATTTTATATTGAGATATAATATAATCGTAGTGAAGGCGGATTTGTGGGTATTTCTGAAAAATTAACGATAAAAAACTTCTTTACTATAGAAAATTTTGATTGGGAAATTAAAGGATTTAATATATTAACAGGTGGCATGGGTTCTGGGAAAAGTCTCGCTATTAAATTACTGTATTTTTGTGAACAAATATTTCACAAAACCATTTTTTCTGAATCAAATTTAAATAAAGAAAAGTTATCCAAAGAAAAATTTTTTAATACAGTTGAAGAACATTTTTATCAAATATTTCCCAGTAAAAATAAAGAAAAAGATTTTACTAATATAGTCATCAAATATGAGTATATTTTTTATTCCGGTGATGATTCAGCGCCAACGTTATTTGATCAGCCAAATTATATGAAATTTGATTTATCCGCTGAATGGAATAAAGAAATAAAAAAAATTTCATGGTTTAGCAATTATATTTTCAATCGCTTAGATAAATGGCAAACCTTTTTTAACGCGGAAAAGACACCTGATTTGTTAGATAATATAAAAAATAGTATATATGGATTAATATTAGCGGATTTTCAAAATTCATTTCCAATTGCTTCCATGTTCATACCAGCTTCTCGCGCAATTATCGCAATGACAGATTCATTTTCATCCAGAGATCAATTTATTAATAGTTTCCTTAGATTAAAAAATTTTGCTCTATCATTTGATAATATTTCAAATAATATCGTTAATAATATTCTACAGATAAAAAATATAACCATTAATGAAAATAATGAACCTATATTTGAACTAAAAGACGGACGTATAATTACCTCGCTTGAACTTTCCAGCGGACAGCAAGAGTTGCTTTATTTGCTTTTATTAATTAACCATCTTGATGAAACAATATTTAGATACGGCGAGTCAGTTTCCGTTTTTATTGAAGAACCTTGCGCTCATCTTTTTCCAAAAGAACAAAAAGAAACCATGGAATTTATTATAAATTATTTCTCTTTTCTGCAAGAAGATAAAGAGAACGAGCCAGGACATCGATTTTTTATATCTACTCACAGTCCATATATATTAAACACAATCAATAATATAATTGAAAAACACCGTTTAATAAAGATTTCAAATAGAATAGTTGATAAAAAAATAAAAAAAGAAATAATTGAAAAGTTAAATGCTTTTTTATTTCCATCTTTATCAATAGAAAACGTATCCGCTTATATGATAGATGATGACAGAAACGTTCACTCAATGATAAACAATGATGAAGAAGAAAAATTTATTTACTCTGATGTAATTAACCGAATATCAGAAGTAATACAATCCGATTCAGAGAAATTAATATTGATTGATAATAATATCAAAGAATATCAAAAAAATAAAGTTGGTTCAGTTTGAAGATATGCCCAAAGTTAAAAAATATTAGACGAACAAAAGAAGTTGGTTCAGACAGAGTTAATTTAACATCAACAAATAATTTGGCATCTATAAGAAATATAATTATAAATATTGATGAACCAGTAGCGGTAAGATTCCTTGGATTTCATATTAATAACGTTTCATATTGTAAAGAGTTAAAAATAACAAACGAAGATAAAAAATATTGTGAAATGTTAAAATCTCAATATGTTCATATTCAATTGGTAAAAGAAGGATTTCCTGAAGATCAATCACAATTTATTATTGCCTTTTTACCGCGAATTAAACTTGACCATGAGTTGGAAATTGTTGTTAAAGAAATATGTGATGTAATAGAATGGCTAGAAATAAAACAAACTGTTAATTGCATAATATTCAGATTTGGTAAACCAGTTCATAATACTGAAGATACCTTTAAATGGCAGAGACAATTGGATAAAGTAATTAAACAAGTAAGAAATTATTATATGATAGGACAAATCAACGGTTTGATAAAACAAGTACGCCAGGAAAATGAAAAATGTTTAACTGTTAGCGCGGCGTATCGTTTTGAAAGTATTAATGTGTCATGAACCCTTCAAATCCGTAATCACAACGCGCCATTAATACTTATCATTCACCTATTAATATTCATAATTAATTTTATTACAACGCATTTTGCACAGTTTACCTTGTAACTTCATTTTACGGATATCTTTTTTTAAACCCGCTGACTCTCGCTGACGCCGCTTCATTTAAAGGCGAGCGATCTCCCCTAGCGAGGTATTGATAGCCAATGCCGGCTACCATCGCGGCGTTATCGCCGCATAGCTCTAACGGCGGGAAAATACAGCGAAGACGCGAATGCGCGGAAAGCCTCGCGCGAAGATAGCTGTTAGCCGCTACCCCGCCGCCGGCGACAATTGTGGTAAGTTTTGTGTCTTCAGCGGCGTTTAAAAGCACCCGCAGGAGGGTATCTACCGCCGTTTTCTGAAAAGAAGCCGCGATGTCTTCGTTTGTATGTCCGCCTTTTTTCTTTTTGAAAATTTCAAGCTGATTGACAGCGGCGTTTTTTAATCCTGAGTAGGATACGTCATACCGGTGGCACTGGACGCTTCTTCCGTCCGCGCTTTTAGCGAATCCGCCTTTATGCAAAGACGGAAGCGGAAAATTAAAAGCCTCGCTGTCGCCGTTACGCGCCATTTTATCGATCGCGGCTCCGCCGGGGTATCCAAAATTGTAATGCTTCGCGACTTTATCAAACGCCTCTCCGGCGGCGTCATCGATTGTCGTGCCAAGCACTGTTATATCGTCAAAATTATCAGCCCTGCAAATTATCGTATGCCCGCCTGAAACCAGCAGGCCCAAAAAAGGATACTCAGGCTTTTGTATGTCACCTAACATAGGAGCGTAAAGATGCGCGAGCATATGGTCAACCGCGATATACGGAATGCCGCGCGCCCATGAGAACGCTTTAGCGAAACAAAGGCCTACTAAAAGAGAGCCAAGCAATCCCGGGCGGCTTGTTACGGCGGCGGCGTCTATATCAGAAACTTTTAACCCGGCTTTTTCGATCGCGTCTTTTGTTACGCCGTAAATCCATTCAACATGCTTGCGGCTCGCGATCTCCGGCACTACTCCGTTCCATCGCGCGTGAAACGGTATTTGAGTCAGTATAATATTTGATAATATTTTCTCCCCGTTCTCTACGACAGAAGCGGAACATTCATCGCAGGAAGTTTCAATGCCCAGAACTTTCATTACTGCTTGAGTATATCAGAAACGGTTTTTACAGTGTAACCCTGTTCAGCGTAACGCGGAAGCTGCTCCATAAGAAGCGGAGCGAGATCAGGCGACCATGTGTGGCCGATCATCACAGCGTTTCCGTTTTGCCGCGCTCTCGCGAGGCCGTTTTCTATGTAACGCAGCATCGCGCTTTTATTCTGCTCATTATCAATAAAAATATTTCTCTCGGCGATTTTCATTCCTATCTGACGGGCCGCGGCCGGCACAACTGAGTCAGCGGTGGTTCTTGAATCAAGATAATAAATGCCGTGTTCCGCGCAAAACTCAAGAATCACTTTCATCATCGCTAAGTCCATAGTAATCTTTGAGCCCTGATGGTTATTAATGCCTGTAACAGGTCCGACCTCAGCGATGTTACGCGAAAGAATCAGCCTGATTTCCTCAGCGCTCATTCCTGAGTATATCGCGCCGGGACCCGGGTTTTGCGCGCCTATCGCCTCCATCGGCTGATGCAGAATCACCTCTTTTCCCGCCGCCCTTATACGGCGCGCGGCTTCAGTGGAATAAGGCAGCCCCGGCAAAACGGCGATCGTAAGCGGAAATGGAACGCGCAAAAAAGGATCAAGTTCCCTTAAATTATTTCCAGCGTCATCAATAACAAAAACAAGCGCGCCATGAGAAACCACGTTTGTATTATTTTGATTCTGAACCCGAGTTTGGTCAGGCGATGAAGTGGTATTCGCTGTTGGCTGATTTCGCGCCGGCTGCGTATCGTTTTGATTCCGCGTGTTTGTGTCCGCTGGCTGAGCCGTTGTATTTATCCGCGCCGGATCATTTAAAGGAAGCGAAACATTTTGCTGCTCCGGGGAATTATTTACCGGCTCTCGCGATGAATTATTACCGCCGTCAGATCGCGCAGGGTTTGTAACCTGATCCGCAGGTTCCTGAGTAATCAAATCCGCGGAATTTAAAGGAAACTCAGGTTCCGTATTTTGCCCGGCAAGCGGCTGCCTCTCATCAATTAGACTGCTAAAAGAAGAACGCGCCAAAATCACAGCGCAGGATATAAGAAAAGTAATAACCACAATAACGCCGACAAGCATAAACGCCTTTACGGCGTCCGAAAAACTGTTAATTTGGTTTTTTTTATTACGTTTTGAGACAGTTTTTTTCTTCGCTGAGGTTTTATTCATATCGCTTTACACATTATCGGCAAATCTTATACCGAAAAAAAGAAATCTGATAATATCTAATTTTTAATTTATTACCACGAACAACGCTAACATCACGAACTCATAATTCAATACTTAGTTATTTAATCGCGAGTTCGATTTGTTCGCGTGGTTTGTGGTTTAATTTTTTTTTAGTAAAAACTATTGACACTCGTACGATTTTATGATAGCGTGATTTTAGACATTAAAACCCATGAGGGAGTAGTTTCCTGACCACGGCAAAAACTGCGGATTAGGAGGCAAGCCAACAATCTCGGCTAAAACGGCCTGGCTTGCCTTAATTGACGAGACTCATGTATGACCGCGGGCGGCGATTTGCCGTTTTTGGTTGTACATGAGTCTTTTTTTTGTTCTATAGGGAGAAAAAATGACAGATTTCATCACTGACAAAGAAGAACTTACAAAAAGTTTTGGATCGGATCCGGAAAACGGCTTAACGGAAGAAAAAGTAAAAGAAAATATCCTAAAATACGGATCTAATTCGCTCGCTCGCTCAAAACCGGAATCGCTGTTAAAACGAATCTGGTCTTCTTTAACAGAACCAATGATTATCCTGCTTGTGTTCGCGGCTTTTATCGCGCTTATTGTGAATATCGCCAACTACTTTGTAGGAGGGGATACCGACATCCTAAAAGTAATCGGAATCTTCGCCGCCATTTCGCTGTCTGTGACAATCTCTGTCGCCACGGAAGGAAAAAGCGCGAAAGCTTTTGAGGCGTTAAACAGAATAAACGAAGATATTATTGTAAAAGCGCTGCGCGGCGGAAACGCTGTAACGCTGAACCAGCGCGAAGTCGCTTCAGGCGATATTCTCCTTCTATCAACGGGAGATAAAATTCCGGCGGACGGAAGACTTTTGGAAAGTTCCGAACTCGCCGCGGATGAATCCGCGCTTACAGGTGAAAGTTTCCCGGTAAAAAAGGATTGCTCTCTTGTGATAACAGACGAGAAAACGCCTCTTGCCGAACGGTTCAACATGCTTTATTCAGGAACTTTTATTACAAGCGGTTTTGGGAAACTTCTTGTAACAGCCGTTGGAAGCAAAACTGAGTTCGGCAAAATCGCGCATGAGCTTGGCGGCTCTCAAAGGACCACTACTCCGCTTCAGGAGAGGCTTGGAAGGATGGGAAAATTAATCGCGATAGCCGGAATAATCGCGGCTGTGGCGCTTTTCGCTTCTCAGATGATTTCCTTCTGGCACGAAGGGTCGATGTCATTTAAAAATATCATGGACGCGTTTTTAATGAGCATTGTCCTGATTGTCGCGGCAGTGCCGGAGGGGCTTCCAACAATTGTCGCTGTGTCGTTATCTTTAAATATAATCAAGCTTTCAAAACAAAACGCGCTTGTTAAAAAAATTGTCGCCTCCGAGACTGTCGGATGCGTTAATGTTATCTGCTCTGATAAAACCGGAACTCTTACGGAAAATAAAATGACAGTTAACAGCGAAATAAAAAGCGAGGCTGTCCTAAAAAACATCTGCGTAAACAGCGCGGCTGAAATCGGAAAAAATAATTTATTTATCGGCAATCCCACAGAATGCGCTCTTCTTATAGCCGCCGGAAAGCAGGGATGGGATTACAAAAAACGCCGGCATGAAGCTGAAATTGAGCGTACTTTCGCGTTCACATCAGAAAAAAAGAACATGACAACAATTGTAAAAGAAGGAAACAAGTATATTTCCTACAGCAAGGGAAGCTCCGAAAAAATATTTATGTTATGCGAAATGGACGCGGCCACGCGGAAGGAAGCGGAAAAACAAATAACAGGCTGGCAGGAGAAAGCGTGCAGAATTATCGCGTTCTCAAGCAGGGAAATAAGCAAAACTGATGATGAATGGAACGAAAAAGACGCGGAAAGCGGCATGACATTTAACGGCTTCGCGGCGATTTCCGATCCATTGCGCGCCGATGTATACGAGGCTGTAAACCAGTGTAAAATCGCCGGCGTAGCTGTAAAAATCCTGACAGGAGATAACATTATAACAGCTTCCGCGATCGCGAACGAACTTAAATTATTGACAGACGGCCGCGTCGCCGTTGAAGCGCGCGAGATTGAAGCGTTATCTGACAATGAACTGACGGAAAGATTAAATACTATTACTGTAATCGCGCGCAGCACTCCGACGATAAAAATGCGCGTCGTAAATCTTTTAAAAGCGCGGGGGAACGTGGTAGCGGTTACAGGCGACGGCATTAACGACGCGCCCGCGCTAAAAAACGCTGATGTCGGCATCGCGATGGGAATTTCAGGAACTGAAGTGTCAAAGGAAGCAAGCGATATCGTTCTGCTGGACGATTCATTCTCCACGATTGTAAAGGCGATTCGCTGGGGAAGAGGAATCTATGAGAATTTTAAAAGGTTTATCTGTTTCCAGCTGACAGTAAATGTCGCCGCGGTTGTCACAGTCCTTGTTTCCACCGCCGCGCTTGGCTTAAAATCTCCGTTATCCGCGCTTCATTTGTTATGGATAAATATCATAATGGACGGTCCTCCCGCGATCTCTCTTGGCCTTGAGCCAATCCACGGCGATTTAATGAAAAGGCCGCCGATTAAACGAAGCGAAAACATCCTCTCGCCCGCGCTTTTAGCCCGCATAGTTTTAACAAGTATATATATGTCTGTTATATCGCTTTTACAATACAGATTCGATTTTCTTGGCGCGGGTGAAATATACGCGCCGACAGCGATATTCGCTCTGTTCACTCTGTTCGCGCTGTTTAACGCTTTTAACTGCCGCGAGCCGTATACAACGTCGATATTTAAATATTTTTTCACTAACAGGCTTATGCTTTGCGTGACATTTATCACAATAATTCTTCAGATAACGATAATTCAATACGCCGGCGTTGTCTTTGGGACAGTTCCCCTTCCTCTTGATTTATGGGGAAAAATCTTCGCGCTGTCGGCAAGCATTATTGTGATTTCAGAAATTATTAAGCTGTTTATACGGTTGTTTGCGGGGAAAAACGCGAAATAGCCGATAATATCATATGAAAAAATGTGTCTTTTTACTCTTTCTTTCTGGTTTAGCCGCTGTTTCTTACGCTCAGGATTTACGAATAACCGCGAGTGATTTGCTTTTGGAACTGCGCCCTGACGGCGGCTTTCATCTTTTTATCAGAAAAAAACCGGATATTTCATCAGTTCTTTTGACAGAGTCTACGCGCGATCCGGCGTTAAGAGAGGATAATTACGCCTACCGCGCCGGTGAATGGAACCCGATTAACGGCGATGAGATACGTTTGTTAAACGGCGTTCCGCTGCCTCCTGAAAGCCGTATTTATTCATTGATATCTTCGACTGTCGTAAACCATCCGGCGCTGGGGCCGTCTTTTCATATTTATCTTCCGTATGTTCTTTATTACGGCTACGAATACACCCGCCACGGAGAAGTTTATCTGGGCGAAGGAACTTACCTCAACG
>JGI24695J34938_10002339_pt1 | contig 14605 bp, 9 predicted proteins | sample TergutCo191P3_FD_34938 | JGI IMG/M metagenome (IMG submission 34938) | reverse complement strand
GCAGCCCTCTCATGCGGCGGCTTTCGTTATGAATGGGGACAATAAGCGAAACGCTGGGCATTCGGGCGTTATGCCCCCTTCCGCAGGCCTTGTCCCGCCGCCATTCCAGAAAAAAGCCAAACATCAACACGGTCTGCAAGGCGGCGAAGAAAATACCATGCCCAAAGCATACTATATCAAATACTGCCAAATCTGCCCTCAGGGCAGTATATCATGTATTGTAAAAAATTATGCTATAATGTATAGTTACAGGGGAGTTTGTTATGGCGGAAGATATCGTTGAAAAAGTAATCTCTTTCTTTTCGGGCGACAATACCGAGAATTTGTCGGATAAAGAAGTAGTCCTGCGCCAGCGGCTAAAAGAACTGACTGAAAACAAATATGCAAAGTTCTTTCGGCATAAGAATGACGAAGCGGACGCATCGCTGGGCCAATTCTTTTATACTCTGTACAAACTGATCCTGCCGATCAGAACCTTCATGAAGGATACCGCAAAAATGACGCGGCTCCGGCAGATCGTTCTGGAAGCCTTTCTGGATTCCGGCATTATAGAGACAGTCAAGCGGATCAATCCGGCGGAGATAGAGGAACGTTCCAAAACAACCCCTCCGGCGGAATTGGCCGAACAGATCCGCGTGGATATCAACAACCTTCAAACCGGATTCGGCGCGAACAGGATAAGCCAGATAAACCGCTGCTACAACCTCGTCATGGTTTTTTACCAACTGACCTACTTTGACTACCCCGGCCTGCTTAAAAAATTCGACTCCAATTTTACCGAAGGGCCGTTTGGCGGCGATCCGAAATTCTATCCCGCAAAAACCGCATTTATCGCAAAAGAACTGGGCGACTTCCTGGCTGTTGCCGAAAACATCAGCCCCGACAATGACTGGAAAACCCTTCTAAAATTGCTCAAAAGCTGCGCCGGCAAGGATCTGATTTCCGAGGATCAGTTTGCCCAACTGTTAATTGGGCTGCGGGATGTCATTAACTCGAAAATACTGGAATTAATTGTGCAATACGGCCTTAAAAACCCGGTATGGTCCTGCAAGCCGCGTATTCCTGATGAACACATTGCCGAAGGCTGGCTGGAAGTAAGAGTCGGCAAGGCGCAGGAGTGTATAAATGAAATAAACGCCGGCGAAAAGAGCAAGCAGATCGACAAATTGCTCAAAGAAATATTTGATCATGACGAGTTTGAACGGCTGGAAAACTATACGGTAACCAAAAGCGCCAATTATGAAAAAAGGGAACTGACCCCTTTCCGGTACGCCGACGGGGTAAATTATCTTTCGGTTTTTCTGAGCGAATACATGGAAAAAGATATTCACGAGCTGAGCGACATTCTGCTAATTCGGGGACAGTGGACCAATAACGCATTCGCAAAGGAAATGTCCGAAGCGTTGCACACGCTGATGGAACTGCCCAGCGAAATTAGCGAACTGGACGCGGTGCTTTCAGAAGACGGCCAGGACGGCGCACGGTTAAAAGCGGCGCTCCTTCGGGTTGAACGGGATCACACTCAGGCGCGTTATATAAACAGCATAATCGAAAACAATAACGAGACAGCGCAGGAACTGCTGAGAAAAGCCCTTGAACAGATCTCCATTGTAGAGAAGCACATGAAGAATCTGGTTGACGATATGCAGAAGAAGCATCCTGAAATGATAATCAACTGGCGCGAGTTGAATTTGGTTTCCAGGAACCCGCTGGGACAGCAAATGACGAATTACTATCAGAAGATCAGTTGTTTTGCGCAACTGATGAATCTGTGCTCCCAGTGACGGGCAAAAGGAAGGGCTTGCAATGGGTATTATTGCCGTATCCCGCGAGCTGGCAGCGTTAGGTGATGAAACCGCAAGGGAATTGGCGCAGACGCTCGGCTATCACTTTGTGGGCAAACATGCGCTGGAAGAACGGATAAAGTCCTTCGGCATCGGGAATCAAAAATTTTTAAAATACGACGAGCGCAAGCCTTCGTTCCTCGCATCGTTTTCGCAGGATCGGGATGATTATCTGCATTATTTAAAAACGGCCATTTATACCGAAGCGGAACAGGGCAACAGCGTTTTTATCGGCAGAGGGGCCGGCGTGGTGCTTAAAAATATGCCGGGTTATTTTTCACTGTTTCTGGCCTCGCCGCTCAACATCCGCATTGAACGGGTAAAAAGTTATTTCCAATGTGACGAGCGGCGGGCGCGGCAGATCATCGAAACCAGCGACAAGAACCGCGCCGGTTTCCACCGCTATTTTTTTGATATTGACTGGAGGGATCCGGGAAACTATCATCTTTCCCTGAACACGGGAATTTTCCATCCTGCGGATTGCGCAAAAATTATCAGCCAGTTCAAGGACAGGTTTTTTTCCCCCGAATCGGAAAAACAAAACGCAGCCCGATTAAAAGAGTTAATTCTTGGACAACAGGTAAAGCATTGCATACGGTACGAACAGGAGATTCCGATTCACTTCCTTGAAGTATCTGTTTCCGGCAACAGTATAACCCTGCACGGCGTTGCCAATTCCCAGGCGCTGGTTGACGCAGCCCTGAACGCCACCGTCAGGATGACCGGCACCGATGAAAACCCGTCAACGGTGCAGAGCGAAATTCAAATTGTCCGGGAATACAGCATCATGCCGTAGCGCATACAATCAACAACCCCGCCCTGAAGGGACGGGGTATGTTGTTTAGGTAAGGTATTTGCCTCAGGGTACATACCTTGAATAACGCCCTGAAGGGCGGGGCATGTACCCTTCGCATACAATCAGCTTTGTTTCAATTCAGCCATTAACCGCTTTTGAATAATATCATATTCAAGATCATCCATCTGCTCACGGAGCCACTGTACCAGATCGCCGCCGGATTCATATTGGTACGCTTCAAGTTTGCCCAGCATTTCTTCCATTACGTTGGTTTTGTAATGTTTGCAGGCGTCGGCGAGTTCCAGTAAAACAGCCGGATCGGGCTTTGGAGAAACGGGTTTTACGCTTTCGGCCTCCGCAATCGCGGCGAGGAACTTTCGGAGTTTTTCCAGCAGTTCTTCGGCATCATTAATAAAGGGACCGTTATGCGTCTCTATGAACTGCATATCCCTTTTCCGGGCCGCCTGTTCAAGGGCTTCTGCCTGTATAGCCACCCCGTCGGCGCAGATGCCGGAACTTGAACCTTTTATACCGTGAACGGTTACCATATACTCATCGATGATTTTTTCGCTGAAATTTTCTTTTTTCAGGTGGTGCAGTTTATCCAGCAGGCCCGGGGTATGTTTACAGAAGGAACGAAGCACGTCCAAAAACACTTTTTTCTGGTAACGGGCGGCGCCTGCCTGAATGTCAATGCCCTCTATATAGTAATCATCCGAAAAAACATTCTGGTCTGCCTGCGGCTCGTCAGAGTCTGTTTTCCTTACCTGTTTTTCAACGGGAATCCACGATGCCAACACTTCATCGAGTTTAAACACTTCAATGGGCTTGCTCAGGTAATCGTTAAAGCCGTTTGCCAAAAACATCTCTTTCATGCCGATAAGCGCGTTTGCCGTGAGGGCAATTATCGGAACCTGCTGATAGTAATCCCCCTCCAGGGCGCGAATGTGCCGGGTAACCTCTATGCCGTCCATTTCCGGCATCATGTGATCCATAAAAACGATGTCATAGTGCTTGTGCTGCACCATTTGAATAGCTTTGGCCCCCTGGGCGCAGGTATCAACATTGCTCTGGTATATTGCCAAAAGCCCTGCGGTAACGATCAGGTTGGTATCGATGTCATCCACCACAAGGATATTAACGTCGGGCGCGATAAAATTTCCGGACTTTTGGCTGTGTAGCGCCGTTCCAATCCGGTTGTTCAGCACGTTGGCCACCGGAACGCTGTATACGGGCCTGCTTAATATGGGGAAGTTCCGGTATTTTGCCACGGCATTGGCATTGGCCATTAACACAAGGATCGTATTCATCGAGTGCGAATTAATCACTTCTTCGGCTTCCGCAGCAAATTCAAAACCAACAAAGGCAAAGGGATAATTCCCGACCGAAAGTTCCCGGAAAAATTCTTCCTCGTTATCCTTAAAGGTAACCGGCACTCCCAGATTGCGCAGGCTGCGGACTGTCGATTCGGCATAAAGCGTATGTTTCTCATAACAAAGCACGGCCTTTTCTGAAGGGTTCTGCACCTGTACAAGGGGTTCCGCCTTGACAATTCCCTGAGGGATGGAAACGGAAAAAACAGATCCTTCGCCGTACTTGCTGGAGACATTTACTTTGCCGCCCATAGCCTGGCATATGCTCCGGGTAATGGCAAGGCCAAGCCCGGTCCCTTCCACGCCCTGGTTTTTATTCAGGTCCAGACGGCTGAAACTATGAAATAAATTCGGCAAATCCAGTTTCTTAATACCAATACCGCTGTCGGCGATTTTAAAATCAAGGGTAATGGTGCCGCTGTCCGGAGGGTCAACGCGCCCGGTAACCGTAAAGCGGATAAAACCGCTGCGGGTGTATTTTACCGCATTGGAAAGCAGGTTAAGCAAAATCTGCCGTATCCGGACTTCATCGCCGCTCAGTAAATCGGGAAGGGATGCGTCCACATCGGCGATAAAAATAATCGGCTTGTTTTCCACGCGCATCTGAATCATGGGAATAATGTCATTTAACAGAGAGGAGAGGGCGTAGGTGTTTACGGTAATTTCCAGCGTCCCCGCTTCGATTTTGGAAATATCAAGAATATCATCAATAATCGTCAAAAGGCTCAGGCCCGCCTGTTTAATGCTCTCCAGATATTCCTGCGCCTTTGGCAGGGTGTCCGCGCGGAGGGCCAATTCGCTCATGCCGATAACGGTATTCATGGGCGTGCGGATCTCGTGGCTTGTCTGGGCCAGAAACACGGACTTGGCCCGATTTGCATCTTCGGCCTGATTCTTGGCTTCCATTATTTCGGTAATGTCATAAAACAGAACAATGGTGCCTTCGATGTGCCCGTCGGTATTCAACATGGGGGCGATATTTATCCGGTAATACCGGGGCCCGCTGTCTTTTCCGATGGTCATAACCCGATCTGTAATGCTGGCCTTTTTTTCAACCAATACCAATATAAGCAAATCAAGTATAAATTTGACATCTTCCCCGTCCGCATACTGCTTAAAAAAATCATCAAAAGTCCGGTTGCTGACAAACCCGATATTGACAATTCCGGCAAGTTTTAAAAAAGCGTCCGAACATTGCAGCAGGCACAGGTTATGATCCAGAACCAGAATGACATCCTGGATATTTTTAAGCAGCAGGTTAAAGAAGCTCTTCTGCCGCATATTTTTTGCCAGAAGGCTCTCATAGAGCTGGTCGCGCGACTGGCAATACGCATTGAGGCGTTCAACAGTATCCAGCGTTATCTGGCATTTTCGGGAGAGTCCGGCATTTTCGGCTGCAAGGCGCTTGTTTTCCTTTTCCAAAAAAACAAGCTGGTCATCATGTACCTGGTTTTGATCGTTATCTGTCATTTTATTCACCAATTAAAGAAGGCAGGCAATAATAGTATATTGGAGTGCCTGATTCACCGTATCTCCTGAATTCATATACTTGGGGCATAACTCTCCTCCAGAGTTAAGATACAGATATGTGCCGGCCATGCTGCCCAATTCCTGCTGTATCAGTTTAACCTCCGCCGCTGATCCTTCACCTAACACAATGCTGCGTAAGAAACATGATATTATAAAAAGCCCTTCTCCGTTCCGCCAATTTTTAATGTCCCGCACAAGGGCCCGTGCGCTTTCAAACACATAATCCGAAGTAATCGCGCCAATATTCAGTATGCCTCCGACCTTCACATGCCTGCCGCAGATAAGCGCTCCTTCGGAACTAACGTTCTGCACAACAACTACTTCCGCATTGGCCCCGTTGCTGTCTTCTATTACCAGAGGGATAGCCTGGGTAAAACCGTTCTGATTAAGAATCCCCATTCCTTCCAGAAAAGAGGCCGCCGGTTTGTTATTTATGCTGATAAGTTCGGGGCCGCTGGCGGCGGTGATAATCGCGTCCTGGGCAAGCGCCGATTTTTCCGGAAAACGGAGAAAAAAGAAACGTGGTTGTACCTCGCCCTTAAAAAGAAGCAGCGCCATCCGGTCGCTGTATGCCCCTCCCCGGAAAATTGTTTTGGGGCTCCGGATATTTTTGCCTACGTCAAGGGCGACTGTGCCAAAAACCGGTATTCCCCCGCATGCCTTGTCCAGAACCGAGGTCATAATATCTATGGTCAGATTAAATATTGTCGGCGGAAAGGCAAACGCCAGGGACGGAGCTCCGCCGAGAGCAGAAGCGGTTTCCCGGTACATCTCGTGAATACGATCTTCGGCATTTTCCGGGGCAAGCGGATCGCAGATACCTGCGGCAAATTCAACATCATTACTGGTTAAAACCGTTACGGTTAACATAATTTCGCCTGACCGGGCGGGCATGTTTTCCGTCGGCGGCATGGCAAAATACATGGAGGTGCAGCCCAAAACATCGAACGGCAGGCTTTTACATATTGATTCCATTATGCCCGTTTCGATAAATTTAATATGACAAAAAAGCAGCGCCACCGTATTCTTTAAAAGGCCGTTTTTAATGTCAATCTGATCATGGATATCCTGCACTGCTTTTTCAGGATTATCCAGTTCGCACGTACACGCATTTAATATCGTTATCATTGCATACCTTCCCCGACAAACAGTCTGTTTTTTAATGCAGCGACGCTTTCTTCATGCGCGCTGTCGGCAATTTCTATAATACGCTCATGGGCGTTTCTGAACGCCTCTACTATCCTGTTGTCAAAATGCGTCCCGACATTTTCGTAAATGATATTGCTTGCCTGGATATGGCCCAAACCCCGGCGGTACACGCGGTTATCCATAAGAGCGTCATACACGTCTGCCACCGCCATAATCCGGCCGCAGAGCGGTATGCTGTTTCCAATAAGGCTCCGGGGGTAGCCTTTCCCGTCATAGCGTTCATGATGCGATCCGGCAATAAGGCTGGCATAACGGAGATAATGCTGGGCGGGCATCCGCTGATACATCCGCTTTAAAATTGTCGCGCCTATTTCCGAATGGCATTTCATCATGGAAAATTCCACATCGTCAAGCCGCCCGGCTTTAAGCAATATGCGGTCGCTGATGGCTATTTTCCCGATATCATGGAGCGGTGCGGCGCGTACCATCAGCCGCAATTCCGACTGGTTAAGCTCATCGGAAAACAAGCCCATATTAATCAATTCATTGCCCAATACTTCCACATATTTTGAGGTGCGTACCACATGGCCGCCGGTATTTTCATCACGACATTCTATCATTTCGGCAAATGAAGTAGCGATGCTGTCAGACAGGGACGTAACCGTTTGTTCGGTTTGGGCCTGATAGGAAGCAAAGCGTAAATGCAATTCTATTCTGTGAACCAGAATACTCCGTTCCACAGGTTTTGTGATAAAATCCCTGGCTCCCGATTCCAGGGCATGAATCTCCGTTTCCACGTCATGGTTGGCGGTAAGAAAAATAACCGGTATCCTGTCAGAAGAGGGGTTATGTTTAAGACGGGATATGACATCAAAACCGTCCATATCGGACATCTCGACATCCAGCAGAATAAGATCGGGTTTTTCTTTCCCGCAGATTTGCAGGGCAAGAGCGCCGGATTTTGCCAGCGACACTTCGTAATCATCGGAAAGATAGGCGGAGATTTGCTTCAGGATTGCAAGGTTGTCATCAACTACCAGTATTCGTTTCATTGGAAACACTCCATCCCTTATCAATTAATGATAATTTAGACATTACATTGAGAGCGGCGAATTTATCTTTCACTTTTTCAAAGGCATCCACAACCCTGGGATCGAACAGCGTGCCCCTGCCGTCCGAAATTGCCCTGCACGCTTCCTCATGCGAAAGCCTTTTACGGTAAATCCGGTCGGTTATGCAGGCATCGTACACATTAGCCACGGACATAATCCGGCAGCATAACGGTATCTCGTCTCCTTTGATGCCCTTGGGATACCCTTTCCCGTCATATTGTTCATGGTGCCCTTCGGCTATGGTTATTGCCAGTTTCAGATAATGCTGTTCGGGCGTGCGATTGTATATGGTCCTGAGCACATGGCCCCCGATGAGAGTATGCTTGCATATCTCCTGGTGTTCTTCTTCGGTCAGAGAGGTCCGTTTAAGCAAAATGATATCGCTCACCCCGATTTTTCCTATATCATGAAAGGGGATGGCCCGTTTAATAATATCAATGTCTTCGGCCTTAAGCTCATCGCCAAAAGTACCCTCTTCGAGCAACTCCTTCATCAATAATTCCACGTACTCGCCGGTCCGCAGTACATGGCTGGCAACATTATGATCTTTGCAGTCCAGAAGCTCCGCAAAGGAAATGCCTATATTGTCTTCCAGTTCCTCAACCACATGCTCCAGATGGAGCTGATAGGTAGAAAACTGGAGGTGCAGTTCTATCCGGTGGTGCAAGATATCAGCATTGGCAGGTTTGGTGATAAAGTCCATTGCCCCCGATTCGAGGCATTTAATTTCAGTCGCGGTATCGCTGTTGCCGGTGAGGAAAATTACCGGAACATGTTTCAGATGGGGATCTCCCTTGAGGCGGGCGATAGTCTCAAAGCCGTCCATATCGGGCATTTCCACATCCAGCAGGATCAGGTCGGGCCTTTCCTTCGCGCAGATCTGCAATGCCAGTTCCCCGGATTTTGCCAAAGACACATCGTAATTTTTGGCAAGCTGGGCGCTGATCTGTTTAAGACTTACCAGATTGTCATCCACAATGAGCACTGACTTCATGATTTACCCTAACTCTTCAAGCCGGCTGCAGATTGCCTCATATTCAAGATTATCAGTCTGTTCGCGCAGCCACGCAACCAACTCTCCGCCGGATTCGTATACATAGGATTCGAGATTATCCAGAATTTCTTCCATCAGCGTTGACTTATACCGCCTCGCAGCATCCAGGAAACTGGCAAGCAAGGCAGGGTCCGGCGAAGGCATTCTTTGTTTTTCCGATTTTCCGGCATCGGCATTCATTAACAGGCCGTCCAGATCCGACATCAGCGATTCGGTCATTTTGATAAAGCCCGCGTTCTCCGCCTGAACGCCCTCAAAATTTCCGGCTTTGGCAAGGCCTTCCAGTTCTTCCGCTTTTTTGCCGATTTCGTTGGCGAAGATTCCGTAACTGGAACCTTTCAGCCCGTGTACCGTAACGGCGTATTCCTGCAGCGTTTCACGGGAAAGGCCCTTCATTTTTTCCAGAAGGGACGGGGTATGCCGCCGCCATGATCGGAGTATATCCAAATATATGCCTTCCCCGTTGTACCGTTCCCTGCCTTGTTCAAAATCAATACCTGCCACCGTTTTATCCAGCGTGCCGGAAGAAACCTGATCGTCTTTTTTTTGTTTAAGTAATTCCATTTCCGCCATCCTAAGAATCTCCTCAGGCTGCTTGTTCCGAACCAATGTATTCAGAACAGCGTCAAGCTGTAAAACATCAATCGGTTTGGAAATAAAGGCGTTAAAACCATTGGCAAGAAACATCCTTTCGTTTCCCGTCAGCGCGTTGGCAGTAAGGGCGACAATGGGCACGGTTTTATAATACTTGCCGAGAAGCTCATTGCGGATTACCTTTACCGTTTCCAGTCCGTCCATGCCCGGCATCATATGATCCATGAAAATTATATCATAACGGGAAGCCTCGTCTTTGTTTCCGGTAATCTGAATTTTTTCAATTGCCTCTATGCCGCTTGAGGCGGTTTCAATAGAAAGGCCATACGGCATCAACAGCCCTTTGGCGACGTCCAGGTTGGTTTCCACATCGTCCACCACCAGCACCTTGCCATACGGCATAAAACTCCGCACCAACCCCAAACTCTTGCTGCGGGTCACGTCATGGAAATGAAACGACTCCAGGTTCTTTTTGATTGTCACCCCGATAGGGGTTTCGTCGATAATCCGCTGGGGAAATTGAGCGGTAAAAACAGAGCCTAAGCCGTATTTGCTCTCCACGCCGATTTTACCGTCCATCAATGACACCAAATTTTTGGTGATGGACAGCCCGAGTCCGGTTCCTTCAATATGGCGGTTTGCCTTTGTATCAAGCTGGCGGTATTCCGAAAACAGTTTCGGCAGATCATTTTGTTTTATGCCCTGCCCCGTATCCTTTACCGTAAAAATTATCCAGGCGTTTTCATTCTTCCTTTCCCAGGCAATTGTTAACGTAACGCTCCCTTCTTCCGTATACTTAATGGCATTGGAAAGAAGGTTGTTCAGGATCTGTTTTATCCGCAGCTCGTCGCCAAATAACCTTACCGGCATGGTTTCATCGATGGATAATTTGAAAGTAATATTTTTGGATCCGACACGAACGATATTTAACTGCACCGTATCATTTACCAGGCTCGGCAGATCGTAATCAACCGGATTTAAGGTAAGGTTGCCCGTTTCAATTTTGGAAATATCTAAAATATCGTTGATGATGGATAATAGATTTTCGCCGGACGTATGTATCTTTTCAATATTTGTGCGGGTGTCTTCGGGGTGCTCGTTCTGAAGCTCAATATCCGAAAGCCCGATTATTGCGTTAAGCGGCGTGCGTATCTCGTGACTCATGGTGGCAAGGAACGCGCTCTTGGAACGGGAAGCGGCTTCGGCCTCGAACTTTGCCTTCATGACCGGTGTTATGTTAACAATATTAACAAAATATCCTTTGGACCCGGCAAGTTTTGAAACCACTATTTCAAAGAAGAACTGCTGCCCGTCCAGAATAACTTCGCGGGTAGTCTGGAAAGAATCCCCTTTTGTTAAAAGCTCGTAAAATAAATTTTTAAGGTTTTGATCTTTCAGAAGATCAAACACCGACCTTCCTTTGGCAAGATAGGATTCTTCCAGGCGTATTATTTTCATGAACGAGTTGCTGATATACGTTACCCTGTTCAGCGAATCCAGCAGGATCATCGGATCGGGCGTTGACGACAGCGCTCCGACAAAAGAATCCTGGGCGTTTCTGGCATCGTTATTTTTGGTTTCTGCCAGAGTCGCTACCATATAAACGGAGATTGAGCCAATAAGGGAAATAATCCAGTGCTGCATCGTTGCGGTCATGGTCATATCGAAACGGGAATCCATATCCAGACTCAGCATGGGGAAATAAAATATTACTTGCAACGCTATAATCAAATTTGAAATTAAAATATATTTCAGCAATTCCCGCTTATTGAAGAACAATGCCCCGAGGCAGCATATTCCCAGACAGAGCGGAAAATAATGCGCGTAGTCTCCCGTTAAAAAACACTTTACCGTATTGGCTATAAAAAAAGTAAACGGTATGGAAAAGGCCTCTTTTTTGGCGGCATCATGGGAATGCATAAGGACGATCAAACAACAGGTAAATAACAGAAAAACTGCCGTAAATACGAAGATTAAAAGCCCGTGCGAGAAAGCCTCTATAAGGGAGAAAACTGAAAAAACAGCAAAGGCAGCCAGAACCATGAGAAAAGCATGGGTATCGGCATCCCGGGTCCTGGTCACAGCCGGACCCCTTTGTATCCATGCCCGCTGGCATCAACGAATTGTACCGCGCCGGGTAACAGTTCTATCTCCAGTTCGGGTTCATAAAACACAATGCCGTCCATAGTTATCTGTAAAACCTTATCGGAATGGATGGTGATCTTATTTCCCGGTTTATGAACAAAGTTCCGGGGGAACATCGTGTATTTGCCGGACATATAGAACGGATATAAAAAAATTAATTTTAACACCCCCCGGAGTTGAACGGTAAGCATGTTCAGAATGCCGTCATTGGGTACGGCATTATTTACGGGATGAAACGATCCGCCGTAATACGCGCCGTTAAAGACGGAAATCCCTTCAAAATTTCCGGAAATAATCTCGCCGTCAATCATAATATCATACAACTGATGAAGCAGCCCCTTGTCGCTAAAGGCCGAGAGAGCGCCCAGAAGATAGAACGATGGGTAAAAGTTCTTGCAAAACCATTGAATCAGGGGATGAGTGGATTTTAACCGTTCCCGCGCCATTTCGGCACGGTGCACCGCTTCGGTTTCGACGCCGACTGTGCAGTAATTCAGCGCATAATTGCTTCCGCAGCGTAAAATATCTATGGGTATCACCGGGGCGTCATACTGCTGGGACATAAGTTTGAAAGAAGGCCGGTCATTCTTGTCGAAACCCTGAATAAAGCTGTTGGTCAGCCCGTAGGGAATGACCGCAAGCTGAACATTCGCAAGCCCCATAATGCCGTTCAGGCAGTCAAACAGTATCCCGTCGCCGCCGACCGCATACACCCTGAGAACAGCCGATTCGGGAAGGTTTTTTGCAAACAAAGGAATAAAACCTACCGCATCTCTGGGAAACCGTGAGACATATATTTCATAATCGTTGTTGCCGATATCTCTGAAAAACTGGTGTATTTTGGCTACTACATAATTCTGCCTCGCTTTTTTCCAAAAAGACCTGGGATTTACAATAAACAAGTGTGTTATACTACTATTCATAGCCAAATTTTTTACGCCGTAGGCATATTATATAGACACTTTATAGCATTGTCCACAAATTTCGACAGTGATTAAAAAAGTTTTACATTGACGAAATTAACGTATTCGGTTTATAAATACAATTATGCAATATATAAATTTTGATAAAACAGCGGCTTACCGCCAGCTTGCAGATTATGCCGCAGCATGGAAAGGATTTGATTTCAGGGCCGGCCTTGACGCAGGGCGCGTTCAACAGTGCCGGTCGCCGATGGCCGCAGGCCTCAGCTATTCATGGGCTGCCAAAGCGGTGGACGCAGGGGCGCTGAAGCTGCTGCAGGCGCTCGCCGACGAACAGGAACTTATTGCCAAGTATTCCGCGCTTCTGGGCGGAGAAATTGCCAACACCGGCGAGAAGCGAAAGGTGCTGCATCAGTTGCTGCGGGGGGAAGGCCCCGGACAGCCGGTTATCGAAAACGGCAAAAACATCGGGGATTTTTACCGGGGAGAACTGCAGCGGTTCTGCGATTTTGCCGGGGCCGTCCATAACGGCACATTAAAGGGCAGTACCGGCAAGGCTTTTACTACCGTAGTGCAGATCGGCATTGGCGGTTCGGACCTTGGGCCTCGTGCGCTGTACCTTGCGCTGGAAAATTGGGCCGTATCGGAACATAAAAAAAAGCTTAACGCGAAATTCATTTCCAATGTTGACCCGGATGACGCGTCGGCGGTTATTGCCTCGTCGCCCCTGGAGGAGAGCCTTTTTGTGCTGGTTTCAAAAAGCGGCACCACCCAGGAAACCCTGTCAAACGAACTCTTTGTCAAAAACAAACTGCAAGAGGCCGGATTAGACAGCGCGAAGCATATGGTCGCCGTTACCAGCGAGACCAGCCCCCTTGCCCGCAATCCCGCATATCTCAATTCGTTTTATATTGACGACTATATCGGCGGCCGTTACTCATCGTCATCGGCGGTCGGGGGCTGCATACTTTCGATTGCCCTTGGCCCGGAGGTGTTTAGGGAATTTCTTGCCGGGGCGGCGGAGGCGGACAGGCTGGCGCTTGAGCCGGACATCCTCAAAAACGCCGCCCTGCTGGACGCTTTAATCGGCGTGTGGGAACGGAATTTCCTGGATTATCCCTATACCGCAGTCCTGCCCTACAGCCAGGCCCTTTCCCGCTTCCCCGCCCATTTGCAGCAGCTTGACATGGAATCCAACGGCAAACGGGTAAACCGCGACGGGCAGCCGATTACATATAACACCGGGCCGGTTGTGTTCGGCGAGCCGGGAACCAACGGGCAACATTCGTTCTACCAGCTCCTCCACCAGGGAACCAGCGCGGTGCCCCTGCAGTTTATCGGCTTTACCGAAAGCCAAAGAGGCGACGACATAGCCGTGGACGGATCGGTAAGCCAGACCAAGCTCAAGGCAAACCTTGCCGCGCAGATAGTTGCCTTTGCCAAGGGGCAAAGCGATGCCAATCTGAACAAGGACTTCCCCGGCGGCCGTCCTTCCAGCCTCATCTACGGGAAGCGGCTTACCCCGGCGGTGCTTGGCAGCCTTCTTGCCCATTTTGAGAACAAGGTGATGTTCCAGGGGTTTGTATGGAACATCAACAGTTTTGATCAGGAAGGCGTGCAACTGGGCAAAATACTGACCAAAAAGGTATTGGCCGGCAATTCGGGCGATTCCGCACTGGACGCATACAGCAGCATACTGGGAATTGCCTGACACGCAATGCGTGTTTTATTGCTTTGTGACGATTACTGGCATCCGGGGCAGGTTGCCGTGGACGGCGTTGCCCCGCTTGCGCAACAGGGATTCCAATTCACCGTTATCACCGACGCAAATGATTTTACTCCGGATATGCTGCCGCAGTACCCTGTCGTTTTATTGTGCAAGTGCGACGAGGTTTCGCGCGCCGAGAAACAGAGCTGGAAAACAGAAACGGTTCAGCAGGGGTTTATAAACTATGTGGAAAGCGGCGGCGGGCTCCTGGTTGTTCACAGCGGAACCGTCCCCGGCGGCCATACCGAAGCCCTTGACCGGCTTATCGGCTGCAGATTCCTCGGTCACCCCCATGACTGCCCGGTTACCGTTCAGCC
>JGI24695J34938_10002336_pt1 | contig 14616 bp, 16 predicted proteins | sample TergutCo191P3_FD_34938 | JGI IMG/M metagenome (IMG submission 34938) | reverse complement strand
CCCCTTGTGAAGTTGGCAGCGGCGACGGGCTGGTGCTGCCCTCCTCGTCAACGAAACCGCCGATCAGCAACAATGTTGTGCTCATTGAGCAAGACGGTGAAGTTTTTGCGGTGCCGGTGTGAGGCGAGGAGTGAGGAGTTAGAAGTTAGGAGCGGCAACGAAAGTCCCCTCTCCCTCTGGGAGAGGGTTAGGGTGAGGGCAGGAATCAGGAGAAGAAAGTATGTACAACATTATTGGAAGTGGTCGTATCATTGATTTTAATGAAGAGAACGCGACTTGCCGTGTGCGTTTGCTGGGTAGCGACGGACTGCCGACCGGTAAGGTTTATACAAACGTGAAAATTGCGTGCGATGTCCCGGAACTTCACACGCGAATCCAACAAGAGGCAGTACGGGTTTCAACATGGTCGGATCATGAACTCGATACGGCGGCGAAGCAAAACCTGTATTACAATTCCCATCAACCTGTTACTATCGAATGAACTACTTGACGTTGGCATCCATGATACGGAACGAAGAACATTATGTGCAGGAATGGCTCACGTTTCATTACGTACAGGGTTTCGAGCAATTTATCATCGTCCTGCACAAATGCGACGATCAGACCGAGGAGAAAATCCAGGCGTTGCCTTTTGCCGATCAAGTCCGTATTCATAAGGTAACGAGCGATACGCAGTTTGCCCAGATGAGTACCTTCGTGTGGATTGCCGAACATTATGGCAAGAGTACCGAATGGCTGTTGTTTTGCGATGGCGACGAGTATGTTTTTGGCACCGGGACGGACGATTTTAGGGAAGTGCTGGCACACTACGAGGATTTTGGCGGACTGTTTGTGAATTGGCAGGAATACGGACACGGTAACCGAACGTAAAGATCACCCATTTTTGATTATCCCGATAGATGATGCGGATTTGAATCCTGCAGCATTGCCGGTCATTTTGCAACAAATACAGATTTTGCAGCATCCGAATGTGCTGTTTTTGTTTAGCGCGCAAGAGAAATCACTGCGTTCGATGGTATATATTTCACAATTGGAACTGAACACGAACAGAACTGATACGCAGCCTGTGGTTAACTTTGGGGACCTGATTCATAGAAAATTGCGTGACGTGGAAGATATTCGCATTGATACAACAAATAGAATCGAAAAAATCCTTCCTCGCAAATACCGAGTAAGAATCCAACCACTCTCACCAACAGAGCGTCTCAATTTTAAGCCCCTTGTTAAGAGCAAGCAAAGTAAAAATAATGCAATAGCCGATGGGCAGGACAAGGGTGTTCCCTCGTTCATAGAATTGCTCGAGAAAATTCCTGTGGACATATTTGGTGATTTACGATCCGAAAATCTCGCTCAATTTTTCGATTTGGGACAATCCTTCAAGCGTCGTCCAATCTCAGAGGCAGAGACATGCACAAAATTATGTATACTCCCCACCCCTGATACTTTCGCCACAGAAGGTATTCACTCTTTTTGCAAAATTTACCAATCATTGAAAATACACAGTGACATTTCTCATCCTTCTCATCCGTGGAAGTCACACTGTTTGCATTATAACACAGAGAGCAAGAAGGAATATAACGAATCTGAAAAGAATGAAATCAATCTGTCGGTCAAAAAACTCGCTGAAAAGCTCAACTTTTCTTTGCCTATTCCTTCATGTTATGCTGACATGTTGCCAAAGTATCCACGTACAATGGAACAAGTGTATCGAATCTTGAACCGTTGGGTTATGAGCATCGCCTCTGCCAAGGATAAATTAAAAAAAGTCGAAGATGCACTAAGCACGAAAAAAGGAGCTGGCACAGCCACAAAAGAAGATGGACAAGCAGTAGTCGATGCAGAAAAAAAGTTACGTGAGAACGTTGCTCAATCCGTTAAAACATTGCTCACAACCTGTCTGGGCTACATTCCCCAACTACCGCATGCATTCGAGCGTCGTATAAAATTTATTGATAATCCAAATACTGCATCCAAGCATCCGATCCTCATTGATTTTGAAACGGATGTACTGAAGAACAGCATTGAGGTGAGCGGTGAAGGTATTGCGATTAATGCCAAAGCTTCCCGACTTCTGAGTATCCACTCCATAGCCAACCATTTCATGCATATTCCAGTGCCAACGGTGCCAACGGAGCAAAACAGTGAAAAAGTTAAGACAAAACATGGTATCCCTAACATGTGGAAGACTTTGACAAGAAAGGATGCGGAAAGAGAACTTGAGACAAAACTTATTCGTGTTCCCAGTGCATATTTTGCTGCCTATAATTTGGCTTACGACTTGACCGCAACTTATGGAGTATTTGGTAGGACAATCAGTAGTTATCGGTATCAGATGCGGGACGACACGCCAGTGAGCATTTTTTCAGTTTATGCAGATACTTCACTGTTCATGGACTGCTATTGTGCTATGCCCCGATGGTACAGAATAACAGACTACCAATTGTTTGCGTTGGCGTGGAATGATCTTGTTCAACGTGTTGAGAATATCAAGAAAGAATTAAAATTAGGAGAAGCAATGCCGGATGACCACGTTATTTCTAACTGGGTTGTGCTGTCATTATTGCGGATTCATATTTGTCTCGAAATGAATTACTCTCCCTTCGTAGTAACGGATAAGGAAGAAGAACTGATTATCAAAGCTATAAGAAAAGAAGATGCCACAAAGTATGACGAAAGGCTGGATTATTATTCTGGTAATCCTCAAAACTTTGGGCAACTTATGGGCATGATAAAATGTTTTGTGCAAGATGGACTGAAATCATTAGAGTGCCGTTCAAAACCACGGATAGACGGTTTTGGGGCAATGGAGGGACGCAAAAATGCCTATGTTTTTTACACTTTCCCAGTTCACCCAAATTGCCAATGTTGGTTTTGAACGGCTCTCCAGTTGTTTTCGCACTTTAAGGGGCGAAAGTGGCATAAAGTCGATACCCCCGAAGCCAAAAATACGCAGATTTCAGTCTACCGTTGTGCCACCGGGATGCTCCCGTTGAGCCCGTTCTGGTTGCACTGGCGACCAGTTGGACAATTTTGTGCGGGCGGCAAAAACCACGAAAACCGCCAAACGGTCGAATTGTAACCGATTTGCCTCCGACTTCAACAGCTATCGCAAAACGGCGAAATTCGAGCAACCGTTCAAGTCAAAGTATGGGCGACAGTCGTCTCTTGCAAAGAGAACAGTGTTGGAGTAGAATCGGCACCGACTCGTCCGCATTTAGCAAAACAGCAAGGATCATTCAACATGGCATACGACTTGAATCGCTCCACCAATAACGAATCGCTGTGGGAAGACCTATTCGGCGGCAAGGGCGGGATACTGCTGCTGACAGGCGGACTGCTCCTCATTTTGATTAACATCGTGGTGTTTTTGGGCGTAGATATTCGACCGAGCACTTGGCTTTTCAACCTCAATATGCGTTATTGGTCGATTCACGTAGCCGTCATCTTTTGGATAACGGTAATATGGCTCACCGCAGAACTGGCCGACATTGTGGAAGATTATCGACAGTTCGTCAGAATTTCTGCGGTTATCGGCACCTTGCTTGTAATTGTTTTCGGACTGCACAGTTTTTTCAGTACCCCAAGCCCACATGCCCAAGGAAGTCCGCTCTGGGTTAGTGCTATTATTGTCGCCGCAGTTTGTTGTGCCGTCCGTAGCCTGTGGCTTCTCTATGATTACCGATACGGTGAGGAAGAAATTGACTTGGAAGAAGCACAGTGGTTCTGGGGGATGTCGGGCTTCCTTTTTGCTGTCTTAATCATTATCGGAATGATGCACATTATTCACATAAAAGTACCGACGCATCCTGGAATGGACACTTATGGTTCGGAGTCGCTCTTCAAAAGTTGCCGGAATGCACTGCAAGTTTTGATACGGAACGGAGCAGGAACGGTGGCAATACGGGCACTCGCTTTTCTGATCTTTACAGCCTCCATTGCCTTCGTTTATGTGGCAGGAAAATGGGCACTCATTTACATGTACAGGCTCAAAGAGAGATGGGAGTAGAATGGGATGAACAACCGGAATATTTTAATCCCAACCGAGCCATTCCCGCACCGTTTCGCAGATTGTCCCCCACGACATGAAAGCGAGGAAAGCAATGATTGAAAGCGGCAAAATGTACAAAAGAAACACCATCAATAGCGAACGGGGCTCGTCATGGACAACAGTACCGGGTGGTGGCGCAAACCAACTTCCTCGTCTCTGGGCGAGCATCCACTGGAAACAGTTGTAGGTAGTCATCGCAGGAATCCAAGCATTATGTCCCGATGCATCATGTTCGGTCACCGCCATCGAGCCGCCAGCACGATTGATCACACCCATTGCCATTCGGTTCGATTCAAAATCTATTGCCCTATCTCCACTGTTGACGATAACCCATATCGGTGTTTGCGTCAGTGTCGCCAACCTTTGAAGTTGCCTCGGCGCACTACAAGCGGTCGGAACTGCCCCCGCAAGTAAATCGGGATGCCGTAACGCCAATTCCCATACACCCCAGCCGCCGCTACTGACTCCGGTAGCCGTGATCCGTCTTCTGTCAATGGGATTCTCTGCAATAACGTGTTCCATAATCGCGACCAAAACGTCCAGCGTGCCGTCTTGGGTTGGTCGGAAAAACCAGTGCCGCTCATCTCTGGGGCACTGCGTTACCAACATGAAAAAATCCTGCCGATCCATCAAAGGCATGATTGAATCAAGATAAAGGAGCGAGTGCCTATTACACGCTCCCGCTTCGCCTACACCGTGCAAATGAATAATGAGCGGGTATCTTCGACCAGACTGAATCCTTTCCGGCACGTGAAGGCGGTATCTGATTTCGGCGTTTTGATACCTTCCGCCGGTGTAGTTGAACACCCTTTCTTCAAAACGATCAACAAGAGCCTGTGGCTGCGCATTGCTCACTGGTGTTGTGAGTGCCAGCGAAAGCAACACGAAACAAACTGCCAGTAACCGCCGGTTCATAACCTCTCCAATGAAATGTCCCACTCACCGCGAGTCAGTATATCAGGAAAGCAGGCACATTACAAGACGGAGTCTTGGAGTCTTGACCGCACCCGTGAAAAGCGGTAGATTGTACGCCGTCAGGGAGTTCTGAAACGTACTTTGGCACCATGTCCACCCATCCGCCCCGCATTGCCGTCTTACTCCCCTGCTACAACGAAGCCGCCGCCATTGCCAAAGTCGTTGCCGCTTTCAAAAATGCTCTTCCAACAGCAAACGTCTACGTTTACAACAACAACTCTACGGATAACACCGCCGAAGAAGCATCACTTGCCGGTGCCATCGTTCGGCGGGAACCTCTTCGGGGAAAGGGTAACGTCGTCCGCCGAATGTTCAGCGACATCGAAGCGGACATTTACGTAATGGCGGATGGCGACGAAACTTACGATCCCGCCATTGCCCCGGAGCTGATCCGAAAACTCGCCTGCGAACACCTCGACATGGTCGTCGGTAGCCGGGTGGCGACCGATGCCCAATCCTTTAGGTCGGGACACCGGTGGGGCAACCGTATGCTGACCGGTCTTGTCAAACACCTTTTCGGCTATGGCTTCGAGGACATGCTTTCCGGCTATCGGGATCATGTCCCGGCGTTTTGTCAAATCGTTTCCGATTCACTCGCACGGCTTTGAAATCGAAACGGAAATGTCGGTTCACGCCCTTCAACTTCAACTGCCGGTCGCCGAAGTGCCGACGAAATACGGCGTGCGTCCCGAAGACTCGCAGAGCAAATTGCGTACCTATCGGGACGGCTTTAGGATACTTTTTACCATCATCGGCTTGTTGACCACCGAGCGTCCGCGATTGTTTTACGGAGTGATTGCGTTGCTATTGACGTTGCTTGCGTTTGGATTGGCAATACCCATTTTTCACGATTATTTCGTAACGGGCATAGTAAAACGTTTTCCGACGGCGTTTCTCTGCTTGGGCTTGGTGCTATTGGCAGCACAGGTTTTGGCGTTCGGTTTTCTGGTGCATTCGATACGCCGAGGACGGATTGAAGCGAAAAGACTCGCGTATCTGGCGCAGAAGGGGCATGTTCCAAAAACTGGTGAGTTTTGATACAACGTGAACCGGCGCGTTGTTTGACGACTCTGCATCCCAGTTGGCAGGCAGCTTCCGTGGGGCTGGGTAGTCCGCTAACAAGTTTCCTAATAGGTAGTTTGCCGACCTCCGGGCGGCAATGTGCGGTACTCCGCACTGGCACCCGAACACGCTTGATATGCCGTTTCCCGCCCCCCTGTCGGCTATCGCCGACGCAGCCGCCCGGAGGTCGGTTGACTACCTTGTCCCACCTCAAAATTGAAACTTGTTAGCGGACTGGTGGGCTGGGCGATGGCGATGTCCAAAGACACCCCCATTGTGGTAAAGAAAATGTGCGGTAAAATGACGGACCGGCGATAGCGGTGTGTCGCCATTCGTAAAGGTGGTCTTGCCAAAAATGAGCTGAAATGAGCGAAAAAGAAGGCAGTGAAATTATTCAGGTTGACGAAGAGAGAGAACTTTTCACTAAGATGAAGTCCTTGGTGGAGAAGGAGGTTGAGGAGTTGCCGCAGAGCGGCAATCGGCGTTGGTTTTTGCGGTCAGTCATCGCGGCTGCTGCCATGCCGGTGGTAGCAATTCCAAAAGTTTCAAAAGCGTGGAATGACGAATGCTCTGCTTTTGAGTGTGTGCCTGCGTGTGAAGTGACATGTCAAGCACCAGGGGGACTGACGTGTACTTGGGGTTGCCTAGTGACTTGCGAGACTTCGTGCGAGTGGTCTTGTCAAGGGGAGTGTCTTGTTTCCTGTGAGACTCAATGTCAGGCTCCAGGTGCTGGTTGCCAGATGTGCCAGGATGGTGGTTGCCAGATGTGTCAGAGTGGTTGTTTGACAGACTGGGAGTTGTGTCAGCCATTTCAGACACCATGGTGCCAGGGGGGCTGTGAAACGCCGGAATTATTGAACCCGTCGTGTACGGTGCAGTGCGAAGTAATCGGGATAATGGCTACGCCCTGATGCCAAGCAATTTGGCATCAGGACAGAGCAGTAGGTTTCTGTGTGGGTGTGGGGTCGTGGGGGCTTTGTTAAACCGAACGCATAGGCTGTTGTCGAGGCGATGTCCCGTGTCTTTTGCCGGAGTCGTCTTTGTGTTTGTTGGTACGAGGGAGGTGCGGTATGAATGTGAAAAGGAATGTTAAAAGGCGCGTTATTCTGGGTGCTGCCTTTGCCGCCCTTGTTGCGGGACCGTTCGTGGTACGCTCTCTGCGTAAACCGGAAATTCTGGAATGGAGAATTCCTTCCGAAATGTCCTCATCGGGCAGCGTTCTAATGGCGGAAGCATCATTCAGTCCACTCGTTTTGCCGAATTCAAATGATATCAACCATAATTCAATCGCCGCGTGCCTTTCAACAGACAAAGATGTGATTCTGGTTTCTTATAGTTATGGAAACGATTCGAAATCGCGGCTTGTCTGTGGCTCATTGTCGAGAAGAGGAGTTATTGGAAATTTTGAGACGTTGCTGAACATAGAAAGACCTTTGTCGGTCATTGCGAGCATCGGATGTTCTGGAGTGAAAAATGGTCGAGTGTCTTTTGTACTTCGGCAAGGTGACCCGGAAGGTGACGAACGCTCACTCTGTAGAGAGCTATTTTGTTTTGCTCACCTAAAAATGTCGCATAGCGGCGTTTTTTCTCTGCCCGAAGATGAGATAGATGTAGCCCCCAGTGGTCAGTCGATTTTTAAGAGAGCAATTTTCAGTCGTATGGATTTCGATCCTCATTGTTGGGCAGGAGGTGCAAGCTCGTTGTTTTTTGGGGGACAGCAGGGAATTGAGCGTTTCTGTCCCGCGGAAATAGAATTTCGTGCAGCATACACAAGAAAGGTAATTTTTGCTTTTGCGAAATCAGGAGAATCTTTGAATCGAGTGCCTGACCCACAGGTTATTTGCAGTAACATCGGTGAAAACGGCGATACAACATTGAATTTTGTTATTGCCCCTCTATCTGCTATTAACTCTTTTCATTCCCAAGAGCAAATAGAGCATTTTGGGAAGAACGCGGATCGCGGGAGTATCGATCTTGGGCTTTTCACGGGTGACGGGAACAAAACAGTCATTGATCTTGAGGGCAACGTTTTGTCTCAAATTCCGTTTCCGACACTTCCGTTTAACCAACAGGCTAAACTTACGCGAACTCATTGGTGTTTTGTGCACTCCTTTACAGGGAAGAGCTTATTTTCCGCTCCCTTGAATGATCCTAATAATTACACAACTTTTATATTTCCCGACGATCAAATTAGTATTCCTGAAAAAGAAATAGGTCTCACCTACAAAATTCATGCCGTATTACCTGATGGTCAGAGCCTTTTATGCTCTCGCAATGTCGGGACTGCTTTTGTTGAAAGGGCAAAAAGAGAAGGTATTCCACTTAGTGAGCTTGGCATTGCAAAACTTTCACGATCAATAGGATAACGAGTTATGCAGCAGACAAAATTACAATTACGAAAAACGCCACGTATGCCTGTGCGACGGCTGAATCTTTCGTCGATTCCTCCATCGGGGCAACGCGTCGTCAATGCAATGTTTGATTTGACGTTGAAATGTAACCTGAGGTGTTCCTACTGCTTTAAGGAAAAAAGAAACGAGGATATGCCGTTACGAGTCGCACAAGATGCCATTATATGGTTGATTTATGCGAGCGGGCAGGAACGAAGAATTGGTGTTTTTTTATGGGGGGCGAACCACTTCTCGGTTTTGAGCTGATAAAGTCATTGGTTCCCTTCGGCAAGGAAAGAGCAAAAGCACACGGCAAACAAATCACTTTCGGCGTTACAACTAACGGCACACTGCTTGCACCAGAGCATATTGAATTTGCACAAACGAATGCAGTGCATTTTCACCTTTCACTTGACGGGTGTCCTAAAGTTCAAGACCTGAACCGTCCCTTGGAGTCCGGTGCTCCCTCTTCTCCGATTATTGAGGAAAAAGTATCTATCGTTCTTGAAAAGCAGCCTTCCGTAATGGCACGGGCATGCCTTTCGCCTGAAAACGCAAAACACTTATTAGAATCATATCATTATTTTCGCAATCTGGGATTTACCACGATAGGTTTTTTTCCCAGTGAAATTGACCGATGGACGAACTCTGCATTGAGTGATTATGAACAACAACTTTTGTTGCTTGGCAACGAATATATTCAGTCTTGTCGTGACTCGAATATGATAGGCTTGCAACCTCTGGAACGCTGGTTTTCTCAAAAGAGCCCAAAAAAACGCGGAAATGTTCCTTGTGGTTCGGGACGTGGTCTTGTTTTGATCGACGTGCATGGCGGTATCTGGCCATGTTCGAGATTTAGTTCACATCCAAAAGAAGAGTGGCAACTCGGTAGCATTTACAAAAACGGATTTCAAGAAGAAAATCGCAAACCATTTTTGACAGGTTGCCCCGAAGACACCTTTCACGAGGAATGCGAAGAATGTATAGCAGCGCGAATATGCAGTGGGGGTTGCTATACTGAAAACCTTGAGGCAACCGGAAACATGTACATAATGTCTCGAAATGACTGTGAACTGAGCCGTATTCTTGCTCGAGTCGGTACACATGTTCACGACATACTCTATGCCGAAAAAAATCCCTTATTTTTGAAACGATATTATCCGCAAGAATGGAATGAACTCGAAAAAGACAATGCCCATGACACTAGACTCGATGAACCGTGCGCAACTTGAATCTCTCATTGCGGAACATAAAACTCTTTTTTTTGACTACGGTAGCGATGGTTTTCTTCTGATCCATCCCGAAGGTTCTGGGATTCGTCATCTATCGTGCCTTTCGGATGACCAGCTTGAAGCAGCGCACGTTTTTCTGTCTTCCTGCGCCCAAAAACCAGTGCAAACGGAAGAGAAATCAGTTTGTGCCGAAAGTGAGCCACGTTGCGATGCCACCGGATGCTGTGCTGCTGGAAAGAATGCCAATGTTTTTCCGTTGCGGAATCGCTTGACCCTGGATGTTGATGCAGATGTTCTCCGTGTACCGGAGGATATCATCTCTTTGTTTCAGACGGTTCTCGCTGAAACGGAACCATCGGGTGGTATAGCGATAGCCTTGTGCTTTCATTTTGCCATTCAAAAAGAATCTTGGGCTGAACTCCTGCAATCGACAATAGAATCACTTCCTGAGCCGACAAAAAAAAGAATTATTCAACTGACTCTATCAGGTCCGTTTGAGCCTATTTCTCCAAAAGACCGGCAGTTTTTTATTGATCATAACATTCGTCTTGAATTTGTGCATGATCTCGTTGCGGATTCGTTTGGTTTTTCGGAAAAAACCCGTTTTAACGTCTCGCATCTCGCCGAAATGGGTTTCCGTGTCCCTTTTGTCTGGTATGTAGATGACCAGAACGTTGATAAAATTTTTCCATTGATTGATGAGGCAATGTATCTCAATTTCCATTCAGGGTTTTCCTTACCAACTTTCCAATATAATCTTGCTGTTCCCTCCACGCCGTTCATCAATCTCTCATACAAACACTATCTCCGTCTTTTAATAGGAGTTTATGAGCATCATAAATTCTGCGACGATATTCTTTATCCATTAAATGACATTCAGATTCTCTCCATAAATCCCGGGAGCAGTAACTTTGTGAGGCGAGAATACTATGAACGCAATCTTCAGAAAATAACGGCGTTTCCTCGAACAGCATTGACCGAGAGAATGGAAGCATTTTTTTTGCGGTCTTTTCTCTGGCAACGCTGGAAGGTTTCGCAAACGGTTACCGCCACAAATCCTGCTAAACCAGTGCAGACGTAATCGCCATGTCCGAAAGCCCTCCCGCCCCAAAAAACAGCCTCGTTTTCAGAGTAATCCTCATTACTCTGCTGTTCATCCAAGCATCGCTATTCACCTACCTTTCGTGGTCAACCAGCCCGAATCGCACGGAAACCGGGCATATTGGAGCGGCAGTCTATCTTTGGCACACGGGAAAACTCGATGTATTCCACGTCAACCCGCCTCTCGTTCGCGCTATCGCCGGAGCACCGGTCGCCCTGTTCTGCAACCCAAACTACGATTGGCGTGCCTATTCACCGAGACCACAAGACCGTAGCGAATGGGCACTGGGCAGAGCATTTATCGACGCAAACGATCTCGACGACTTGCGTCTGTACGTCTTCCTGATGCGTCTCGCCTGCATTCCGCTCATCCTACTCGGCGGATATTTTGGTTATCGCTTTGCCTCGGAACTGTACGGCAGGTGGGCAGGCGTAACATTTCTCATTCTCTGGACGTTTTCGCCGCTCATTCTTGGCTGGGGAGCAACGATCTGTCCCGATGTCCACGCCGCCGCCATCGGCATCGTTGGTCTCTACGCCTTTTGGCGTTGGCTCAAAACACCAACCTGGGGCAAAGCCGTCATTGCCGGCATCTGTCTCGGTCTCCTGCCGCTCACGAAAACGACCTGGATCATCGCCTTCCCGATTTGGCTACTCTTGTGGGGCGTTTGGAAGTTTCGCAACATCCGACAATTTGCGGTAATTATGCTACTCGGCATCTATATGATCAACATGGGCTATCTTTTCGATGGTTCCTTGCGACAACTCAAAGATTATCAATTCATCAGCGGCACTCTGACCGGTCATGAAGTTACCAAAGGCAGGGCAGTGAACGTTGGCAATCGCTTTGCCGACACTTGGCTTGGGCACGTTCCTGTGCCGTTGCCAGCGGAATTCGTGCAGGGCATCGACACGCAAAGGATCGACTTTGAACGGACAATCGAATCTTACGTCCGAGGTGTTTGGTCGGATCGCGGTTGGTGGTGGTACTACGGCTATGTCCTTCTTCTCAAAGAACCACTCGGCGTTTTAGGACTTTTAGTATTTGCGCTGTTTGTGAGTATTTTTTTCCGAAACGCCAATGCGACGTGGCGGGACGAACTGACAGTGTTGATTCCTTTGCTGGCAATTTTCGTTTTCATTAGCAGTCAAGACGGCTTTTCGATTCATCCGCGATATGTCGTTTTTGTGTTGCCGTTGATTTACATTTTTGTTAGTAAGGTAGCATCGTCCCGCGTAAACAAGAAATGGGTATCGGGTTTGACTATCATTCTGCTTGCTTGGGTGTTCGGCAGCAGCATGTCGTTCTATCCGCATTCGATGTCCTATTTCAACGAACTGGCGGGTAAGCCGAAAAATTATCCACAGCATCTACTCGGCAGTAATATCGATTGGGGACAGGAGGCATATGCTTTGAGAGCGTGGGTGGAGCGGAATCCAGAAGCGAGACCGCTTTACATTTCGTATTCCACGCCGATACCGCTGGAAAAGTTAGGTATTGAAAGCGAGGGTGCGGTTCCGAACGAACCGACCATTGGTTGGATGGTCGTCGGTGTCAATGATCTGTTTACCAGAGACGGCAGACTTGACTGGCTCAAGGAACATGAACTTATTGGCATGATTGGTTATTCTGTGTGGATTTATCACGTCGCATCAGACGGAGAAAATACGAAGATTTGACGATTTCCTCAACCGGCGTTACACTCCGGCATGATGCCGCCGTCTTCTATTCCGATTCCCGGTCTGCAATGGATTGACGAACCTTTGCAGACAAGCCACCCTAACGCTATTCTCCATAAACCTGCATCGGTGGCAGGTAGAGCGACGTATCGCTTGACGGATGTTGTCCTCGCGTTACATCCTGCACGGTAATTCGCAACTGCGATACTTCCCGATTGACCGGGAAATCAAAGTACCGAGTCCGCCGTTCAGCAGGGGCGAATTCTACTTCTCCCAAAGATTGCCAAAAATCGTCGTTTGATTGCCGCCCTTCAACCAAGAGGCAGTTGGCGTAAAAATATCCGTAGTAATCGTAGTAGTCGGCAATGCCGCCGACGGAAAAACCGCAGACTGTTTTCGGCTCGTTGAAATGAATCATAAACCGATTCTGGTCTCTCGTGCTGGGAAGACCTCGGTTCGATTGCCAGTCGCCACCATTAAAATACCATGCGAGTGTGCCGTGTGTGTACGCCTCGACCTGCTGCCGGAAGCATTGGTAGAGATTGTGATTGGTAGGGTCAGAGATCAACCGCACTCCGGCGTTTGTCGGTGCCGTGTTGGAAGTCATGGTGATCGACACGAGCGGAACGGCATCGAAAAACTGACACGATTGCACCGCATTTGTGGAATTGGTCAACACCCGCACGGCGGTGCAAAACATCGGTGTCGTCAATTCGCCGTTACCAACGATCTCGTTGGTAATGTTCGTCAGAATCGTCGGGTTCCGTGCCCATCTTGGACAAACTTTTCGATTTGTGCCGAGAATGTGCTCATGATGCAACTATCCTTCCGAAGAGTCGGTTGGCTCTGGCGTGTGCCTACGCGTTGTCCAATGAAGCGGCTCTGCGACGTTTTTGTACGGATGGACGTTTTGCCATCGACAACAATGTGTCGGAACGCACGTTGCGAGAATTCGTTGTAGGTCGCAAAAACTGGCTCTTCTTCGGAAGTCCAGGGGCGGCGAGCAAGTCGGCAATCGTTATGACAGTGCTGTCGAGTGCTCGGCGACATGGTCTCAACGAATGGGAATACTTAGTCGATGTCTTGTACCGATTGAGTGATTTACCATCGGAGGGCTCGTTGTCGGACTTGTTGCCGGATCGCTGGAAAAAATCGCCGCTCCCACCGACAGAAGCCGCCGCAATGATCGCCACAAAAACACCGAGAAACACCAATTCTACAAGCACGGAATCGCTCAAACCTTTATCGACAAAATAACGAAAATTCTGAATACGCACTTGCTGGAATGGATACAAAATATCGACGGCTATCATCGCCTCGCCGGTTCGGAAAACGTTTTGGAGATTCATGGTTCGTTGGAAAAACTCTTTTGTACAAAATGTTCTTGGGAATCACGCCTAGATTTACATGACCCTACGTCGATAGAACACCTGAAATTGCTTTGCCAGAATTCCGTTCCCACTTGTCCGCTGTGCGGGGCGGTCATTCGTCCACGAATCGTGATGTTCGAGGAAATGCTTCCCAGACAGGTGTTGGTGCAATTTGAGGAAGAATTCGACGACGGGAAGGTTTCGACATGGTCTTTTCGGTTGGCACGTCGGCAATGTTTCCGTACATTACCGCTCCGGTACAAATGGCAATTCATTGCGGCAAAACGACGGTCGAAATCAATCCCGTCGAGGGAGAACTTTCGCATCGGGTTTCCTATCATTTTCCGATGGGTGCCGCCAAAGCACTCACGCAGTTAGATAAACTTGGCATAAATGCGCCATAAAAGCCGCTGGGACTCCTACTCAACGCAGTAAGCTGGTGAAAACCGCCAATGTGCCGATTCCGCAAACCGGCTGTACATTCTGTCGATACCGTCTGCCCCTTTTCCGATTCTGCCCGGTCTGCAACGGGTTCTGGGAGTCCCGGCGGCAAATCAGTTACGATCTACCACCGGGCGACGTTTTTTGGCGTTTTCGCAATATGCATGGTAAACTACATGGGCTATCGAAAATTGTGTTAAAATTCTCGGTGAATCTTGCATATTGCCAAATCTTTGGTATAGTTCGCAAGTTTTATCCATCATGCCTCCGAATTCCACCCGGTTCTCCGGTTGGAGGTAATGAGAAAACTCAAAGCA
>JGI24695J34938_10002334_pt1 | contig 14622 bp, 13 predicted proteins | sample TergutCo191P3_FD_34938 | JGI IMG/M metagenome (IMG submission 34938) | reverse complement strand
TTTTTCTTTGGAATGAAATCTAGCGTTATCCATGATTACAGTATAACCTTTGGGTATATCCTTAAGCAGATGAATTTTAAACCAATTCTCAAAATAAACGCTGTCGGTTGAATGTTTATAACATTCGATAGAATAATGTTCGTTATTACATAGAGCGCCGATTACGTTTACCCGTTGAAATTTACTTCCTCGTTTTATGTCCTCTATTATTTCCCCGCGAGGGGAGAGCGGCCGTATTCCCGTTTTAAACGCTAGTTTATTCCGCTTTCATCCACATATACGCGCTTTTCCCGCGGAATTCAGCTTAGCACTTCTTTGTATTTAGAACGTTTTTCTTCGGATTTCTCATGATAAGTGAAGTCTTTTTTTTCGTGTTATTTTTAGTTTTTCAAGGGCGTAGAATACAGCCTGCTCAGCGCGATTGAACTTTTTCGCCAATTCATATAGATATATATCAGGATTATCTTTAACAGCCTGCCTTAATATATCTTTGTCTATCTTTCTTTTACGCTGGCGAAAGATTTTTATAGATATGATATAATAACAATATGGATCAGGATGTTCAACAGGAAGTAAACAAACTTAAAGAACTCATTATAAACGCCATACCAGTAGAGCAAATTTATCTGTTTGGCTCGTATGCTTATGGTACTCCTAACAAAGATTCAGATTTGAATTTTTACGTTGTACTTAAAGATGATGTGGAAATGAGAGACCTTGATGCCGGTTTGCAAATACGTTTTACTATTGCTCGTGAAAAAACAATGGCTGTCGATATAATTGCCAAAAAGAAAAAGGATTTTTTAAATCGTATCGGTGATTTTACTCTGGAACAAAAAGTAACAAGAGACGGGATTAGGATATATGGATGAGAAAATAAACACACCCAAAGACTGGAGGCTTCTTGCAGAAGATGATTTATCTGTTGCCGAATATCATGTTGCAAATATAAGGCCAATCCCTACACATCATAGTACCTTTAATTGTCAGCAGGCAGCAATAAAAATCTTAAAGGTACGGTGGCAATTCTTGGGGAAGAACCACCTTATACACATGATTTAGAGAAATTATGTTCAATAATTGAAAAATATCGCCCTTCATTTGTAGCTATTTTTACATCCTGTACGATAATTACTCAATTTTCAGTTCAGCCACGTTATGATAGGGGACTCAGCATTTCTGATGATGATATGAGTCTTGTTCTTGCTCATACAAAAATAATTAGGGATTTTATCCAAAAAGAAGTTCCGGAATTATTTAAAGATGAAGAAACTTAAATAAAGTCAAAAAATTTTATAATTAAGATTAGTTTCTACAATGTTTCTTTTATTTCACAATTATTCATCTTGATATAAAAAATATACTATTGCTTTTTACTTAATTTAATATATTATTAATAAATAATATTTACTATGGTTAAGGAATATTCATGGCGAACATAACTGAATTCGGTAAAAAACTTAGAGGGCTAATAGGATAAAGCGGTATTAATTAAGAGCAATTAGCGCATGGGCCTACAGAAGCTCATAACAAACACGTTTCACCTTCAATCTTATCAAATTACATAAATGGTAAAAATATCCCAGAAATGAATTTTCTGGCGAAATGTATAAAAAATTTGACTAAAAAAATGATGAACTGAAAAATGTTATTTCAAAGGCTTTTATTAGTACGGTTAAGAGCCATAATGAAACAAGACTGGATACCAGTTTTATAATTCCATCTTGAGTTGATATGTTAGTTAAGGTATTGGCGGTTATTACTTTATAACCTGAGACACCAGGGGGTTTTTTTAGAACCGGGAACATTTGAAATATTTGGGTTTAATATTGATAAGCTTTATTATATTTTAGAAAATAGGAAAGAATTTCTTTTTTCTTCATAATAATGTAAAACTGATGACATATAAAATATTGTTTATCGCATTGTCTTAATTTATATTAAAATATACTTCTTTTTGCCTTGATATTTCTTAGAAATCATGCTTTTTTTGGGTAGTAAAATATGGAAATACAATACTTAAAACGGAATATTGATAAAGTTCTCCTTGCTTAGAGCCAAGAGAAGCCTCCTGACAGAAAACCTCTGCTTCTTCGTGGAGCAAGACAGGTAGGGAAATCTTCAGCGCTAAGGCAATTAGGAAAACAGTTTAAGCATTTTATTGAGATAAACTTTGATGAAAATAAAGAAGTAATAAGTTTTTTTGAAACATCCCTCTCTCCTCAGGAGATTTGCCAGCAGCTTGCACTCTATTACCATACGCCGATAATTCCTGGAGAGACATTGCTATTCTTTGATGAAGTTCAAAGCTGCCAACCTGCGTTAGCCAAACTCCGTTATTTTTATGAAAAGTATCCTGAGCTTCATGTTATACGCCATCTGAGTTATTCTGTTGGCAGCGTTCAGTTAATCCTAATTCTTCTAACGGAACTATGTTCAGAGGTAATGCTCAGATTGATTTTCTTGTCCAGAAAGGTTCAAATATTATTCCAATAGAAGTCAAAGCTGGTACTCAGGGCAGTATGCAAAGCCTTCGTATCTTTATGAAAGAGAAACGAATCGAAAGAAGGATGCGGACATCCCTGGAAAACTTCGGGCGTTATGAGGATATAGATATTTATCCGTTATACGCGATTGGGAATGTAGTGCGCGGGTAAATACCTTACTATAGTTGTGTATAAACTGCCCTTTCTTGCAACTACTCCAATTCTTCACACAGTGTATTTCGAATACAAGCGTTAAAACTTTCTGTCAGCAGTTACTAAAAATAACTCCTGTTCAATAGTAACACCATGCTGTAAAATCATCTTAATAGAATCTTCAAACAAAGGAAACTCATTCAGTTTCAAAGCTGTTTGTAAACGTTTAAGATAAGTAACATCTCTTGTAAGACCATAAGGCGCGTATTTAGTTACATCTTTGGCGGACATCCTTATAGAAGATAACTTTGAAAATAATTTTTGGAGATGTTTAAACATTTGAAAACCTCCTAAATCTATATCAGCCCAAAAATATATTTCGGTATCTGTTGAAATAAATTCTGACAGCTTCTTCAGCATCTGCCGTTTTTTGGGGCTTAAAAAACCGCCATGATATATCACTAATTCATCTGAAACTATTTCAGATCGCAGATATTCATTGTAATTTGTCAGATTTTCTATAAAAATGATTTTTCGAAGAGTACCAAGATCAAAAGAAATAATTTTATCTACTGCTGAATCAGGAATGGCAATCCCATACGGAAACAAGGGAATAAAATCAATCATACCGGATTGCATTGTAATAGAAAAATGTCCGGACAGCTGATATAATTCGGGATGCGAGTATATTCCCAAAAGCGCAAGTTTTTCGCGAACACTAAATTCATCCTGCTCAGATAATTCTGCCATTTCCGGATGAAAACGCATAGCAACTCTAAGAAAATCATCCTGAAATTCTTTTTCAAATCGTTTGCTGTTTTGCAGGCAGTTGGCACTGAAAGCCCGGGTAGTAATTTCAGTACCATTTAATCTATCATAATATGCAAGCAACTGAAAAAAATCCCGTATATATACATCACCTTGTTTACAGAAAAATGGAAGCCGTAATGTCTGCTTTGCTGCCTGACAAACATCTTCTTTCCACGCTCTGATCCATGGTGTATTTACTGTTGAAAAAACATTTTCGATTAAAGTGCAAAATTCTTTTGCAGCTTGCGCGGGATGGATTCTGTGAATCATTTGATACGCTTTATCAATTTGCTGCAGATTTAAAATGATATTTAAGATGACCGGACGATCATTGAGAAACTTCACTTCGACTATGTTTTCTTTTTCTAATAATCGAACAGCATTATTAAAGCGGTCACGTACGTCAACATTTTCATAAGTATATTCCGGAAGATCATTTTTATTGATACAAAGCATAACCCGCCGTTTTGAAGTGTTAGGCTGCGATAAATGCTTACTGTTTTCATATTTTTCCAACAGCCGTGTCAGAATTAATTTGCGTTCCATTTCTCAATATGCTCCTTGCCATAGGGGATAACATTCATAGTATATTTTTCTTTATATACATATAAAGTACGATCCGCTATGGGCATAATATCAGGTACTTTATGCGGAGGAGTACAAATTATAGCCTGAAGACGCATCTTTCTAAGAAGACGGACGCTTTCTATTATACGATTGCTATCCATGTTATTAAACGCTTCATCGAAGATAACAAGGCGTACGGTGTTTCCAAAACTGGATTGATCATTAATACGATATAGCTGAGCAAATGAAGCAAATATAGCAATATAAAACGGTGTTTGAGTCTCCCCGCCTGATTTTGTGTTCATGGTTTGTGAAAGCATTTGTTTGTTTCCGTTTGAATCTGTAGTTTCAAGATCAAATTTTAAGTAGGTCCGAAAATCTGTATATCGTTCTATGTTTTGTTGAAGTTCGCTCTGTTTACGGGCATTGAGCTGAGTATCATCGGAAGTTGAAATTCTGCTGAACAGTTCTTCTATCAACAAACCGTACTTCTGCTGGAAAGGCAGCGCGAACAATCCGTCAGATCCTTCCATCAATTCAGGATCCATTATCATATTATAATAATCTGAATAGTCCGGGCTGCGTCCGACAAAAAATCTGTATCTATCAGTGCCAAATGACGCATTCTCAAGAGCTCGATTTAAATTTTTAACTTGATCCTGTACTTGATCAATACTGGATTTAAGTTTAGCCAGAAAATCATTTTGAAACTGTTCCAATGCGCTTTCTCTTGCTTTTTTTATTTTATCACGATATTTAGGCAGTTCGCTTTCTTCTAAGATTTTTCGTTCTGCTTCAAATTCATTATTATCCATAACATCTGTTCGAAATGGGCACGGCTGAAAATTTCGAACATATTCACTTCTGGTTTTAAATAGTTTATCTTTAAAATTTTCCGCTTCACGGGCTGTTTGCTGTTGACTGGCATAAAAATTACCTGCAATTTTCGATGGATATTTTAAACGTTCCAACTCCTGTTTGTAACGTGGCAGCCCTGTAAATTCTTGATATTGCAAAGAAAATTCTTCTTTCAATTGATTTTCTTTTTCTTTAAGCTGTAGTTCATTTTCTGGCAGCTTTTCATTTTTAAGTCCTTTAAGACGTTCTTCAATTCGTACTTTTTCATCACCACTTTCTTTTTGTTCAAAACGCAATTTTAATATTTTCTGTTCTAATTGAATTATTTCCTGATCCAGATTACTCAGCCATATTAAATCCAACTTTGATAACTCTTTTTCGACACGGTTTAATTCTTGTGTGATTTCCCGGATGCGAATATAATCAGCTTGTTTCTGTTCTGCCTCCTGTACAAATCGATTAGTAAATATAAATTCTTTATTTTTCTGATAATCAAGCTGTGAGTGAACAGGAGACCATTCATCTATTTTCTCCTGTATACCAGCAATATTTTCTTTCAGCTTGGCAATGCGAAGCTCCACTGCTTTTCTTCCAATAAAGGCATTATCCATAAGATTCTTTGAAATAGAACGTATGGCATATCCCTGATATACAATTCCATCTTTTGTAACTGCGGCTTGGTACTCCCTTGTCTGCAATGTCTGAGAGCAGCGGATTACTTTGCCCAACAGATAATCAATATAACTTCGAGCCAGCGGATTTTCAGTTTGAATAATCACAGCAAGACTGTTTTCCAAAGGAGAAAGATTATCTTTTTCCTTTAATTTTTCAATATCAATCAAACCGAAGGAGTTGTCTCCAAATTTTTGCTTTAATTTTTCAAAAACATTCAAAGCGTTAATATAATATTTTGGTTCCACAAGCAGATAGAATTTTTTTATGTCCAAATATCCTTCTACCGCTCCGCGCCAGGATTCTTCGGTTATTTCCAATACATCGGCTAAAATATTAATTGATACTTTTTGTTTATGTTGAGAAAGAAGTTGTTGTTCTAATTCTGTTTTAAGAGTTATTAATTCAACAGGATAATCTTTAATATTATTCATTAGCGATTTTAAGCTTGCGTTATATTGATCTATTTGGCTTTTATTTAACCTCATTTGTTCGCTTATCTTATATGCAGTATCACGAAGACATGAAGAAAAATTAAGAACAGTTTCCTGTAATTTTTTAATTAAATTAATCTCTCCTGAAAAAACTATCGCTGTACACGAGATTAAAGGTTTACAATGTTTTATCAGTTCGTTAGCTGCTTCTTGTAAATAATGGGTTAGTTCTGTATTTGGCCATGATAATATACCTGTGCATAGATTATGGAGCAATTGCGTTTCTTTTTTTATTTCCAAAACCATTTTGTCAATCTGCTCAGATAGATTTTTCTGTTCGCGTAATAAATTATTTTTTTCTTCCCGTAGGCGTGATTGCTTTTGATAAACATCACTCTGAGCTTTGGCAATTCTTAATTCATTCGCTTGTCGTTCATTATCTGTAATTTGACCGCTTAATTTATCATATCTTTCTTGTTCTCTTTTTATTCCGTCTGTGCAATCACGCATATTTATTGATATTTTTTCAATCTGTAAAATCAAATCATTTTTTTGCGCCCATAATACAAGAAATTTTTGTATTTGTAAACGATCATTGGCCGCTTCCATTTCTTTAAACAACCGTCCGATTTCAACCAGATGATCAAGCTTTTCCTCTTGCCGCTGCGCAAGCTGCTCATGGCGTTTGTAATCTCTTATATTTTGCTGCATTGACTCGATGTCAGGTTTTTCAGGAATGTCGCATATATTTTCTGTGATAAACTTTTGTATATCATCAATAGGTTTAAAGGAAACTGCTTTTTTCAGCATACGGCAAACTTGCTCGTTATGAACATTCCATTTTGCCAGAAGATCATCGCGGTATCGTTTATTACTGTCGAAAAAAACTTCATGCGCATTGGGAAGTGTTTTTAAATATTTGCGTAATGCACTTATATCCATCGCCTGCTTATCAACAAGAAAACAATGTTCCGGAATTTCGCCGTTGTAAATAAAAAATTGATCCCTGCGGTTGCCGTCATTCCGGCAATCAAACACAATACCCGATACAAAATGATTTCCTGCCTGATCATCAAAAAATTGACATGCTATATAGCTGGAAAAGTCTTTTCCGCGGCGTGACTTGGGACTATTGTCATCCATATCCGCCCGTAAATAACTATCTAAACTGCGCTGAGAGCTGTCATTTGCGGCTTTATTGAAATTACGGGAATTGAGTTCTCCTAATAAAACTATTTGCAACGCGTCAATAATTGTAGTTTTCCCCGAACCTGTATTTCCGGTAAGAAAGTTAATGTTGTCAACTTCTATTATTTGTTTTGAGAAATACAGCCAATTAATTAATAATATCTTCGTCAGTTTCTTCAATATCTTCTTCCTTATCTTTTTCTTTTCGCAATGCAGAAACCACAGCTTCCAGCCGCTCGCTGGACACTACAGTCAGAATAGTGGGAAGTATAGCAAATTTACAACTGCCTTGGCTGAATTTTCCATCCATTCGCTGAATAATGTTGTGATTTTCCAGCACTCTGAAACTTCGCTTTACTTCATCCATATTTGGACGCGCGGATAAAATAGCGTAATCTGTAACTATCTTTTCAAGCACATCCCGAACAGTACAGATAACATCATGCTCTAAACCAACACGTTCATTATTATCTTCATATATCATTCGAAGCGCCAATAATATTGCTGTAGAAATTTTATTTAGCGTACGCCTATTTGCTTCGTTAGTATTTAAAATGTAATAATAACCATTAAAATCATCTTGTCGCAAATCCCAATCCAAAAGAGATAAGTAATCTTTTATTATCTCATAATGAGCTGAAATGAATGTATAATCGGGATTATTTATTCTTCCTTTATCAGAATTAAATACAGTACGCACAATAAAAGTATGACTTAAAAGATAATTACAAATAGATTTAAATTGATCCATTTCCTTTGCGGTGAAATTTTCTATAGCAGTGATTTTCAAATTAGCTCCTTTCGTGAAAACCTTATATGAGGAATTCGATACGGCATTTGAGTATAATCACCATCCAAAATCTCAGTATGATAGAAAGTTTCTTTATCATTGCTATTAAGCACAGAGAGCAGACTCATTATAAATGAGTGATCATCTTTCATATCCATATCATCGGAATAACATACATTTTTATCTATAAAAAACTTATTCATATACGCATTTACAGCTGACTTGCTATATTGATAAGAAAAAAGGCTATCTACTTCATTTTTAACAGAATCACTTACAGACTCATTTTCAATTGATACTGTTTCTGATTTCTCATATTTAGCCGGATGTTTACGATGCCATAAACTTTTTTCGGATAGAAAAGATTGTTCATAAAGATGGAAAACTGATTGAAGCTCATCTATAATTAAATCTGAACGCCGGGAGCTGGCAAGTGTATTAAGCAGATAATTCAGGTTCCCTTTCGTGTTCTGGTCACGATTAGCCAGGTTTTCAATTTTCTGTGTTGTAGCGCGCGTATAGCGAAGTACCTGCTGATCAATTTCCTCAAGATAGTCACTCTCAATATGTCTGTATTGTTCCTTAATCCATAATATTTTTTCCAGTAAATCTGTTCGGCAGCAATCTAATGTTTCTTTTCTTTTATCCTGCAGCGCGGCATTGGATATGGCGAGCATCATTGTATCATCTTCGAGCCATTCATCCAGAATATTCTGTATAGGAACTCTATATTTTGGCACCGAGTCTCTAATCTTCAAAGGACGTATATATGCTTCTATCACCTTCTTGCCGAAATCATCAAAGTGTAATGCTAAAACTTTATTAATATTTTGAATATCAATTTGTATCTGGAGATATCGTTTTACGTTATGATAAACTGTTTTTAACAATTTAATAAGCGCCTGTGTATTTTCATAAGCACTATATATTGACATCATTTTATCAAAAATATTTTCTCCCTCTTTAGCAACCTTTAAAGAAGAGTAAGTATCAAACACATAAGAATACCCGCGCAATGTTTCATCGCTTGTTAGTTGATGAAATAACTCCATAAGTTTACTGCTGTACCCGGGCACGATTATATATTCTTCAAAATTTTTACCACGCTCTTTTTCGAACCATCCTTTGCTGCATAATTTCCGCATTAAAAAACGAGTTCGCCCTGAAACATCCCTAAGTTCTTCTTCTCCAATATCTTCTCCTTCAAAATTTGCATCAGAGAGTTGACGTTCTAATTTTCCGCGTAACATCGAATATAGTGTGCTTTCCGGGATTTTTAAAGAATCGCGGTATGATTCATACAGCACTTCTAAGGCGCTTGCATACAATTCTTTATTAGGAGAAGCAAGCACAGAAAAAATATCCGGATGAATAGCTTCAAATAATTTCATTAATTATCCTTAGTAAGACAATTTACTCTGTCAGCACTTTCTTCTGCTTCTTAATATACTCGCTCTGAACCGTCACCAAACCTCTACAATTTGAAAAGCAAGAAAGGCATCATCGAAACTTTGCTTTACCTGAGTAAGACTGGTCAATGAATAGCTATCATTTTCGCTGCATAGTTGGAGTTCCTGACATAAAAAAGTATACTCAGCGAGAATAAGAGCTTGCAGATCAGCGGAGGTCTGACCATCTGTAAAATAGGATATTCGTCCCTTAGTTCCCTTGCCTTTGGCAGCCCAGCCTTTGCGACCAGAATCAATATACATTACCGCAGGATAAGCATCATATGCTAAAGAATTCATATCCAAATTCCGCCTCAACTTCTGATAAGTTCCAATCATACCTCTCAAAGAATTCAAGACCTACTTTTTCTTTTATATTTGTACTAACCATGGAGGCATAGGAATTGTTCTGGTAAGTTGAGAACATCCTTCGTGATCTCCTGTTCTTCCCAAGAGAGCAGCCTTGTACGCTGTGTCAATTTTTTCTATATCCGTCATTAATTGTGCTTGTGGCATTGCTAAACCTCTCATATAAATCTTATATTAAAACCTGCTTTTCTTCAATGTAAAAACCACCCCTAATGACCAGCCTAATTCCCTACACAATATGTAGAGAATTTCATCTTTTGGCTCTAACTGCCTTTTTCAATAATAAACGATATGAACTTTTACCGCTCCCACTTGGTAATTATAGTAGCACAACTCCAGAACCAGACATTTTTATATTCTGCTCTGTTGGTTTCCTGCCATTTATTATGCCATCTGGCAAGATGAAATAAATAAGGGTTTGCCTTGAATTTTCTCAAAAATGACGTTGTTTTTGGGTAGGGAAAATATATAAATATAACTATACATCTTCCCACCCACAGCCTGCCAAATCAATTGCCCGCCAACTTGCGCTTCTACCCCCTCCACGAGTGACACTTTTTTCTAAAGAGTGATACTTCCCGAACTAGACTCCTTGATACAGTGTGATACGCCATGCAACAGACAATTCTTTAAACAGCCATTTCAAAATTAAACAGCTACGACTGATAATTGCCTTAACCCTAGAGAGAACAAACCATAACAATATGTCAGTACCAGCTACTTTAGGCAAACACTCAGAGCTGTATTCACAATTTTACCAGCAGCTTTTTTAGCAATCTTTATTATGCATTATAAACCTATTCATAACCTCACTTTTTATCGGGATTATAGACTAATTAAACTCATGGACAATACGAGTTACTGCCCCTTCATAAAAATGGATAGCCGCTCTTGTACTTCCATGAAGATCTTAAATCCGCCTGAGCTTGTGAAAATGGTTAAAAAAGAAGCGGAGATTTTAAACGGGATGTATAGCTGATTTAAAATTAAACTGATAAAATAAGAATATATGATAATGTATCAGGAAAATATGAAAAAACGCAGGACTTGTAAGACAACCATTAAGGCTGTCATACAAGTCCATACAAATTGATGAAATTACTTTATTATATTATATGTTACTTCATCAGAATAAACGGAATCCAGATATCCGCGGCTTGAAATATCTCCGGCGAGCGCCATGACCTTTGCTGTGACAGATGTTGCCATCGGGACATCTTCATTTCGGCCTGATGTATTGTCGCCCGGTATATTCCACTCGGGCATCAGGGTTATTTCAATCTTATTACTTCCGATAATTTGCACCGCGCCGTTATCAGCAGCCTGAACTCTAACCCCGTCCTCTCTGTCAGTGCCTACTAATGAGCTGCCGCCGGTTGATGTCATTACCGCGGTCATCTCTATTGTGTTGATAATCTTATTACCTGAACGGCAGTTCGCGCTGGTTGTTTCAATCATATAACCCTGCGCGTTAGGCACAAGATCCCATGTTACAGTCATCGATCTGACATTAATGTCAATTTTTACATTTTGAGGTGTTTCAAGCTTAGCGACTCCAGCGGCATTGCCTTCCAGTGTTTTACAGCCAGTTACTGACAGTCCGGCTGTCAGCGCGATAATTATAAACAGAACCGCGATTCTGCGGGTTAATCTTTGATTATCCCGGTTCAGGTTCATAATAATTTTATTAATACTTTTCATACATATCTCCTATAATATAAAGTTAAAAAGAGTAATTACATTAAACGCAATAAATTTTGTCAGAATGAGTTTAAATCTGTATAATCGGAGGCTTAAAAATAATATCAATTATTCTTACCGGTGATAATTTATCCTCATGAACTATGCCGTATAATTCAAATAAAAAATAATTGTCTAAAATAGATGTCCGTAAATCACATGGTATATTTTTATAGCTTTGATTTTTCGGCATATAAAAATGAGTTATATGCGGATGTTGATTATAACAGCAGTTATCTGAAACTGTTACAGCCTGTACACTGTTACAGCAGTCAGAAACAATATCAGGTTTCATTTCTTTTTTGCAACAGCACGTGCAATCATCCATGCAGATAGAACCGGAAAAAATTAAAGGAAACGTTAAACTAAACATCATTGCGGCGAGAGATAAGAGTACTGCTACTTTATGTATAACAAAATCCGTTCTTTTCACGTTTCTTCCAATTTTAATCGCAGCAGCTTCCTTTCTCGTCCAGCAGTTTCATTTCAGCGAACATAGCTTTCGCGCGCTGTAAATACGCTCTTGTTATTGTAACAGTTGAGGCTGTCACCGTTCTGTTCTCCGCTGGGATTGGCTCAGGATGACACGCGCCGGAAGAAAGCTGAATTTTATCCATTGTTAATATCTGCTCGCTTCCGCATAAAGAAACCAGCCTGGGACCGGCGACCTGCGTAAAATATCCCAGCGCTTTTGGATCATCGTTTCTTTGATAACAAAAATGACAAATGTTAAAAGCAGTTCGAATTGTTCCATCCGGCGCTTTTACAATCATTATTTCCATGCGCAAACCGTCGGTTTCTACAGGATAAAAACTAATATAATTATTGATATCCGCGATTTGAATAATTAAATCCTGATTAACAGCAACGGGTTTTCTCTGGTTTAGCGCTGCTCTTTGCTGCTCAGAATTGCCTCCGGCAAAAACGGATAGCCGAAAAACGGAAAAAAATATTATTAATAAAATTATTTTTTTTTGATAAATGTTTTTCATAGATTAGTTAACTCCATATAATTAAGATTTCTGTTTGCGCCTTTATAAAGCAGGAAGGCGTTAATTACAGATAAACCAAGCATTAGAAAACCCATCATCATTGTAAAGGGACGGTAATTCTCGACGCATGGCATCGCGGAAAAGCAAAATCCGGTCATTTTAACCGGAATTAAAATGTATAAACCGCATAGTATAATGACAGCGCAATTCAGACCCTTAATAAATTCTCTTGATTTATTGAAAATCAGCATCAGCACGCCGGTAATGCTAATCGCTCCCGCGACTCCGAGCATATCCTTCATTGTCCAATAACACCTCATGGGCCTGTCACTCATTACAAGCATTTCTGTACAGGGAAAAAACATTGTAAGAGAACCGGTAATTGTAAACGCTCCAAGCGCGATAAATAAAATTTCCATTATATTCTGCTTCCTAATCAATTTATCCTGACTAACCAGAAATAATATAATGCCTGCCGCGATCACGCATCCTATGAGCACAGATATAAACCTTGCTGTCCCCAAAAACATTGTTGATTCGCTCGCACGCCAGTTTCCGTGAATTTGCCCATCTTCCTCATAAGTAATAAACTGAAAATAAACCGCCGTAAAAACAAGGGCGAGAACGCCAGCCGCGATAATAAAAAAAGCCGCGGTATTTAACTTTCTCATAAATGTTCCTCCTGATGCCGCTTTTTTACAGTATTAAGAATGTCTTACTTTTGCTGCGCCGGCTGTAAAGTCAAGCTCCCGTTATCCATCGCGTAAGTTTTATTACCGTAAGAAAGAGTGTCAAGTTCGTGAGTAACGATTAACACCGCTGTGCCGCCGCCGGCAATTTCGCATAACAGTTTCATCACTTCCGCTGTTGTTTCACTGTCAAGGTCATTGGTCGGCTCATCGGCGATTAAAAGCCGCGGGCTGTTAATCAGCGACCTGGCGATAGCGACACGCCGCATTTCTCCGCCGGAAAGCTCTTTTGGATACGAACCGGCAAGGCTGCTTATTCCCGTTTTCTCAAGCAGAGAAAGCGCGCGTTCCTCCGGGCTGCCTTCTCTTTTGAACAAAAACCAGGGAAGGCAGACATTTTCCAAAACCGAAAAATTGGATAACAAGCTTTGTCCCTGCGGGACATAACCGATTTTCTCATTACGAAAGAGAGAAACTTCGTTATCATTTAAACTGTAGATATCTGTACCGTTAAACAAAACATTTCCCGATGTAGGATTAATAAGCCCCGCGCTCATATTTAAAAGCGTGCTTTTACCGCTGCCGCTTCTTCCTATTATACTGATAAAATCCCCTGCTTCTACAAGAAGATTAACATTCCAAACCGCGTTAAAAACCCGGTCTCCCCGTTTGTACTCTTTGGTCAGGTTTCGTAATTCAAGCAAAGCTATTCACCTTCCCTCATCGTAAAATATGTTTCCGCTTTGCTAATCTGCAGAGCTGAATACAAGGACGCCAGAAGCCCGGAAAGAGCGGAGATAACAAGACTGATAATAATAAGCAATACAATTACGCCGAACGGCGCGTCAAGATAAGGCAGCTCAAGACGGGCGCTTATCAGGTTCGCGAACGGAAAAATAATAATGCACGCCAAAGCGATGCCCGCGGCTCCTCCTGCCAGACCCGCGATAGATGATTCACATAACACGATGCCGACAAGGCGTTTTCTCTCGGCTCCGATGATTCTGAAAAGCGCGAATTCTTTTTTGCGTTCGTGAATTATGCCGTAAAAAACCGCGGCAAGAATCAGAACCGCCAGCACCCACAATACAACGCAAATTATCTGAATATATCTTGTAAAACCTGATAATGATTCCGCAAGGCGCGAGAATATCCCCTGCGAGACGATTACTTCTATGCCGTTAACCTGCTCCTGAATGTTATGCGCAATAAGCGAAGAATCCATCGCGGGATCTGTCTTAACAAGAACGGAAGAAACCATTCCGTCTTTATAATTATCAGCGAGAAAATCAATATCCAGCATCTGACTGTGGGCGATAAGGCTGCGCATTGTGTTCATCGTCATAAAAACAGACGTGTCAAAACCGCTTGCGCTCGGCGATAACTGCGCGGCAACCGGAAAATTCATGCTGAATAACATGATTGT
>JGI24695J34938_10002333_pt1 | contig 14624 bp, 20 predicted proteins | sample TergutCo191P3_FD_34938 | JGI IMG/M metagenome (IMG submission 34938) | reverse complement strand
TTCTCCTACCAGCTTGATTTTGTAACGCCGGGAATCATACCTTCGCTCGCGAGTTTTCGAAAGCAAAGACGGCACATCTCATATTTCCGCAAAAAACCTCTCGGTCTTCCGCAGATCCTGCAGCGGTTTACTTTCCTTGTTTTATACTTTGGAGTCCGCCGCGCTTTTATTATCATCGCTTTTCGTGCCATTTTTACTCCTCTATTTATGCCCGCCATCCGGGCAGTTTAGGTTCCATGAACCATGTATTCATCAAACTATTTCCTGAAAGGCATGCCGAATTTGGAAAGGAATACCTTCGCTTCGGCGTCGGTTCTCGCTGTTGTCACAATTGCGACATTGAGTCCGGCTACCTTCTCAATTTTATCAAAATCAATTTCGGGGAAAATAATCTGCTCTTGTATTCCAAGCGAATAGTTTCCATGTCCGTCAAACGCGTTCTGGTTAATTCCATGAAAGTCTTTAACACGAGGAAGGGCGACATTGACTAACCTGTCAAAGAATTCATACATCATAGCCCCGCGAAGGGTGACTTTCGCGCCGATTTCCTGCCCCGCTCTGATCTTGAAGTTCGCGATGCTCTTGCGCGCTTTTGTTTTAACCGCCTTCTGCCCTGTGATCTGAGTCAGCGTATCAATCGCGGCGTTTAAAATAGTTTTATTCTGTAACGCCTCGCCAACGCCCATGCTTACCACGATTTTATCAAGTTTTGGTATCTGCATATTGGACTTATAGTTGAACTCTTTGAACATCTCAGGCGCGATCTGCTCTTTGTATATCTTCTTTAAACGAGGCACATAGTCTTTATCAACAGGCTGACTCGGCTGATTTTTCGCGCTGTTTTTCTTTTCTGATTCTGCCATTACAATGTCTCCCCGCATTTTTTACAAACGCGCGTTTTCTTGTCTCCGTCAAGTTTACAGCCAATCCGGGTAGGCCCGCATTTCTTGCAGACAATCATCAGATTGGAAGAATGTAAAGCCGCTTCAACCTCGATGATGCCGCCGCGATCCTGCTGCTTTCTTTTTTTCTTCGTTTTCTTGACGATGTTCACTCCCTCGACAACAATCCTGTCCTTGTCGCGCAGTATCTTTAAAATACGCCCGCGCTTTCCTCTGTCTTTTCCGGCAATAACTTCGACGGTATCTTCTTTTTTAAGCTTAAACTTATGTAACGCTTCAGCCATAATAAACTCCTGTAAACCAAAGGTTATAAAACTTCCGGGGCAAGAGACACGATCTTCATAAACTCGTTTCTCTCCCTCAATTCCCGCGCCACAGGCCCGAATATGCGTTTGCCTTTTGGGTTTAACGCGGCGTCAATAATAACGCAGGCGTTATCGTCAAATCTGATGTACGTCCCGTCCGGGCGGCGGTATTCCTTACTTGTCCGCACAACAACAGCTTTTTCAACAGTGCCTTTTTTAATTGCCGAAGTCGGTATCGCTTCCTTTACCGCGATAACAACAATATCGCCGATTCCCGCGTATCTTCGTTTTGTGCCGCCAAGAACTTTAATACACTGAGCTTTTTTTGCGCCTGAATTATCTGCCACATTCAGGAAAGTTTCCACTTGAATCATCTTCTCTCTCCTTATTTGGCGCGCTCAATAATTTCGACAAGCTTCCAGCATTTTTCCTTGCTGATGGGCCTGCATTCAATAACACGGACACGATCTCCGGTCTTCGCTTCGTTTTTTTCGTCATGGGCTTTAATTTTCTTAGACCGCTTGACATATTTCTTATAGAGAGGATGGAGCGTAAGCGTCTCGATCGAAACCACGATTGACTTCTCCATCTTGTCGCTTTTAACAAATCCAATAAACTCTTTTTTACCGCTTTTTGCTTTCGCGGGTTTTACCGCTGTATTCTCCGGCATTATTCAGCCTCCTGCCGCGCTGACGGCTTTGCCGCTGCTGTTTGATTATTTTTAAGCTCGTGCTCATGTATCAAAGTATTAAGACAGGCGATCTGGCGGCGCATTACGCGTTTTTGCAGAGGGTTGTCCACATGACCAATAACCATCTTAAAGCGGAGCTCCATATACTTTTTTTTAAGATCGTCCCTTTTAATTTTGAGTTCGGCATATGACAGGTTTTTGAACGTATTTTTCATTATGCCCCCAGTTCCATTTCCGATCTCGCGACAAATTTTGTTTTAATCGGCAGTTTGGAACCAGCGAGAGCCATCGCTTCTTCCGCGAGCGATCTTGCGATGCCGCCGCCAAGCTCAAACATAACTGTTCCGGGTTTTACAACCGCGACCCAGTATTCAGGCGCGCCTTTTCCCTTACCCATGCGCGTTTCCGCCGGTTTTTTTGAAAACGGCTTATCGCAAAAAATACGTATCCACATTTTGCCGCCTCTTTTTACATGGCGGTTAATCGCGACACGGGCTGCCTCTATTTGCCGGTTTGTTATCCACATCCTGTCCAAAGCGACAAGAGCGAAATCGCCAAATACAACATTGTTACACCTGGTGGCGTTTCCGGGCATATTACCCCTTTGCACCTTCCGGCGTTTTACACGTTTTGGACTCTGCATAATTACCTAACCTCTCAAAGGCGCCCGTTCCCGCCGTTTGCGGACAAGCGCGCCTGCGTCTTCTTTCTGTTCCTTGCCATACTTCATGCCGTTGTAAACCCACACCTTAACTCCTATTGAACCAAAGGGGGTATGCGCCTCAGCAAAACCGTAATCTATATCAGCGCGCAATGTATGAAGAGGGATTCGTCCTTCTTTAGCTTCCTCGGTGCGGGACATTTCCGCGCCTCCGAGCCGCCCGGAGAGTCTTACCTTCACGCCTTGCGCGTTTCCTTTTTTTATCGCGTTTGTAATCGCCTGCTTCATTGTGCGCCTGAAGGAGGATCTCGCAAGAAGCTGACGCGCGATATTTTGCGCGGCTATCTGCGCGTTGTTATCCGCGTTTCTTACTTCCTTAATTTTGATAAGCACTTTTTTGTTTATCTTTTTCTGCAGATCATTTCCGATTTTTTCTATGTTAGCGCCTTTTACTCCGATAATAACGCCGGGGCGGGCAGTATGAATAGTAATTGTAATTCGCTGAGGATGACGGATTATTTCCAGTTCCGCGATATCGGCGCCTTTTGTTTCAGGCATATCCATAATGAGTTTGCGAAGGTATAAATCCTCATGCAGAGCATCCACGTACTCTTTCGGATCAACATACCAGCGCGAACTCCATGTTTTATTAATACCGATTCTAAGCCCTGTAGGATTAACTTTCTGTCCCATTATTTAGCCGCCTTTTTTGAATTTCCTGATTTACTGTCCGCTTTTTTACTAATCATATTCACCGTATTTCCTGTTTCGTCAATTACTACAGTTATGTGACACAGCCGCTTTAACTGCATATCCGCTCTTCCCCTGCCGCGGAACCATATCCTTTTGAGGCGGGGACCTTCGTCAATAAAAATCTCCCTGATATAAAGCATATCTTCTTCAAGTTTCTTGTTAGAGGAAAGCGCGTTGCTCGCCGCGGATTTAACTGTTTTACGGATTAGCCTCGCTCCCTTATGAGGCATATTCTCCAGAATGGAAATCGCGTCGGGGTAAGCCTGACGGCGCACAAGGTCGGCAACCGGTCTGATTTTATAAGGCGATCCGATAAGGAATTTACTAATTGCTTTATATCCTGATTTTGGTTCTTTCATAACTCCGCCTATTTTGCCGACGCTTTCTTATCTGAGCCAGCATGACCGCGGAAAATCCGCGTCGGTGAAAACTCGCCAAGTTTATGGCCAACAAGGTTCTCTGTAATATACACAGGTATCCATGTTTTGCCGTTGTAAACGGAAATGGTTCCGCCTACCATTTCGGGAATAATTGTCGAACAGCGGGAATAAGTTTTAATCTGTTTCCTCTCGCCCGATTTGCTCAACTCCAGCACTTTCTTATAAAGGCTCTTTTCGATAAAAGGTCCTTTCTTTACTGATCTTGACATACTCCCTTCCTATTTCTTTTTACCCCGGCTGACAATAAACCTTGAAGAAGGTTTATGTTTTTTACGGGTTTTAAATCCCTTAGTCGGCTGACCCCAAGGGGTAACAGGGTGAATACCCTTGTTTCTGCCTTCGCCTCCGCCGTGAGGGTGATCGACAGGGTTCATCGCCATTCCGCGCACTGTAGGTCTGACTCCGTTCCAGCGTTTACGGCCTGCTTTACCCATGTTCGTGTTCATGTGATCTTCGTTGCCTACGCCGCCGATTGTCGCGTAACATTTTTTATACACCATTCTCATTTCACCGGATGGAAGTTTAACAGTAACATAATCTCCTTCCTTCGCGGCGATAAGGGCGTTTGTTCCGGCGGAACGCGCAAGCTGCCCGCCCTTGCCTAATGTAAGCTCAATATTGTAAACAGAAAAACCTAACGGGATATTCTCAAGAGGAAGGGCGTTGCCCGCTTCGATTGGGGCTGACGGACCGCTTAAAACAGTCGCGCCTTTTTTAAGCTCTTTCGGCGCGATAATATACCTTTTCTCGCCGTCCTTGTAATAAATCAAAGCGATATTCGCGCTGCGGTTTGGATCGTACTCAATGGCCGCGACCTTGCCGGGAATGCCGGTTTTATCGCGTTTAAAATCTATTATCCTGTATTTACGCTTATGCCCTCCGCCTTTATGACGTACGCTTATTCTGCCGAACGAGTCGCGGCCTGAACCGGATTTTTTACCGGCTGTCAGATTTTTTTCAGGATCATTTCCTTTTGTCAGATCCGAATAATCAAGGCTTGTGTACTGACGCATTCCCGGTGTTATCGGTTTATATTTTTTGATTGCCATAATTTTCTTACCTTATACTCCCTCGAAGATCGCGATTTTTTCATCTTTAGGAAGCCTTATTATCGCTTTCTTCCATGTTGAAGTGTATCCCTTTCGGTAGCGCAGCCGTTTGGGCTTGCCGCCGACAATCATCGTCGTGCATGACACCGGATTCACATTGAACAACCTGCGAACCGCTTCCTTGATTTGTATCTTCGTAGCTGACGGAGCGACTTTAAAAACATACTTGCCTTCTTCGCGTAACTGGTTGGATTTTTCTGATAATACCGGTTCTATCAAAATATCTTCGTATGGAATCATTGACTGGCCTCCTGAGACGCTGCGCCGGTTTCACCGTAAAATTTATTAAGGTTCTTCGCGGCGGTTTCCAGCATTAATACCTGACGGCCGTAAAAAAGCTCATGGGCCTCAAGCCGGTTATAAGAAAGATACTTAACCCACGGGATATTCGCCGCGGCGCGTTTTAGCATCGGATCATCGTCTTTCAAAACTAAAACAGTCCTAAGCCCTTTCTCAAAATTGCCAAGAATTGAAGCGAGGTCTTTTGTTTTCCCGGACTCAACAGAGAAATCCTCGATAATTTTCAGAGTATCGCTTTGCGCTTTCAGGCTGAGTATTGATTTTAACGCAAGTCTTTTAGCTTTTTTTGGAATCGCGTAGGAGAAATCACGCGGTTTCGGCCCGAATATTGTTCCTCCGCCTACAAGAATCGGAGATTTTTTATCGCCTCTTCTCGCGCGTCCTGTGCCTTTCTGTTTATAGGGTCTCGCGTTTGACCCGTGCACTTCGGCTCTTCCCTTTGTGCTCGCGTTCCCCTGACGCTTGTTGGCAAGCTCATTGTTGATCGCGTACCATATTACGTCTTCGTTGACAGGAAGACCGAAAACATCATCATTAAGCTCTATCGATCTTACTTCATTGCCTTCTTTTGAGTACACTTTAAAGTTCATTGTTTACCGTCCCTTCTTCACGGCGCAACGTACGAATACTAAGCCTTTATTGATGCCGGGAACGGCGCCTTTTATTAATATTACGCGCTTTTCGATGTCTGTTTTTACAACCCTGAGACTTAATACAGTCACTTTCTCGCGTCCCATGCGCCCTGGCAATTTTCTGTTTTTGAACGTTCGCGCGGGATAGGTATTCTGTCCTGTGGATCCCGGCTCGCGGTGAAATTTGGAACCGTGCGTTTTACGCCCGCCGCCGAAGCCATAACGTTTTACAACGCCCTGAAAACCCTTGCCTTTTGATACGCCGCTGACATCAACATACCTGACTCCCTCCAGCACTTCAATGCCAAGAGAATCGCCTACCGCGACTTCTTTTTCAAAATCCCGCAGTTCGCGGATTTTTTTTCTGGGCGCGATATTTTCAGGAAACTGCCCCGCGCAGGCTTTTGTTACGCGATTTTTCTTCGCTTCATCAAGGCCGACAACAACCGCCTTATATCCGTCTGCCTCTTTGGTTTTTGTCGCTATGACGACATTCGGATCGATCCGTAAAACGGACACAGGCATAAGGTTGCCCGATTCGTCAAAAACCTGAGTCATTCCAATTTTTCTGGCATACAGCCCTAACATCGTTGTACTCCGTTTACTGTTTAATCTCTACATCAACACCGGCAGGCAATTCCAGCTTCATCAACGCGTCCATTACTTCCGCGGAGGGATTGATAATATCAATTAATCTCTTATGAGTCCGCATTTCAAACTGTTCGCGGCTTTTCTTATTCACATGAGGTGAACGTAAAACCGTCACCTTATTAATTCTTGTCGGCAGCGGAATCGGCCCCGTAACTTTCGCTCCGGCTTTTCTAACAGCCATTGCGATTGATTTCGCGCTCTGATCAATTAACTCAACGTCAAAACCGCGCAGCCTTACGCGGATTCCATCCTTTGCCATTACTCCTCCAAACAAATATGACCACTCCGGTAGAAGTGGTCATACGCATTTATTCCTACTCAATTATCTCTGTAACTTGCCCTGACGCTACGGTCTTTCCGCCTTCACGAATCGCGAAGCGAAGCCCCTTTTCCATAGCGATCGGATGGATAAGCTCGCCGATAATTTCGGTATTATCGCCAGGCATTACCATTTCCTTGCCCTCGGGAAGCTTAACAGTCCCTGTGATGTCGGTGGTGCGGAAATAGAACTGAGGTCTATATCCAGTAAAGAACGGGCTGTGGCGTCCGCCTTCATCTTTGGAAAGACAATAAATCTGACCTTTGAATTTGCTGAACGGTTTAATTGAGCCGGGTTTCGCGAGAACTTGTCCGCGCTCAACTTCCTTTTTATCAATACCGCGAAGAAGGGTGCCGACATTATCCCCCGCCTGAGCGTCGTCAAGTAATTTATTAAACATTTCTATGCCGGTAATAACTGTCTTTTTGGTCGGCCTGATGCCTACAATCTCGACTTCTTCGTTAAGTTTAAGAACGCCGCGCTCTACCTTGCCGGTTACAACCGTGCCTCTTCCCTGAATTGTAAACACGTCTTCGATTGGCATAATAAAGGGCTTATCAGAATCGCGCACAGGATCGGGGAAGTATGAGTCCATCGCCTTAAGAAGCTCGTCTATACACTTTGTGGCTTCCGGGTTGTCAGGCTCTGACATGGCTTTAAACGCCGAGCCTTTTACTATGGGGATTTCCTTGCCGGGAAAGCCGTTAGCTGTAAGAACATCTTTTACTTCTTCCTCGACAAGCTCAACAAGGTCAGGATCGTCGAGAAGATCGATTTTATTGAGGAAAACGATCATGTTAGGAACGCCTACCTGACGCGCGAGGATGATGTGCTCTCTTGTCTGAGGCATAACAGAATCCGGCGCTGAAACAACGAGTACCGCTCCGTCCATCTGCGCCGCTCCTGTGATCATGTTCTTGATGTAGTCAGCGTGTCCCGGACAGTCGATATGCGCATAATGCCTTTTATCAGAACGATACTCAAGGTGGCGGGTATTAATTGTAATACCGCGGGCTTTTTCTTCCGGAGCATTATCAATTTCATCATAACTCATTACCTTGTCGCCGAATTTCCTGGCGCAATGCATGGTAATAGCCGCGGAAAGAGTGGTCTTACCGTGATCGACATGGCCAATCGTTCCGACATTCATGTGAATTTTTTCTCTTATGAATTTATCCTTCGCCATTTGTGTCCTCCTTAATGAACACTAATTGTTTTTTCTCCGTACAGATTAAAACGCTCTGTACTCGCAGCGCATGGTAATTGTTCAGAAACTGAAGTTTCCGAACAACCCTAATATTAAAATGGCAATTTTAAACATCAGTTTAAAATTACTCGGTGTATTGGGGGAAACGATTAACGCAAGTCTTGCTTGCCGCGGAAAATCAGCGGTAAATCGCAGCTATAGCGGCGAACGCAATATCCACATCGTTCCACCTGTCTCATACCGCATTATCAGCATGATCGGTTTGGAAACCAAACTTCTACATATAAAACCAGAAGCCCCGCGAAGCGAAACTTCCAAAGAAAAACGCGGAAGGCATTTTTATTACCACCTGTAATGAGCAAACGCCTTATTAGCTTCTGCCATTTTATGGGTATCCTCTTTTTTCTTAAAAGCGGTACCTGTATTATTATACGCGTCCAGGAGCTCCGCCGCAAGGCGATCTCCCATGCCTTTTCCGGATCTCGCGCGGGCTGCGTTTATTATCCAGCGCATACACAAGGCTTCCCGCCGTGTTTCGCGAATCTCCACCGGAACCTGATATGTCGCCCCTCCTACGCGGCGGGACTTAACTTCAATTACCGGTTTTACATTATCTAAAGCTTTTAAGAAAACTTCAAGCGGGTCTTTATCAACTTTCGCCCTGAGTATATCGAGAGCGCTATGCACAATACGCAGACCCAGCGAGCGCTTGCCTTCCCACATCATTCTGTTAACAAACTTTGAAACAACTTTGCTGTTATACTTTGGATCCGGTAAAATGCCCCGGTCGATAGTTTTTTTCTTTCTTCCCATGTTCCTATCCTAAATTAAACATCAGGCTTTCGGCCTCTTAGCGCCGTACTTGGAGCGGCCCCGCTTACGGTCAGCGACACCTAATGTATCTTTCGCGCCGCGGACAATGTGATAACGCACGCCGGGAAGGTCTTTTACGCGTCCTCCCCTGACAAGCACTACAGAGTGTTCCTGTAAATTATGACCAATTCCCGGAATATAAGCTGTAACCTCTGTTCCGTGTGAAAGACGCACGCGGGCTACTTTCCTTAAAGCCGAATTAGGTTTTTTGGGGGTTACTGTCATTACACGGGTACAAACTCCCCTTTTCTGCGGACATGATTTTAAAGCCGGGGATTTCGTCTTAGTCGTGATTTTTTGCCGTCCAAAACGAACAAGCTTTGCCGTCCAAAACGAACAAGCTGGTTAATTGTTGGCATTCCTCAAAAACTCCTGAATATAATACAAACTACACATTAGGGCACAGTCCTAGACTGTCTCCTTTGCCCCTTAAGAAAAATAAAAGGCTGAAGTTAGAATTTATCGAATATATAAATAAATGTCAATAGGGTTACAGAAAAATTTTTAAATATTTTTAATATTGATTACCGCAAGCACGGCTTTTTCATCTACCTCATAAGTAAATACGAAAAAAGGGCGATAAGCCCTGCAAGAACAGCGAAACCCGCAAAATATATCCAGAACGGCAGCGGTTCGGCTTCCTCCGCCGGCGGTTTAATCTTTGTATATTTTCTCTGCTCTGTTTTTGGAGCTGAATAGCCGCACATCGGGCAGCCGTTTAAAAACATGTTGTCAGGACCGGAGAAGGTACACATCGGACAGCGGATAGAGGCGAAATGACGGGCGCAGTAAGGGCAGACTTTTACTTCGCTGCCGACTTCATACCCGCAGTTGTCGCAATAAAAGCGCGGTTTCCTTTTCAATAATATGCCTCAGAAAAGAGCGGCGGGACTTAAGCCCGCGGAAGCCAGTATCGAACCGGAGGCTCCCGGCTATTGAACAAGCCCAGAATAATTTTTAAGCGGAGCATTTGTCCGAAGCCCCTTTATTTGGACAACTGTTACACGGGGAATTTCCCGGTTTTGATTCTGTTTTTATTTCAGTCTTGGCGTCAGGCGTTTTCTGGGATTTGCTTTTATCAGTTACATAGAAGCCGGAACCTTTAAAAATTACGCCGGTGCCGCCGAAAATGAGGCGGCGGATTTCTTTTCCGCACTCAGGACATTCTTTAAGAGGCTGATCGCTCATGGATTGAAAAATTTCGAAACTGTGTCCGCAGCTTTTACATTCATATTCATATGTAGGCATTAGTGTTTCCTTATCGCTGGAACAGAATAACAAAAAAAAAGCGTATGGTCAACTATTGACGCGGTTTAGGTTGAGGCGCGTTATACTCACAAGCCTTTGATTTACCGCGGTTAAATGCCAAAAAACATCTTAAAAACAAGAAGCATCTCATCATCGCTTAAAACGCCGGTTTTGATTTCAAGGCAGTGTTCCCGCAGAACCGGCGCGTTAGCGAAAAGAAGCGCGTTAAGCAAAGGGACAGAGCCGCCGGAAATAAAAACACCGGCAAGATTGAGCATCGCCGCCATGCCGCGCGCCTGAGGCGCGTTCTCAAGCTGAAACCTTAACAGCGCGTGACAGCCATTTTCAGCCGGAAAAAGATTGATAAAAAGCTCCTGAACCGGAAATTGAACCGGGATGCCGGCGTTTTGAAAAATATCAGAGATTACAGAGGCGGGGTCAGAGAGCCAGCATGAAAGAGGGGAACCCGCGCGGAAGTCATTAAAACCATCCGGGATTTCAACCCGCAGCGCCGGCGCGGTCTGCGGTTCGAAGGGCGTATCAATTAATGAAGCGGCGGCAAAAGCCTGTTTGGATGTAAGGTTAATCGAGAGCTTGTTTACAGCGGAATACCAGTAAGAGCCGCCGGTAGAAGACCTCTGGTTCTTCCAGTTTTTATTAAACGAAAAAGCAAAGCCAGCGCTGAAACTTGGGTAATTCCCCCATGCCGCGAGCTGGAAACGCTTTCCGCTTTCCATGGGAAATAACGCGGCTACAGCCATGCCGGTTCTATCCAGCAGTTGAGCTGTCTGTTCTTCCTTCAATTCCCCGATTGGCAAAAGAGCAAGTATAGAACGAGCCTCAATCACATTCGCGAACAAGTACACAGACGCGCCTTTCGCGAGCGGGAGATACTTCTCTTCCTGCATGAAAGACTGCGGAATAACCGGAGTAGTTTTGCATGTAACAAAAAAAGGAATAATAAAAACAATCAGCGGCAGGTAACGCGAATTAGTAATCCGCCGTCCTGAGATTGGCCAGGCCTGTTTATGTTTATACATGAGGCTCTGACTCACGGCAAAAAGAGAAATTATTTATGCTTTGAGAATCTTTACATACCATGTATCGTCTCCGGCTTCTATTGGAATCTGCTCTTCTGTTTCCGCCCATCCGGTTTTTACAGCTAACGTTTCCGACGCGGCGCTGTCGCCGAAACAGTTCCATGAATCCTTAAGAGAGCCGCTGCCGTACAAGATCAGCTCAACGCGGTCGGTGACAGAAAACCCCATTTCCTTGCGCGCGTTCTGAATGCCGCGGATTAAATCGCGGATATCGCCTTCCATTTTTAGCTCGCCTGTGATCTCTGTATCAAGGCCGACAGTCAGGTCTCCTTCGTTAAGTACGCGCAAATTCGATTTCTCTTTTCTGCGTATATCAAGTTTGCCAGCGTTTATCTCAAGCGTCCGCGCGCCGCCGCCGCAGGGAATATCAATTGATAAAGACGCGCCTTCTATTACGCTGTGTATTTCCGCGTGGGAAAGCGCCTCAATTCTTGCGGCGGCGGCTTTCATGTCCTTGCCGAGTTCCTTGCCAAGAACGCGGAAGTTCGCCTTTACCTCGTACTCGACAAGGGCTTCTTCGTTATCTGAAAAGATCAGCTCCTTTACGTTTAATTCTTCGCGGATGATATCCGCCATTTCGATAAGCGATTTTCTGATATCTTCGTTGCGCGTAACAAGTTCCGCCTTGCGCAGAGGCTGCCTCATTTTGATGTTATACTGCGATCGCAGCGAGCGTCCTATTGATACAGCGGACATCACTGACGCCATGCGGAACTCAAGATGTTTGTCGCGCCTTTTTTCATCCGGCGCGGGGTAATCCGCGAGATGCACAGACTCGGGATCGCTGTCCTGCCGCAGATTCCGCCAGATGGCGTCGGTTGTAAACGGCATAAAAGGAGCGGCGACCATGATAAGGGTTTTAACCGCCTCATATAACGCGCCGTACGCTTCGAGTTTATCGCTGTCATTACCGCTGCGCCAGAAACGCCGGCGCGAGCGGCGGATATACCAATTATTAAGATAATCGATAAACTTTATGATTGGATCGACCGCGCGGCTGAGATCATACGCGTCTAACGCGGCGCTGACTGTCTCTATAAGGGTCTGCGCTTCGGAGNGAATCCATTGATCAAGGGGGTTAACAGGGTTTTCACACGCGCCTGTCGCTTTAACATTATCAATATTCGCGTATGTGACAAAGAAACTGTAGGCGTTCCACAATGGGATGATGATGCTCTTCATCACATCGCGCACTCCTTCATCGCTGTAACGGAGATCATCAGCTTTTACAACAGCGGAATGTACAAGGAAGAGGCGAAGCGCGTCCGCGCCGAACTGGTTTATCACATCATTAGGGTCTGTGTAGTTGCGAAGTCTCTTGCTCATTTTTTTGCCGTCCGGCGCGAGCACTAACCCGTTGACGACGCAGTTTTTAAACGCGGGCTTTTTAAAAAGAGCGGCAGCGAGAACTGTGAGAGTGTAGAACCAGCCGCGCGTCTGATCCAGCCCTTCGCTGATAAAATCCGACGGGAAGTGATTTTCGAAAAATTCCTTGTTCTCGAACGGATAATGATTTTGCGCGTAAGGCATCGCGCCGGATTCAAACCAGCAGTCAAGAACTTCCGGCACCCGCCTCATGACACCCGCGCATTCACATGGGATGGTAATTTTATCAACATAATGCTTGTGAAGGTCCTCAGGATAAATTCCAGAAAGCTCCTTTAGCTCCGCGCGGCTGCCTACGCAAATAACTTTTCCGCAGGTATCGCAGCGCCATATTGGAAGAGGGTTGCCCCAGAAACGGCTCCGGCTGACGGCCCAGTCGCGCGCGCCTTCAAGCCATTTTCCGAACCTCCCTTCCTTGATGTGATCCGGCATCCAGCGGATCCCGCTGTTCGCGGCTAACAAGTCCTCTTTGATTTTTTCCACATTCACAAACCACGAGCCGACAGCGCGGTAAATCAGAGGGCTTGAGCATCTCCAGCAGTGAGGATACGAGTGTAATATTTGATCGCGCTTAAAAAGTTTTTTTTCATCCTTGAGTTTTTCGATTATCGCCTTGTCCGCGTCCTTTACAAAGAGTCCCGCGAAATCCGTGACTTCCCCGGTAAACCTGCATTCGCCGTCTACAGGGCAGATAACAGGTATGCCTGTTCCCTTTAACACGCGCGCGTCGTCTTCGCCGAAACCAGGGGCTGTATGCACAATGCCTGTGCCGTCTTCTGTTGTTACAAAGCCGCCGAGGAAGGTTCTGAACGCGTCAGGCGTGTCCTTAAAATACGGAAAAACCGGTTCATACTGAAGCCCCGCGAGATCGGAGCCTTTCCTGCGCCAGATGATTTTATAGCAAGCGTCATTATTAAAATACGCCGGAAGGCGCGGCTCCGCGAGAATGTAAAACAGGGGATCATCAGACTTGGGATCAGACAGATCTTCGATTAATACATAATCAATATCAGCGCCAAGAGTTAACGCTAAATTTGACGGCAACGTCCAGGGAGTTGTAGTCCACGCTAGAAAAAACGTGTTGTCAGGTATTTCTTTTTCAATTCCTTCACGCGGGCTCTCAGAGTTTAAAATCCTGAATTTTACCGTAATCGCGGGATCGTGAACATCTTTATAGCCGCCAAGATTAAGCTCGTGATTAGAAAGCACTGTCGCGCATCTGGGGCAGTACGGCAGGATATAATGTCCTTCGTAAAGGAGTTCCTTGTCCCATAAAGATTTCATAACCCACCAGATCGACTCCATGTAGCCGCTTTCCATTGTTTTATAATCGTTATCAAAATCGACCCAGCGGCCGAGCCGCGTAATGGTAGAACGCCACTCTTTCACATAACGAAGGACAGAGGCGCGGCATGCCTCGTTAAATTCCGCGACGCCGAATTCCTCGATCGCTGATTTTGAAGACAGTCCGAGCTCTTGCTCAATTAAATTTTCCACAGGAAGGCCGTGGCAGTCCCAGCCGAAACGCCGCTCAACTTTTTTGCCTTTCATTGACTGATAACGCGGGATGATATCTTTAATTGTGCTTGGGACAAAATGCCCGAAGTGCGGAAGTCCTGTCGCGAACGGAGGGCCGTCATAAAAAACGAATTCCCCCGCTTGCCCGCCCTGCCTTTGCGATACGGATTTCTCAAAAATTTTATTTTGTTCCCAAAAATTCAAAATTTCTTCCTCAAGTTTCGGAAAATTAACTTTCGCGTCAACCGGTTTGTACACAATTCACTCCTGCATGATCATCTTTTTACTCATTATACAAAAAAGAACTATATCATTCTATACATCCCGATATCAATTTGAATAAAACATATTGAAGCCTGCCGCGGTAGAAATATTTTAATCAATTTTATATCATGTTGTTATGGCATTTTCATTTTTTAACACGCTAGGCAGAGAAAAACAGCCGTTTACGCCCTTACTGGAAAAGAAAACCGGTTTTTACGGATGCGGGCCGACTGTTTATAACTACGCGCATATCGGAAATTTACGC
>JGI24695J34938_10002329_pt1 | contig 14630 bp, 8 predicted proteins | sample TergutCo191P3_FD_34938 | JGI IMG/M metagenome (IMG submission 34938) | reverse complement strand
CCCGCCAGTACTTATAACCTGTTAAGTAAATTTTCATTATTACTCCGTTACAACCAGGCAGTAGCGTTTTTTTCCTGCACGCAGGATCAATTCCCCGTCGGCATTGAGCCGGTCGGCGCCGATGAGGGCAGTTACATCGCATACCGCCGTTAATTCTCCGCTGGAAGTGCCGCCGGAGGGCGCGGACACAAAGGCGCCGCCCTGCTGGACGAGGCGGCGGGCTTCGCTTTTGCTGGGGGCAAGGGCCGCGTCACAGAACAGGTCCGCAATATTGTAACCCGACTCAAACGCGGCGCGGGAAAGCTTCGCATGGGGCATGGCGGATTTATCGCCGCCAGGGGCGCTGCCGGAAAAAGCGGCGATAGCGCCGGCAAGGGCCTTGTCCGCCTCGGCCTTGCCGTGGATCAGGGCGGTCACTTCCCATGCAAGGCGTTCCTTGGCATCGTTGGGGTTTTTTCCCGGCGCGGCCAAGGCCTCGCATTCTTCAACAGAGAGGAAGGTGAACATCAGCAGGAACCGGCGAATATCCGCGTCCTGCACGTTGCGCCAGTACTGGAAAAAGTCGTAAGGGCTGATAATCGCCGGATCGAGAAAAAGTGCGCCTTTTTCGGTTTTGCCCATCTTTTTGCCGTCGGCGGTGGTTACCAGCGGAAAGGTCATGCCGAAAACCTCCGCCCCTTCAACTCGGCGGATAAGTTCAACCCCGGCGACAATATTGCCCCATTGGTCGTCGCCGCCGATTTGCATGCGGCACCCGTGGCGGCGGTACAGTTCCAAAAAGTCGAAACTCTGCAATAACTGATAATTAAATTCAATAAAAGAAAGCCCTGTTTCCAGGCGCATTTTATATGCCTCAAAACTCAGCATGCGGTTTACGGAAAAATATCTGCCGATATCCCGTAAAAAATCGATGTAGTTAAGGTCGGCAAGCCAGTCCTTATTATTGGCGGTAAAGGCGGAATCCCCGTCAAAACTGACGAAACTGTCCAACTGGGCCCGGATGGATGCGGTGTTCTGATCAAGCTGCTCGTATGAGAGCATCTTTCGTGATTCGCATTTACCCGACGGGTCGCCAATCCTGGCAGTGCCGCCTCCCAATAAGGCGATTCCCTTGTGGCCAGCGTCACGAAGGTGCCGGAACGCAAAGTACGGTACCATGTGGCCGATATGCAGGCTTCCGCCGGTAGGGTCTGTGCCTTCATAAAATGTAATGGGCCCCTCATCCATGAGGCGGGAGAGCGTTTCTTCGTTGGTACACTGGGACAGGAATCCCCGTGATTTTAAATTTTCAAGTGCCGGATTCATAGTTCCGTTATCATACAGTTTTCTCCGATTAATTTCCAGAGCTTTAAAAAAGGGTCAATTTCGACACGGAGGCGTTTAAGAAATGAAATAGTGGCGTTATCTGCCCTGTTTATCAACGCCGCTTTTTCCGGACGGCGATCCGTTCCGGCATAATCGGGAAAATGCGCCCACAGGTAGTCACATTCATCAATCAGCGTGACAAAAACATCGCCGTCTATTGCCGCCGCACCGGTCAGCATATCCCTCAGCCGGATTAAACGGTTCCACTCGTCACAAATAAACCGTTGAAGCTCTTCTGCAAGGATGGCGGTCTCCCCTGCGGGGGAATTTTCATCATTAACTGTTTCTTTTTCATGGGATTCTGCGGCTGTTTTAAAAATACCGGCAGAATACAGCAGATCAACAGCCGCTTCTGGCTGAAGGGTCCTAATACCGAGGGGGAGGCCGCTGCCGGCAATGCCGAAAAACCGTCCGCCGCCTTCCCCGCCGAATTCCTGCTCAAAAACATCGCGGTAATTGCGCATCGCCGGAGTGGAATAAACTCGTTCGCCCGCTTTGGAATCGGCGCGGAAAACCGCCCTGCCAAAGGCGGCCTGGGCGTTGAGCATGCCGGAAAAGCGGTTCTGCCGGCGCAGCCTGCCCTTGTGCCCCGGCGTCGAACGCGCGTGGTATGAATCAAGGGTATACGAAAAATCCAGCCCTGCGGTTACGATGTTTCCCCGTGTTAATCGCCGGGCAATTGCTGCGGCGGTTAGGCCGACCGATCCCAGCGGGGGCATGCGCGGGGGAAGCAGTCCGGCGGCGTTAAGCCGACCAAAAATACTCAGCGCCGTCCAGGGGGTAAAAAAAAGATGCAGGGCGCCGGTTAGAATACCTGCCGACTGCGGCAATGCCGAAAGATCCATGGCGGCGGGAATTTTCCAGCCGGATAATCCGGTAAAATCGTCCAAATTCCAGTGCTGGCTTTCCAGAATAACCGCCAGATCCGGCGTTATGCCCCGTTCCTGTAAGGCCGTAAGGCAGGTATCAACGCAGACGATCCTGAAAGGCCGCTCTTGCGGCATCCGAAACGCCCGGTTGCAGCGGCACAGGCTGTCAAACAGGCGATCCAGCGACGGCCCTGCCCCCAGAACCAGCACTGGATCGCTGCCAAAATCAACCTGATTAAGCGGTTTGCCGTGAGGGACATGGCCGAGGTTCCGCAGGGCGTTACGGATATACCGGCGGCCCAGTTTGGTAATGGTCATGGCATTGCCCCAGTCAAGGGCAATTTCCCACTGCAGCGATTCTGCAAGATAATCGTATAATTCCGGGTATAATTGCCAGCCCCCGTTCAAACGGATCGTTTCCACCCGCCGGAAAAAGCGCGGCCCCCATTTCTGCCGCAGCAGCGCGCACAGCGGCCCGGCTTCGCGCCGGTTTGTCAGGTATAACTGGGGGTTGTGCATCAGCGTTTCGCCAAAATGTTCCTGCGAAAGCTCGAACAATTCCGGCTCCGCTTCAATGCATAACAGCGCGGATCGGGAAAAACTGGCAATTCGGGCAAGCAGGCGATCCAGGCCGTAACCGTACAGGGGGGAAGGGCACACGTACAGTGTCCTGTCCGCTACAGGGACCGATTCCGCCACACGTTCCGCCCTTCTTGCGGGATCAATGCCGGATAGAAGGGTTTTCCCTTTCCAAGAAAACCCCCTCCTGTCGGGGAATCCCCCGTTCATAAGGCCCCTCTGGTTAATCGTTCATAAAATAGCGGAAATATATGTCAAGGAATTTATCTTCCATTTTGGGGCTGTTTAAAAAATGCTGCTGCAGGGCCTGTTCCGACACATAACTCATCCAGTAAGAATTATAGATTGACCTGATGTTTTCCACGACGGATTCTTCGGCTTCAGTTTCTTCAACGGGGAACAATACCAGCACGTTACTCCCCTGTACCACAGGCTGCGAAGGCGATTGAACCGGGGTAGAGAAGGCGACCTTCCAGAAATTTTCATCGCTGGCCGCGGAAGAAAGCTCGGAAACAGACTGCGAGGCGAGTGTGGTAAACAGATCGACACTGCCGTAGTTAAGCGGGACAGGGCCGAAACTGCGTTTTTCCATTCCCCGCTCGTCCAGGGCTTCTTCAAAGCCGATTTCTTTCGCCTGCGCGATAAAGCCGTCCGCCTGCGCTATTGCCCAGTCTTCCATGCGGCCACGTTCGTAATTGCGCACATAGGAACGGACTTTGTCCAGAACAGCCGGATCAAAAGCGTCAGCGTTCTGAACAGCTTCATTGACAAGGAAGAAAGACCAGCCCGAAGCCGTCTTGATTATATCGCTGTACTGGCCTCTTGAAAGGGCGATTATTTTCTCGCGTTCCGACGCGTCGGGAATATCCATATTCAGTTCATGAACCATCCGTATCCCCATGTCCCCGCCCCTGTCCGCGTAACCGTCCTGGGAAAACTGCCGGGCGGCGTCTTCAAAAGTGGATTCGCCGTTTTTAATCGATCCCAGTATCTTTTGCGCTTCCCTTTCATTGGAATTGACCGTGATCATTGACAGGCTGACAGAGCTGAAAAGCTCGGGATGTTCCTGGATATACGCCTCATATTCGGCATTGGGATACGCGTCCACCGAGAAAGCCGCCATATCAAAACTCCGCTGGCGAACGGCCATATTCCCGACAAATTCCGCTTCCGCGCCCGGCGTAAGCAGGCCGGTTGCGTCGGAACGGAAATGTTCCTTGGCAGTATCTTCCTGAATCTGCCGCCACAGGGACAGCCGCTGGTTGTCGTCCATGTTCCTGTACAGGGCCAGGGAAAAACGCCCGTTCTCCTGAAACTGGGGAAGCCGGGCTACATTACGGTCAACTATTTTTGCCGGCGCGGTATAGCCGGATTTTTTCATTTCCTGGAGCATGGCCGTATGGACTGCCGCCGCCTCATAAGCCTCCCGCCATATTTGGTAATTAGCAAATGAATAATTATCAGAGTTCATGGTATTTTGCCGGTACCGTACCACCATTTCGTAATACTGGGCGAAATAATTTCCCGGCACATAGCTGATGGGAACCTTATCGTAATAACCAAAGGTCAGATCCACATCCCTGCCTCCGGTATTGGGCACGATTGCCGGAACCAGTACAAAGGCAATAACTACGATAATCAGCACGATAAAGGTACCAATAAAAATAAAGGGATTTGATTTAAAACGGCGTCCTAATTCTGAATTTGCTTTTACCGGCGTTTTTTTATCCAAAGCCATACAACCTTACCTCTCAGTATATTTTCATCAAACTATGGGGTACCATACCATTTTTCCGCCGTTTGGTCTAGTAGCAGCTAAAATTACGCATCGGCGGCTTGATTTTTCAGCAATAATCTGGTACTCTGATTGCGCTAATGCAATGGCCTCCCGGAAAATATGTGGAAATATATTTCCGGGGGGCTTTTTATGTATCGTCATACCAAGGAGCAGAAATGAAAAGGAGCGTAATCTATCGTGCGGTTCCGGTGGCGCTGTTGTTCGTAATAACCGCTTGCGGCGGCCCCCGGTTAAAAATATATAACTGGACGTATTACACTCCGGATACGGTGATAAACAAATATGAGAGAGAATACAAGGTCAGGGTTGAATACGACCAATTTGCTTCCAACGAGGAATTATACGCCAAGCTCAAGTCAGGAGGTTCAGGCTACGACATTGTTTTTCCGTCGGGCGATTATGTATCTATAATGATACAGCAGGGTATGCTGGAAAAAATCGACAAGTCAAAAATCCCGAACCTTAAAAATGTAGACCCGCAGATACTCCAAAAAATAAATTATGACCCGAATATGGACTATTCGGTCCCCTATTTCTACGGGGCGGCAGGAGTAGTCGTTAATACCGCCAAAGTCCCCGACTTTGAACGGAGCTGGTCAATTTTTAACCGCCCTGACCTCCGTAACCGCATGACCATGCTGGATGACATGCGGGAAGTGATGGGAGGAGCACTCGCTTTTCTGGGTTATTCAATCAACACAAAGAATCCCGTTCAAATCGCCGCCGCGCGGGACCTCATTAACAATTCCTGGAAACCGAACCTTGTTAAATTTGACGCCGAATCTTTCGGCAAGGGCTATGCCAACGGCGATTTCTGGGTCGTCCATGGTTATGCCGAAGTTGTTTTTGAAGAAATCGAAGGAAACCCCCTGCTTCTGCAGGATACGGTTTTCTTTTTCCCTGCGGAAGGCGGCGCTTCTTTTATAGATAATATGTGCATACTCAAGGGCTCTAAAAATGTGGAACTGGCCCATACGTTCATCGACTTTATCCACCGGCCGGAAATTTACGCCGAGTTTGTCGATACGTTCAGTTTTCCGTCAACGGCGAATATCCCCGCGAGGCAGTATACAACCGGCGATTCATTGTATAATGTGGAAGATATAACAAGCACCGAGCTTTTGGATGACATCGGCCAGGCGCTTGATCTCTATAATGATGTATGGTTTAACTCCATAAGGATTGGCGAATGAGTACGACTACTATTGCATGTATTGGCAGCGGGAATATGGGTTTTGCCCTGATGCAGGGTATCGCTGCGGTTATTGACGGGGCTAATATCGGGTTTGCCGATTTTGATTCGGAAAAAGCCTGGGTAGCGGCGGCGGCAATGGGCGCCGCGGTGTATAATTCCAATACCGAAGCGGCGGAAAAAAGCAGCTTTATTTTTCTTGCGGTTAAGCCTCAGGCGCTGGCGGGCGTTCTTGCGGAAATCGCCCCCGTTGTGCAGAAGCGAGTAGCAGAGGGCGACGCGCCGGTACTGGTGTCCATGGCGGCAGGCTGGACTATCGGCAGAATCCAGGCCGCTGTTTCGAGGGCGGATATTCTTGCGACAAACACATTCGTGGCGAACGTGCCTGTGGCACGCATTATGCCTAATACGCCGGCGCTCATCTCGAAGGGGATCATTGCCCTGACCGCCTCGGCGGAGCTTAGCGTGGAAAAAACCGCCGAACTGGAAGCGATGCTTAAAAAGACCGGCGTCGTTGATCGCATAGACGAATGTTACCTTGATGCCGTTACCGGTCTTTCCGGTTCCGGCCCCGCGTTCGTGTTTCTGTTCATTGAGGCCCTTGCCGACGGCGGCGTCCTTGCCGGCATGCCCCGCGAAAAGGCCCTATTATATGCGGCGCAAACCGTTTTCGGATCGGCGGCAATGGTTATGGAAACCGCCAAACACCCCGGCGAGCTTAAAGATATGGTTTGTTCCCCCGGCGGCACAACCATTACCGGGATCGCCGCGCTGGAGGCGGGATCTTTCCGTTCCACCGTATTGCAGGCGGTAAAATCAGCCTGGCAGAAAGCGGAGCAATTATCAAACAGCGAATAGGCTTTCTGCAAACTCTGTGCGCCCTGTGATTTACTGCTAATAATTTTTAAATATTTCGCTGATGGATGATTCTATCTGGCTTTTAATTTCATTTTTCATGGTAGTTGGAAGCAGGGGGTAGATCCTTTTTATATCGGTTTCGCAGCTTATCTCTGCCCGGTTAATAAAAAGATGGTACGGTTCTATTCTCAGGCCCCTGGCTATCTTTTCAATCATTTCTGTTGACGGGAATTTGCGCCCAATCTCAATTTCGCCGATATAACTGGGCGCCGTATTGCAAAATTCTGCCAGTTTCATCTGCGATAACCCTTCTTTTTTCCGAAATTCTTTCAAATTTCGGATAAAAATCTGTTTCAGAGTCATTATTTATGCTAATAGCCAATAAAAAACTGCTTGACAATTTACCATTAGCTATAGTATAAACAATATATATAATGGCTAAAAGCTAAATTTATACCATTGCAATTTTTATTTATAGTGCTTTTTTTTGAGGGCTGGCAGGGTATTTAGATATTAATTCTGCGGAGTGTGAATTTATTGATTCACCTCAGGTAACATAATAATGACAAAAGGATCCAAAAAGCTAAGGAGATCCTCAAAATGAAAACCATTTTTGTTGTGGATGATAACACCGTAAATCTGGTAACAGCGGATGAAACATTATCTGATTCGTATAATGTAATTACCCTGGCATCCGCTTCGACAATGTTTGAATTTTTAAAAAAAACCATACCGGATTTAATTCTGCTTGATATAATGATGCCTGACATCGATGGGTTTGAGGCTCTGAAACAGCTAAGGGCCGACAGGCTGTACGCGAAAATCCCCGTAATATTCCTGACAAGCAAAAATGACGCTGCCACAGAAGCCCTCGGTTTTGAGATGGGTGTTATAGATTTTATTTCAAAACCGTTTTCCGGGCCGGTCCTCCTTAACCGCATTAAAACCCATTTGCATATCGAGGCAATAATCAGCGAACGCACGGCAATAATCAGCGAACAAGCGGCGATGTTAAAGCAGCGGACCGAGAAGCTTCTACGGCTGCAAAACAGCCTGACATCCGTCCTGTCCGGCATGGTGGAAAATCGTGACAAACTTACAGGCGAACATATAATGCGAACAACCGGGTATATAAAAATAATAATAGACGCGATGCTTGAGCGCGGCCTTTACGCTGATGAGATGAAGTATTGGGATATTGATGTTGTTGTTTCCTCGGCGCGCATGCATGATTTAGGGAAAATCGCCGTTACGGACCTGATCTTAAACAAACCGGAAAGGCTCACCACTGATGAATTTGAAATAATAAAAACCCACGCCGCTGAAGGGGAAAAAATAATCGACGACATAATCAACGAATCGGGCGACGAGGCGTTTTTGCAAAACGCAAAGTTGTTTGCCGGTTACCACCATGAACGGTGGGACGGCACAGGGTACCCGCGCGGGTTAAAAGGAACCGATATCCCTTTGCAGGGGCGTATTATGGCGATAGCGGACGTGTACGACGCCCTTGTGTCGGACCGGTCTTACAAGAAGGCATTTGCCCATGAAAAAGCGGTGGAAATAATCCTTGAAAACAAAGGAAAACAATTTGATCCAAAAATTGTCGATGTGTTTTATGAGGTAAACGGCTTGTTCAAAAAGGTAAATGAATGCCGTTAATCAACAACGAGGAAATAAACAAGCAAATCAGGGTAAGACTATCCATCCCGTTAATTGCGCTTACGGCAGGATGCTGTTTGGTTGTCCTTGTTTTATACATAGTGCTTTACAACAATGAATTAAACAGGACCATGTACGAAAATATCAACGTCGCCGCAATGGTAACGGAGCATGAAATTGAAAATTTAAAAGCAAACGCGCGTATTGCGGCAATAGGGATTGCCAACGATCCCGGTTTAATAGAAGCGGTTATAAATAATGACCGTTACCGGATTACAAGGATGGCGAACAACCTTAGGGCAATAGCGCAGGTTGACTATTGCGCCATACTTGATAAAGAAGGCATTGTCTTAACCAGAACCGATGAACCGGAAACTTTCGGCGACAGCCTTCTGCATCTTCCCCATGTAAAAATGGCGCTTGACGGCAGAAGAGAGGCATGTGTCACGCAGGGCGTAACCATAGACTTTGGCGTATACGGCGGCGCGCCCATGTATGATGAAGAAATGAATATTATTGGCATTGTATCGCTGGGATTCAAGCTGAGCGATCAAAAGTATGTCAGCGACTTAAAAGAACTTACAATGTGCGAGATCACCATTTTCTGCAAGGACGACAGAGTAGCTACGACTATCCTCCATTCGGTTGACCCCTACGGCATGGCGATGAAACTGCCGGAATATATAAGCACTATCGTGATGTCCGGCGGCACGTATTCCGGCAAGATCAATATTGCGGGGCAGGATGCCATTGCCAAATACATGCCTATATACAGCGCAGACAACGAAGTAGTCGGGATGGTGGGCGTAGGTTATTATACGGCTGGAGATATGAACAACATAACGCTCTTCATCATAAGCGGCGTTCTGATAACGCTTATCGCAATAACCATTTGCATTTTGCTTGCACGGTTTATCATGAAAATGGTTGAGCGCCACATAAAAGGCATGATGAACAAAGTCCGTAGGGCGGATGAGATGGTGCGCATGGTAACCGAAGAGAAAAACATGCTCGCCAAAATCATGGATATAATGAACGGCCTGGATATAATGATTTTTGTCACCGACCCGGTAACCAATGAGATTATTTTTATGAACGAGATAATGAAACAGCATCACGGCATCGAAGGGGATCCTGTCGGGCAAATATGCTATAAAACCATCCGCGAAGGGCTTGACGCGCGGTGCAGCTTCTGCCCCTGCATCTTGCTAGACGACGATCCTGAAAAATTAATTACCTGGAATGAGTTCAACCCCAAGACAAGCTGCGTTTACCGCAGGGTGGACAGGTACATTCATTGGCCAAACGGGCAAATTGTTCATTTACAGCACTCTGTCGATATAACGGAACTGATTGCCGCAAAAGAAGCGGCCGAATTGAGCAACCGTTCCAAAGGCTTTTTCCTTGCGCAGATGAGCCACGAAATTCGCACGCCGATGAATGTGATTTTGGGGATTTCGGAGATTCAACTGCTGGATAAAAACCTTCCCGCCGGCGCGGAAGAAGGGTACAGAAAAATATACGAGTCGGGGAATTTATTGTTAAATATTATTAACGACATCCTTGACTTTTCCAAAATCGACGCGGGCAAAATGGAGATAGTCTGCGAAAAATATGATGTCCCGAGCCTGGTTAACGATACCGCCCAGTTGAATCGCCTGCGCTTTGAAAATAAACCGGTGTTTTTTAAGATTAACCTGGACGAAAATACCCCGCACGAGCTGATAGGCGACGAACTCCGCATAAAACAAATTCTGTATAACCTGCTTTCCAACGCTTTCAAGTATACGGAAACGGGCGAAGTGGAACTGTCGGTCTATGCGGAATCGGGACACAGTGACGAGGCCGTGGCGCTTGTTTTCCGTGTGAGCGACACAGGGCAAGGCATGACAGAAGAACAGATATCAAGGATATTTGATGAATACTCACGCTTCAATATGGAAACCAACCGCAGCATTTCCGGCACGGGTTTGGGCATGACCATCACCAAGCGTCTTATCGACCTGATGGAAGGAGAAATACACGTTGAAAGCAAGCCGGGCGTAGGGTCAGTATTTACCGTTCGCCTGCCGCAGGTTCGCTGCGGCACTGCTGTATGCGGCGTCGAAGTCTCGAAGAATTTGCGGGAATTCAATTTTAGCAATACGTCGCTGCAAAAAAAATCGCAGATCGTGCGCGAGCATATGCCGCATGGCAGGGTTTTGGTTGTGGATGACGTTGAATCAAATCTGCTTGTCGCAAAAGGGCTTTTAATGCAATACGGGCTGCAAATTGAAACGGCAAACAGCGGGTTTGAAGCAATCGAAAAAATTAAAAACAACCAGAATTACGACATCGTGTTTATGGATCACATGATGCCTAAAATGGACGGTTTAAAAACGACCAGCATACTGCGCGGCATGGGTTATACGCATCCCATTGTCGCGTTAACGGCTAATGCCGTTATCGGGCAGGAGGAGATGTTCCTGTCAAACGGTTTTGACGGCTTTATTTCCAAACCAATCGACTCGCGCGAACTGAACCGCATATTGATTGAATTGATACAGGATAAAAAAAACCGGCAGGAACAACAAGCGCAGGATGTCTCCGGTTCCGCTCAGGCGGCGATAGTAAGCGACGAATTGGCAGTTGCAGCCGTTCAGGATATAAATAGCGCGATTGCCGTACTGGATGAACTGTTGCCGAAAATGCAGGCCGGAGCGGATACGGGGTTGTATACCACAACCGTTCACGGCATAAAAAGCGCGCTGGCCAATATAGGCGAAAATTCGCTTTCAAAGGCCGCGCTCAGGCTGGAACAGGCGGGAAACAACGGCGAAACGGCGGTAATAGCGTCCGACACCCCGGAATTCATAAACGGGCTCCGGTTATTAACCGAACGGATAAAACCGGCAATTGCAGTAGGCGGCTTTGACATTGCCCGCGACGACATGATCTTTCTGCGGGACAAACTGGGGGCGATTGGGGCTGCGTGCGGAAAACTAGATGTAAAGGATGCCAAAGCAGCGCTTTCCGACTTAAAACAAAGAGCATGGCCCGCTGAAATAAACGATATGGTAAATGAAATTTCTGTGTATATGATACGCGGCGAGTATAAAAAGGCGGGGGCAGCCGTAGACAGGGCCGCTGCAACGCTGAACTCAGGGAAGGGGAATGATGAAACGCGCGCCTGAGCCGTTTTTATTTGTATTGGCAGCAATACTGATTCTTTCGCCCGCCCATCCTGTTTGGGGAGGCAACCCGGAACTGCCCGCAGTCAAGGTTGCCTTCAGCGACGATCAATCGATCCTTACCGAGCGTGTGTTGTATACAGCATTAATGCGTTCTGGTTTTCAGATGGTTGTCAGGGCGACAGGAATGCGCACCGCCATTACCGATGTTAACAACGGCGATGCCGCGATTTTGCCTGCCCAGACAGACGGCCTGGACAGAATGTACCCTAACCTGATTATAGTCCCTGTGGTTTTGGATCATGTGGAATTCTCTGTTTACTCACTCTCGGACAGGACGTATCACTTTTCCGAATGGGGCGATATGGCAGGATTGCGGCTTGGCTATCGCTGGCAGAATGAGTATATAGCAAATAACATCCGGCGGGCCGGCGCCAGCGAACTTGTCAGGGTAAATGACTTTGATGAATTGTGGGATTCTCTGCTTGACGGCGATGCCGACGCGATCATACTTCCCCGTTTTTCATATTTTGAGCACAGATTCCCCCAGGGGGTAAAACGGGCAGGCGTGATAGAGCGGCAGCCGGTTTATAGTTATGTTAACAACCATTACAGTTATCTGGTGCCTCTTCTTGAAAAAGCCTATCGTGAAATGATTGCCGACGGCACCTTAGCGTTGATTTATAGCGGCGAGAAACTATCCGGCAACAAGCCGTCTATATTGCACATAAACTCCTACAACGCGCAGAACGAATTGGAACGCCACCAAATGGAGCTGATCCGCAGAAACCTTGAAACAAAAACAGCGCTCGATTATTACAGCATTAATTTAAATTCCAACGAACCTCACAGCCAGATTAACTTTAACAACGTTATCTCAGAAATGATACGTACAGATTTTATCGCGCGTTATCCTGATTTAATAATCGCTTCCGGTAATGAGGCGTTTGAATTTGTACTGGACAATTATTTTTTACTGTTTCCCAATTTACCGGTTTTATTCTTCGGAGTATCCGGACTTAAGGACTCCATGCTGTACGGGCTGGACATGAATATTACCGGGGTTTACGAAACGCTTTCGTTTCATGAAACCGCCATGGAAATGCTCAAGTCTTTCCCCAGAACGCGCCGAATCATCGTATTAAATGATCACCATCATTCCAAAAGCATCAGGATACAGGAGCGCGCTCAAAAGGATTTGCAGACGTTGTTTCAGTCGCGGGACCCGCCGGTAGAAATTATATTCAACGAAGATAAACCGCTGTCTGAGATTCTGGAAGATATACGCGGCCTTGGATCTGACACGCTTGTTTTAATAGGAAATTTTCTTTCTGACAGCGAGATGTTTTATTCGGAAACAGATGTACAGAAACTGGTCAGCCAGGCGTCAGTTAACCCTGTTTTTTGTCTGACTTCCTCCTATATCGGGCACGGGACATTGGGCGGGATGATTTCCTCAACTGATGAAAAGTGTAACGCTGTTGCCTCAATGGCTGTTGCAATATTGGAAGGGACGCCGCCGAATAAAATTCCGGTTATTTTCGATTCGGCGTTTCTTAACAAATGGCAGTATGATTATGAAACGGTTAAGAAATTTAATCTGAATGTCAAGAACCTGCCAAAGAATCATATTTTCATTAACCGCAAGCTGCCGATATGGGAATCCAATCCGTCTGAATTTAATCTCCTGCTGACAACGGCGGTATTGCTTATGCTGATCATCATCGGGCTTGTAGTGTTCTTCATCAGAAACACTAAAATGACCAGAGCCCTGCACAATACAGCCATGCAGTTGCAAATCGCGGCAAGGGAGGCGAACAATGCAAATGAAGCGAAGAGCAATTTTCTTGCGAAAATGAGCCATGAAATACGCACCCCCATGAACGCGATTCTGGGTATTGCCGAGATTCAGCTCAGAAGCGGAAACCTTTCGCCCGATACCGGGGAAGCTATCGAAAAAATATATGAGTCAGGCGATTTGCTGCTGAGCATTATTAACGACATACTTGACCTTTCCAAAATCGAGGCCGGCAAGCTGGAACTGGTTCCCGTTAACTATGATATGCCGAGCCTGATCAATGATACCGTTCAGTTAAACCGCCTGCGTTATGACTCAAAGCCCATTGATTTTACCATCCATGTGGACGAGAACACCCCGCACGACCTGTATGGCGACGAGCTTCGTATCAAACAGGTGCTGAATAACATTCTTTCCAACGCCTTTAAATATACCGATGAAGGCACGGTCGAATTTATTGTTTCCTCCCCGGAGCAGGGTAATAGCGGCGAAGATGTAACGCTTGTTTTCCGTGTCCGTGATACGGGGCAGGGCATGACGGAAGAACAGGTCGGGAGTTTATTCGAGGAATACATCCGCTTCAATTCCCAGGCCAACCGCAAAACGGTCGGGACAGGCCTGGGCATGAGTATCACAAAGCACCTTCTTGAACTGATGAACGGCGAGATATCTGTGGAAAGCAAGCTCGGCATAGGGTCGGAATTTACCGTCCGTATTCCGCAGAAACGTATCGGTCCGGACGTATGCGGGAGCGATGTAGCCGGTAACTTACGGAATTTTAATTTCCGCAGCACAACGCTTAATAGATCGCCGTTTTTGCGGGAATACATGCCGTATGGCAGCGTCCTTGTTGTTGATGACGTGGAATCAAACATCTATGTTATAAAAGGGATGCTGCTTCCTTACGGTATACAAATCGAAACGGCTTCCAGCGGTTTTGAAGCAATTGATAAAATTAAAGACGGCAACGAATACGACATTGTCTTTATGGATCACATGATGCCGAAAATGAACGGCATTGAAGCGGTAAAAATTATACGCGACACGGGGTATTCAAGATCGATAATTGCGCTCACCGCCAATGCTTTGATTGGACAGGCGAAGATGTTTATGCAAAACGGCTTTGACGGTTTTATCTCCAAGCCGATTGACTCGCGCGAGTTAAACCTGATCCTGAACGATCTTATTCGTAACAAAAAGCCTCCGGAAGTTATCGAGGCAGCGCGGCGGGAAATGGCGAATCTGGCAGATGCGGCTCGCCAAAAAAACGGTTCCGACCCTGTGGCGACTCCGGCAGCGGCTACACCTCTGGAAGAGGCGTCGCAAAAACCCCCTGTGG